>Ga0206949_1118_pt1 | contig 29852 bp, 35 predicted proteins | sample Alteio_BWOrgHeat_40_FD_153240 | JGI IMG/M metagenome (GOLD analysis project Ga0206949, IMG submission 153240) | Enriched cells from forest soil in Barre Woods Harvard Forest LTER site, Petersham, Massachusetts, United States -... | ecosystem: Environmental > Terrestrial > Soil > Temperate forest >...
AATTATTCCGACCAGTGAAAAGGCATTTGGTTTCTTGACAAATATCAAGCGCACTTTTTGATAAGTATCAAGAGCCGCAGCTTACAAGATGAGGAACTTTACATTGTTAAACGGAAAGACAATGAAAATTATATCATACATCCTGTCTTTGTTCTTGTCGGGAATTAAATCCGAAGATATCTACCTGGAACTGATTTTTATAATCCCCGCTTTTAAAGCCGGATGGGTTCTACTCATTGCATTCTTAAGCCAAATCGTTAAAACGTTTACCAGCCGCTGTTATCAGCCGCATAGCGGATTGACTCACCGCCTGGTATTATGTCACGAAGTTTACTAAAAAAGAACAGCTAATATAAATTTATATGAAAACTCCACTCAAAATTGCAATTATCGGCATTACCGGAAACGTCGGAAAAAGAGTCGCCGAAGAAGCGTTGAACCGCGGTCATCAGGTTACCGGGATTGCCCGGACTATTGACAGCATAGCCGTTAGAAACAACCTTGCCCTGCTTATTGGGGATATCGATGATCCTGAAGGACTTGCCAGGATACTTAAAGGGCACGATTTGGTTGTAAGCAGCATAAAGCCTACTGATTTTAACCACGATAAGCTCATTAAAGCGGTACGCCTTTCAGGGGTCAAAAGATACGTAGTTGTGGGCGGCGCCGGCACACTTGAGGTGGCTCCCGGCGTAACGGGGCTTGATTCAGGTTTGCTTCCGGATTTTGTCGTGCCTGTGGCAAAGTCGGCTCAAAATTACCTGGATATTTTGAGGTCATCCAAAGATATTAATTGGACTGTGCTTGCCCCGGGTGCTGAATTTACCGCCGGGGAACGGACCGGGAAATTCCGGCTCGGGGGACATGAGCTTATCAGCGATGAAAATGGGAAAAGCGCTATCTCATTTGAGGACTATGCAATAGCGCTGCTTGATGAAATTGAAACACCGCGGCACCTGAAGGACTATTTTTCAATTGGGTATTAACAAACCTGATGGGCACGTAAGGCGCTGCCGCGAATAGATGTACAAACCAAGCCGGTTAGTTTCGGCCGGCCCAAAAAATGACAAACGATATTTTCAAATCGACAAAACCATGCAAACGGTATTCATTTTCACTCATCTAATTATGATCGGCGCGAGCTCATCGGTGCTGTTCATCGGTTTTGGGCTTGAACCCAAAGAAGCCGGGGCGTCTTCTTTTATTCCTGCCACCCGCTTACCGCATTTCCTGAACTGGTGTAAGGCCCTTGGATGCGGCATGAAAGCGCAGGCCTGTCTCCTTTCAGCCAATATGTCCAGGCTGAAAATCATCAACCGATTCGCCCGCAGATCACGCCATGGCATTTAAGCGCCTGGTATTTAAGCCAAAAAAAATGAAAAAGCCAAATACAAGCATCGAAGGGGAAAATGTAAAAATTGGGGATTTGCTTGTCAACAGGCTTCTCCCTGCGGAGGCTGCTTCCAACGTCGGCCCTTTTCTTTTACTCGACCACGGTTATCCCGTTACTTATAAGCCGGGTACACCGTTCATACCGGCACCGAATGCACATCCGCACCGGGGGCTTGCGGCCTTCACTTACGTAATAGACGGAGAGGTTGAGCATTTTGACAGCCTTGGTAACCATGAGACCGTATCAACAGGCGGCGCGCATTGGCTCAGTGCCGGGAACGGAGTTATGCATGACGAGCGGGTAACTGCCAACGTGGTTCAATCCGGGGGCACCCTGCATGCCATCCAGTTCTGGATCAATATTCCGGCGGCTCATAAAAACGACCTCCCGCAATATAAGGCTTTGAACGCAGGGGCATTTCCAAGTATACCGCTGCCAAACCATGCCGGTATGATATGCGTTTTGCTCGGAAATTGCGGGGCAAACGAATCGCCCGTCGAATCGCTTTCGGGGGCATTTCTCTACCGTGTTACTTTAAATGCCAAGTCTGCGTTTCGAATCCCGGCGGCCGGGGAGGCGAAAAGCGCAGTTTTTGTGCCGGACGATCCAATCGCGGTTAACGGCGAACTTGTTGAAAAAAGCCAGTTGTTGGTTTTGGAAAACGGTGATGAGGAAATAACGCTTCGTAATCCAGGTATAACGAGCGCCGATGCATTTGTGCTGGGAGGCCCGGACCCGACCGAACCTATTGTCGTGCGGGGGCCATTTGTCATGAATTCGAGTGAAGAAATTGCCGGCGCATACCGGGACTTTTTCGCCGGGAAATATGGCATGATCACACAACTGCAAAAGGCATAAACGGGCATATCTCTTGACAAATATCAAGTGCTTTTTTTGATTAAGATCAATGGCGGCACAGTGTCGCCAGGATAGTTTTGTTATGCCCGTCGTTCAGGGCGGAACCTCAAAAAATCTAAAAACTATGGAAATTAAAAAGTATCAGTATTACGCAGGCGGCGTTTGGCGGGATGCCGAAGGCGGCCGCACATTTGATGACCTGGAGCCGTATAGCGGAAAGGTTTATGCAAAGGTTGCAGCAGCAGGGAGAGAAGACATGAAAATAGCGGTAGCTGCAGCAGCGGAGGCTTACCCGGCCTGGGCCGCTACAACGCCCGCCCAGCGGGCCGAATTATTGCTTAAAGCAGCTGCCATCATTAGGAGGCGGAAAGCGGAGATTAGTGTTATCCTGGCAAAAGAAACTGGCAGTACCATTCTATTTTCCTTATTACAGCAGGAAGGGCTTGCCCAAACGCTGGAGGCAGCAGCAGGATGGGTTTACCATATCAGGGGAGAGGTTTTGCAAACCGACATACCGGGGTCGTTTTCGATGAACTACCGCAGGCCCCTTGGGGTAGTGGCGAGCCTTACGCCGTGGAACGGGGCTGTTATACTTTCCTGGCGCACGGTAATATCCCCCATTGTTGCCGGTAATACCGTAGTTGTAAAGCCCTCCGAATACGCCCCTGTATCGGCAGGCCTTCTGATTGCCGAAATAGCCGAAGAAGCAGGGTTTCCCAAGGGGGTGATCAACGTTGTAACCCATGCCCCGGGCGAAGCCGGGCCCATATCTGACGAGATATTCGACAATCCGAACGTGCGGATAGTAAACCTGATCGGCGGTGTCAATACGGCCAAATACATCGCTGAGCGTGCGGGTAAAACGTTAAAAAGAACGGTACTGGAGTTAGGGGGCTATAATCCGATGATCATCCTGGATGATGTAGACGTAGATTATGTTGTCCAGGCCGCAACTTTCGGCGCCTTCTTTCACCAGGGCCAGTTTTGCATGAATACCAGGAAGATCATTGTTCAAAGAAAGATCTATAAAGAGTTCCTTGAAAAATTTATTGCGCGGACGAATTCATTACCATTCGGTGATCCGGAAGACCATAAAACCATCATCGGCCCGCTGATTAACCAGGGAGCGGTCGATATGGTAGACAAGCGCGTGAAGGACGCGGTAAGCAAGGGTGGAAAGATACAGGCAGGTGGTTACCACGAAGGCCTGATTTACCATCCAACGATTCTGACCGATGTCCCTTATGATGCAATCGTGTCTAACGAGGAAACATTCGGCCCGGTAGTAGTCGTTGAACCATTCGATACGGTTGAAGAAGCTATCGCTGTGGCTAACCGCACCTCCTATGGCCTGGTATCATCCATCTTTACTAAAGACACCTACAAAGGCTTTGAACTGGCTCCACGGATACTGCACGGGGTGGTCAACGTGAACTCCCCTACTATAAACGAGGAAATCCATGCAGCTTTAGGCGGCGTGAAAGACAGCGGCTGGGGGCGCACAGGACCGCACAGCATCGATGATTTCACCGACCTGATATGGATCAACTCGCGAAGCACACCAAGGCCGTATCCTATTTAGTAATTGAATAAATCGTGTACAAAATCACCGGACTGTGATTTTGTACACGATCACTGGCCTAAAAAGCACGATTATGATCATTGATACACATCACCACATGTTGCCGGAGTTTTTCTTTGAGGCAACCAATGAAAAGGCCAACCCCGTTGGCGGCCTGAAACCACAACCGTGGACGATAGAGCGTTCTTTAGCTTTCATGGATGAATTGGAGATAGACATTGCTATTACATCCATCAGCACGCCGGGGATACAATTGCCAGACCGGCACGCTTCCAGGAAGCTTGCAAGGAAATGTAATGATTTTGCAGCCATGCTTGTTTCAACACACTCGCGGCGTTTTGGCGCGCTGGCGAGCGTGCCTATGCCCAATGTGGACGATGCCATCGAAGAAATAGGCTATGCCCTTGATGTGCTCAAACTGGACGGCGTGGTACTTTTTACCAACTCGCAGGGCATTTACCTGGGCGACCAGCGCATGAAACCTTTGTTCAGGGAATTACAACGACGGAAAGCCACCGTGTTCGTACATCCGAACGCTTCACCCGACCCGGCGGCGCACACCCTTGGGTTGACGGACAACCTGATTGATTTCCCTGTGGATACCACCCGCGCAATAGCGCAGTTGCACTATGGCGGTACTTTTGCAGAAACACCGGACGTAAAATATGTATTCTCGCACGCAGGCGGCGCCGCGCCCTACCTGGCAGGAAGATTTGCCATCATTGACGAGATAAAATTAATGGGTGACAACCTGGCCACAGGACCCTCGGCTGAAACTTTCCGCCGGCTGTATTATGACACCGCTTCAGCCTGGACGGACCCGGTGCTCAACACCCTCCGTCAGCTGGCGGGCATGGATAAAGTGTTATTCGGAACGGATTTTCCCTATATGCGGAACGATCTTGCGGCAAGGGGCAAGCTTAAGATAAAAAGCAACCCAGACCTTTCCGCAGATGAAAAAAAACAAGTTTTGGGCGGGAATGCGCTCAAGCTGTTCCCGAGGTTTGATCCGGTCAAAATCGACAGCAGATGAAACCTTCATTAACAAGAACAAACCATTAATAACCAAAAAACTATGGAAACCACAAACATGACACCCATTGAAACGATCATCAAACTTTTGACCAATATTGCCGATCCAAACGTAATGCGGGCCTTAGTGGCGGAAGACGCCACTTATGTATCGCTAAACGCTAACGACCCGGAACTCAAAAAGATCATGCCCTGGTGTGGCACTAACCTGGGCGTATCCAGCGTAGTAGACAATTTTGCAAAGATCCTGGAATGCTGGGAAATGCTCGAATTTACCCCTGTGGAAATTTTCGGATCAGATGAACGCGTCGCCATATTTGGAACTTTCAAATATCGTTCGAAAGTATTGAAGCAGGTCGTCGGTTCGCCGTTTGCTATCCTGGCGAAGGTAAAAGACGGTAAGGTTACCTATATCCAATTTATGGAGGACACGTTCGCAACTGCTGCCTCGTTTCGTGTCAGCGGGACGGCGACATACCAAAACTTTCCCAATACCGAGGCTTTCGTAGTTTGATGATAAAGGAATCTTCAAGGACCGATCATTAAATTATTGCGTTACGTGTTATTTTAAATTAACTGCAGATGAAAATATCAGGTAAAACACATGAAGGAAAAGTGGCGCTGGTAACCGGCGCTGCGCAGGGTATTGGCCAGGCAATTGCTGTCGCATTGGCCGAACGTGGTGCTTATGTGATCGCGACGGATCTGCTTGTCCCGCTGGAGACTTTAGAGAAAATCGGACCCAGTGCGTCCGGCTACCAATTGGATGTGACCAAAGAAGATGACTGGCAAGCATTGGCCCTTAGAACAGCTGATTTGGGCGGCGCGGATATTGTTGTAAACAACGCGGGTTACTTTCCCAACCGGCCCATTGATCAACTGGACCTGGCGACCTGGCGAAAAACCATCACAACAAACCTGGACGCTCACTTTTTGAGTGTCAAGACCTTCCTGCCCGGCATGCGAAAAAAGAAATGGGGGCGTTTCATCGGCATATCCTCAAACATGGTTGGCTTATCAATCCCCGGCATGAGCCATTATATCGCTACCAAAATGGGCATTATCGGATTTATGAGAGGGCTCGCCAACGATGTTGCCGGCGACGGTATAACCGCAAATGCTGTACTGCCTGGTTTGATCAATACACAGGCAACGGCTACTCAAACAGATGAAATGAAACGCGCTACCTGGGAACAACAAGCTATTAAACGCCTGGGCGAACCCAAAGATATTACGGGCGCGGTTTTGTTCCTGACAAGTGATGACGCATCATTTATTACGGGCGAGGCACTTGTTGTGGATGGCGGCCAATACCGTATCGGTTAAGAGCAGAGAATTTACTGCTTAAATCATTTTATAGTCATGAAAGCCAGTAAAAACGTTCTTCTCCCTGTCCTTGCCGGTTTAGTACTGCTAATTTCAATTGCCGGTAAAACAACAGCTTTACAAGATAAAAACAGAAAAACAGATAAAATTAAAAATATGAAAAAGAACAATGTTACGGGCACCTGGAGTTTGATCTCCGGTTACCTTGATAATCATGGAACGCACATAGATATACTTGGCCCGCACCCGGCCGGGATGCTTGTTTTCACGGAAGATTTACATTTTATGGTCATTGTCCATAACCCTGATATACCAAAGTTTGCTTCCGGAGACCGTGCAAACGCTACACCGGAAGAATACAAAACTGCGGTAACTAACAGCCTTGGTGTGTATGGCGCTTATACAGTAGACGAAAACGGCGATTTTGGTGAAGAACATGTTTTAGGTTCGACGTTCCAAAACATGAACGGACACACCAGGGGCAAGGATGAAATCGCCGTAAGAGTTGAAGGTGACAGGTTGATGGAAACACAAAAAATAGCAGACGGAATTGCGGTTCATTTGGATTGGGAACGTGCCAAATGATACTGGCCGGAAAGGCCCATTTTATCTTTCAAAAAATAATATCATATGAAAAAGTTACTGATGCCCTATAACGGCACAAGCCTGCAGCTCAAAAACCACGTCGTGATGGCGCCTATGACCAGGAGCCGTGCTATTGGGAATATACCAAATGCTTTGATGACCCAATATTATGGCCAGCGAAAAGGTGCGGGATTGATCATTACTGAAGGAACCGCCCCGGCACCCGAGGCACTTGGTTATGCCCGCATGCCCGGTATTTTTTCTGATGAACAGGTTAAGGGCTGGAAACTGGTGACCGCTGCCGTTCATCAAAACAATACAAAAATATTTGTGCAATTAATGCATACCGGAAGAATAGGACATGTCGCTAATCTTCCGGACGACGCCCGGCTGATAGGGGTTTCTGAGATACCCGCAATTGGTCAAATGCATACTGATTCATTGGGTAGCCAGGATTTTAGTATGCCGGACGCACTAACAACAGAAGGGGTGCAGGAAGTAATCGGCTATTTCGTTGTCGCAGCTAATAATGCTGTTGCTGCGGGATTCGACGGCGTAGAGCTGCATGGCGCCAACGGTTACCTGATCGAGCAGTTCCTGAACCCGAATGTGAATGACCGGACCGACCAATATGGGGGCAGTATTGAAAACCGCGTGCGTTTTGCCGTTGAGGTCGCCCAAAAAGTGTCTGAAGCGATTGGTAAGGACAAGGTGGGCATCCGCATTTCGCCAAACTCTACTTTAGGCGACCTTGCGCCTTACGATGCCGACGCAACGCTGAAAACTTATACCCATTTGGCAAGCGAACTGAACCGTCTGGGAATTGCCTATATTCATGTCAGTATCAATCCGGGTGTGCCTGCGGAAACGCTCAACGCAATTCGCCGGGAATTTAAGGGCACCCTGATCCATAGCAGCGGCTTCACACCCGAAAACGCCGAAATTGAATTGCAAACCGGCGCTGCCGACCTGGTGGCATTTGGCCGGAATTTCCTGTCCAACCCTGATTTCGTTGAGCGGATTATCGCAGGCGCGCCATTCAACCCGGTTGATTTTACCACGCTTTATACGCCGGGGGAAAAAGGTTATACTGACTATCCCAGGATGGCCGGAACAAACGAAAAGGCAATTTTGCTATAAATTAACGTGAGTTCGATATAAGCGCCGTAGTCGCCTCACCCCAACCCCTCTCCAAAGCATGTGTTTAGTGCTTGAAGGGTTTAAAAAAATTACGCAAAGCGGCGGCCGGTGCGATTATGGATGTTATAATTTGTTTTTTATAGGCATCCATGAGCTCCTCCGTCGGTTCCCCTCTTGAGAGGGGTGGAGGGGTGTGTTGCACGAAATGCGGGCGAACACACCCCCGCCACAACACGTCCCACCACACCCCCTCTCAAGAGGGGAGTTATCATAACGCTCACATTACCAACTAAATATAACTCCATATTTGGCAGTTCCCGCCCGTTCAAGCGTCCACGCTTGAATACCAACTGGTGTAAGCGTCCACGCTTACATTAATTAACAGATATGCTATCTACCACACACATAAGCGTGGACGCTTACAATTGTTTAGGTTCAAGCGTGGACGCTTGAACCGGCGGTGGTAAATCGGGACGCCATCTGGCAACAAAACGTACCCTTCTCTGTTTCTTTTTATTATATTTGTATTGAACGTAAAAAGTTAATCAGCCATGACGACATTAACTATAGAAATCCCGGACAACAATAGTTCGTTACTTTCCGAATTAATTAAACTAAGTGAAAATGCCGGTTTAAAAATGAGGATCGATAATGACGAAGATAATTTAAGTGAAAGTGAATTCCAATCGCTTAAAAATGCGGCGGAAGAGGCTGTTTTAATTAAAAAGGGGCTTTCAAAAGGTGTTCCGGTGTCCGAACTGTGGAATGACTAACACCGTAATCGCTTCTGAAAACTTCAAAAAAGAAGCCAGGTCCTTAATAAAGAAGTTTCATACCCTCAAGGAATCAATTGATAATATCATATCTGATTTAATAAAAGATCCTTACTGCGGCGATCCTTACGGGCAGAAGATTTATAAGGTAAGATTAAAGGACAAAAGCAAAGGCGGAGGTAAAAGTGGCGGGTTTAGGGTGTTATATTGCCATATCCATAAGACCAATGACGGCATTACGATATTGCTGATGTCGATATTTGACAAGTCGGACAAGGCCACCGTCACTAAAGCGGAGGCGGTTAAGAAACTCAACGATATACTCAAAGACCTGTAGACCAGACCCCGCCGGTTCAAGCGCCCGCTTGAGCCTAAACTTGCATGAGCATCCCGCTGACTTCACCCAACGTGTTTCAGTGGCGCAAGTTCGCCGAATGGAGCGTTATGCTGCACAATAAATATGCGGGATGTTTTCTTTTCGTGCCAATATATTATTGTAAGCGGGAAGTTTACATTTGTTAGGGTTCAAGCGGAACCGGCGGGGTTTTAAAAAACGTTTACCTTTAACTTATGACAACTGAAATTCAAATTACAGCGATGATGGAAAACTGGGCCAAAGCCGTTCGCGAGAAGGACATGGAGGGCATAATGGCCTGGCACCATGCGGATATGGTAATGTACGATGTGCCGCCGCCCTTTCAGTCAGTAGGTATTGCGGCTTACCGGGGGACCTGGGACCTATTTTATTCCTGTGAGCAGGAAAAGGACGGCTTCCGGATTGTTGACCTGCATGTGGTGGCCGGCGAAGAGGTAGCATTCAGCTATGCGGCGATGAAATGTGTTTATTTTGATAAGGACGGTGAAAAGATCGACCTTGACTTCCGGCTAACTACCGGTTTTAAAAAGATCAGCGGGCAATGGTGGTTTGTGCACGAGCATCATTCGGTGCCGGCGTATTGATATTTTAACACGATTACTAATGATTGTTTGTATTATTGTATATGGCAGAAACTGAATCACAGGATGTTCCGGAGTTTTATGCAGGCGAAATAGAAATAATCCGAAAAAAGGCATATCCGGATATAAAAGGTACCATAATCTTGTTTTTTGTGACGATTGGCTCCCTGATTATTACGGCAATACCGGACGGCATATTAACAGACATTTTTGAAACTCAGTTTAATAATTGGCGCCTGCTGAAACCATTAGTAAACTTATTGATATATATAATTGCCCTTTCAATTACACTATGGTACGCAGTAAGAAAAAGTAAAAAGAAAGAAGGTAGCTTTTCCGGCATTAGCGCGGGTAAAGTACCTGTATGGATTGTTCCTGCAGTTATGATCGGCGCCCTGGCGCTAATTATATTGTTGGATCAAACTTCTTCGTGGATACCTATGCCCGTGTTTGTTAAAAAGACATTTGAAGACGCATTTAACAAAGATATATTTTCCATCATCAGCATAGTGATTTTTGCTCCGCTTATGGAAGAGACATTGTGCAGGGGAATTGTTTTGAAGGGGTTATTAAAAAACTACAAACCAGGTAAGGCTATCTTTATTTCTGCGCTGTTTTTTGCGGCGATACATCTTAATCCCTGGCAAGCTATCCCGGCTTTTTTTGGCGGCTTGTTTTTAGGTTGGGTATATTACAAAACGCAGTCAATACTTCCCTGCATCGTCATTCATGCAACTATAAATGCCACTCTCACCTCCTTTTTATTTTTACCGGGCAAGCCGCAGGGTTTTTTAAGTATGTGGGGTGTACCCGGGTATTTAGCTGCGTGTTCGGTTTCAATTGCAGTGTTTGCCGCCGTTTGTTTTATCATTCAAAAAAAGGTAACCCCATCCGCCGGCGCCAGTGTTGCGCTTGAACCCGAATTTGGGTCGGCATCCCGCTGATTTCACCCAATATTTTTCAGCGGGCCAGGTTCGGCGGATGGAGCGTTATGCTGCACAATAAATATGCCGATTATTTTCTTTTCATGCCAATATATCATTGTAAGTGGGGGGCTTGAACCGGGGGGGATTATCAACTGATCGGCTATTCTTCCAAAGTGACCGAAGGAAACGGTTCTAAAAGAAAGCGCTGATAGATGGTGCCGGATCGGCTTATAACCTTCAGGACTTTCCCGCCGTTACGAAGTTCCTCTATGTTGGTAACTTCAGGAAAAGGGATTTCGGTGTGAACGCCAGGCACCGGCAGGCGCTGATCGTGCAACAGCATGACAAGATCACTGTTCATGGTTAATTCCATTGGCGCCTCGGTTTCTTTGAGCAGGACTAAATTCGCAATCGTTTCGGGCGACAACTCGCCAAATGTAAGCTGCATTGATTCGCCCTTTTCAAACCGTCCGCCATTAATGACGTGAAGTATCCAATTCAAGTCATCTACCGATTGCTGGTCAATCGGATAAAAATCAGTGAAGCGCACACCAAATGCTTTCGCGACCTCTTTCAAGCCTCTGAAATAATTGAGGTGAGTTTCCGCATCCTTAATCCGTTGCTCGTCATAGGTCGGACATTGTTTGACCAATTTATTGTCATTGCTGAGATAAATGGTTGCCATCTTTTGTGAAAAGAAATATTTAAGAAACTCATGCACCTCCAGTTCCTCGTTAATGTTACGATAGATGGCGTCATGTTCCATCGACCATTTGGCATCGATGTCATCCGGGTTGGCGAAGTCGATGGTTAGCTGAAAACTTAGGGTATGCAACTTCGTTCTGATGTTGATCGACTTTTTGCCTGTATAGATTTGCGCGGTCAGATTTCTTGCCTCGAAACCTTCTGCTGAGAATACCAGGTTGAACGGAATGATTTTAGGCGTCTTTTTGATGGATATTTGCCCCAACTCTCCTTCACCAAAAAGTTTGAGGCCTTCGACATCCATCCGGAACGTGGTCAGTTCCTTCTCGCCAAGTATCAGTTCTTCGGTTTGGCCCTGTTCAAAAAACGCTTGGAAACGCTGGTCAAAATCGCCATCGGGATCATATTTAAATTTCATGTTACCATGCATCGGGTCGCCATCCTTGCCGCTGATGGACTGCACCTGATAGCTTTCCCCCGCATCTTTCAGCGATATCGAGAGATGCTGGTTACTAGTGAATTTCCTGAATGTCTCGGGTCTGAGCCATTTATTGCGCATATCCTCAAATATGTGCTCCTTGATATCTTCCAAAAGCGTTTTCAAAAAGGTCTCTCCCGAATGGCTGATGTAATGGATACCCTTCGATTTCAAAAATTCGATCTTGTTGTCGCTAGCGCTCGGACTGACGAAATAGGCCGATTTCCGGTTACCGCCCAGATGGTCATATACGTGCTGGAAGATAGCCCATACGTTAGGGTCTTCATATCCATAGCCTAAGAAAAGGATAGTTTTGGTGGCGATTGCATTAATGATCGTTGCCCAAAAGGGAGACGAATAATCCTTTCGGTAAAAATGGGAATAGTCTTCTCTTGTAAGAATAATTGAAGATTTATCCGACAGGTCGCCATGAATTTTAAGGATATTCACCCGCTTGTCATCCCAACTGCTCACATCGGATTCTCTAAAAATGAGTAACGCATCATTCTCATAGGCTCCCTCAAAAAGACAATCATAATTAGTGGTGATGATCGTTCTGAAATGCGGAATTGAAGCAAGAAGATCATGGTCGACCGTAGAAATCGGTGGCGCTGCAAAAGTTTCGTCCAAAACATCGTTGATCAGGTCACGCGAACCATGCCTGATTCTGACAATTTCTTCGGCCAGATAATCAAGCGGAGCGCCTGTTGACACTTGCAGTTGTTCATTAGGTAAAAGCTTATCAAAAAGGAATTCTCCAAGTTGTCCACCCAACGGATAACCCGCGTAACAGGAGAAGCCAGCCCCAGCAAAAATGACCACATCCTCCCTACGTATTGCTTCAAATAATTCTTCCTGCTCCATAAACAAATATACAGCAATGCCAGACGATTATATAAAAATCCAAGATGGACCGAATTACGAAGCATAACCCCGCTGCCCGAGAGGCAAGGCTTAATTGTTATTGTATTGGCTTAATAGTTTCTCCCGCCCGCTGCCGAGTAGGCAAGGGGAATTTCACCCCAAGCCTCTCACAGAACCGTACGTGACAGTCTCCCGTCATACGGCTCTTATCATCCTGCTCTTTACAGAGCCTGCTTCATCTTTTGGTTACTCCTGATTGCTCAGTTTTCCGCCAGATGAATTCCGGACAATTGCACCCCTTCCCTCCTCTTCCGTTACAGAATGCTCATCGGTACTACGAGTACATCCGCCCCTTGAACCCGCATCGGTACTTTTAGCCTCATGGGTTCTCCACTTGTGCTGTTTCCCTTATCATCGGGGACGAAGGTTCTCACGTTCCATATAAAAGCCTGTGTAAAGCTCCTGTCCCGTACGTACGGGATTGACCTGTAACCAGTATGCCAGTTGTCCGTTACAGTCTTCCTACCTGCCGCTTGCTGCATGTAGTTTTGTCAACATCATTGCGTCTTTCGACATGTCTTCAGCGGTTCACTCTCGTTCAGCTTCCTTACACGCACCTGACTATGTCAAGCATAGCCTTTTGTCTAAACGTTCAGCACCATGCCTTTTGAACACAGCACCTTTAGATGGTTTACACACTCCAACTGTATGGCGTGTGTGAAGGGCCTGCCTTCATCTTTTATACAACACTGAAAAGAGATTGCCTCCTTTCATTCGTGACACAACAAGCGTGGACGCTTGAACCGGCGGTGGAGAAATAAGTTCGTTGCGCAACAGCCACGTGGACGCTTGAACCGGCGGCGGGGCGGTTATGCGGCTTCCGTCTTTTTAACTATAAATGATGGCTTTTCGTATTGGTCAAATGTCAGGTCATCGTTTATAAAAATGGATGCCCTTATGTTTAACCGCTTTGAAAGTTTTCGGGCCATTTCTAAGGTGATTCGGCGCTTGCGGCTTAATACGGATGAAACGTGGCTTTCTGAACCAATTATATCAACCAGGTCCTTATTCTTAAGCCCCATTTCCTCCATACGGAGTTTGATCATGCTGATCGGGTCCGGCAATCGGACAGGGTAGTGTTTTTCTTCATAATCTTTCATCAGCAAAGCCAAAAGTTCCAATTCATCTCCCTCACTTGTTCCCATGGTTGCGTCAATCACTTCATCAAGCCTGGTCAAAGCATTCCTGTAGTCAGTTTCCGTTTTTAATATCTTCCAGTTTTTCATGTGCGTTAAGATAAGCAAAAAGTTCTCAATTTGAAAAGATTTGTTTCAAATTGCCACAAGATTGCCCTGCCAGGTCCAACCTCTCCGCTTAAACCACGGATAGGTTACAAAAAAATCCCCTCATTCCGCAAATCCATCCCCGCTCCACCCATTATCCACCCGGCGAAATTCGTTTCCGGTTGAGTATATTTCAAAACTTTACCGGAAATTTAAAAAAACATGAAAAAGCTATTATTTTTTTTGCTGGTGCTGGGAGCCGTACAGGTTAAGGCGCAGACGCTTAGAGTTATTAATGGTTCCATCGACCTTAGGGATAGTACACTAAACCGGACCATCCCTTTTGAAGTGACGAACGGAACCAAATTGGTGAAGTATGATATAAAAGTTTATGCAGAGGTAGGCGAGGTGACTGTATCGTTAAGCGACCCGAACGACAAAAAATCGATGAACGTTACTTTAGGCACACAAACAAGCAGCGGGGGCCATGAGGCTTCGAAAGGTGAATTGTCTGACGATCTGAAGCCGAAAGTATATGGTACCTGGAAATTTAATATAAACGCTGAAAATGCTACCGGGAGAATTAGTTATCAAATTGAAATATCAAAGCTTTGAGACGCTGCAGGTTGTTTTTAGGATTGTTGCTGCTGGTACCGGCTTTCGGTTATAGCCAGCTGGCAAGACTATCGGGCAAGGTAATCCTTGACACGGGCTGGGCGCGCAGGTTTTATGTTTGCCGTATACCCGGTTTCGACTATATGTTCACCACTTCAAGCGCCATGATCATAGTCCAAGGCGAAATCGATACGGCCGGGAATTTTTCAGTCAATTTTCCGGCAACGAAGGATGAGTCGCTTTACCGCCTGCATTTTATCCGGAAAGGCGACCCGGCCTCAACGCTCATCATCGGCAGCCGGGATGTGAACCATGTCTTCTTCATCGCCAGGCAGGCCGATCAAATCCATTTTGAAAAAACACCGGGCCTGCCCATCAGCCAAGCGGGCATCAGCGGGAGCAAAGCTAATTCAGGGCTAAATGCTTTGCTTAGGCTGGCAGGTAACGATACAACGGGTAATAACGCTTTTATTGCTATAGCGGACACATCAACCTCGCAGCTGGTAGGTTTGCTGGCTATCAGCCGCACCGACAAGCTTAGCGAGGGGCAAAAGGAGAAGGTGAGCGATCTGCTTGCCCGTTATGATCAGCATAACGCATATGGCGCCTATATTTTGCAAGAGTACCGTACCACAAATTATTGGAAACTGTACCTCGCGGGCAGTATTTTGCTTGTTGCCGCACTGTTGATATACGGGTATCTTTTTTATAAACGACGGGTTATTTTGAAAATCTGGCGCGAACTAAGCCAGCGGGAAATGGATATTGTCGGCCTTATTTTATCAGGCAAATCAAACAAGGAAGTGGCCCTGGCGCTGAACATCGAATTGAGCACCGTTAAAACGCACGTAAATAATATTTATGCAAAGCTCGGGGTAAATAACAGGAAGGACCTGGATCGGTATAAGGATTTGATTGGTTGATTAAATATGCAATTAACTGATTATTAATTAGATGCCGCGATTAAAGTTTACAAAAAATATGTAAATAACTGAAAATCAATTCAATGCAAAATAGCCGTCGGGGTGTTGTTGTGAAATGGACAAGCAAATGGACAGCTTCTGACCTGATAACAATCAGGTCAACTTAATCCAACCTGGTCAACCAAACGCCTTACCTCCTCAACGTCGTCTCAAACAACTTGAAAATCCGCTTGTACTCATCCGTCCAGCTGCTTGCTTGTTCAAAAGCGTGGTCCTCGATGGGATAGGATGCCAGCGACCAGTTATCCTTATGCAGCTCGATGAGCTTTTGCTCCAGGCGGACGATGTCCTGGTAGTTTACATTTTGATCGATCATGCCGTGCAGCATTAGCAGGTTACCTTTCAGGCCGTCAGCAAAATAGATGGGCGAGCTGAGGCGATAGGCTTTTTCGTCATTATAAGGCTCATTCAAAATTTCATCGGTATAGCCATGGTTGTAGTGCGCCCAATCGGTTACGGAGCGGACGGCCGCTCCAGAGGTAAACACATTCGGTGCGGTAAACATGGCCATCAGCGTCATGAAGCCACCGTAGGAACCTCCATATAAGCCGATGTGTTTGGGGTTTACGCCATATTTGTCCACCAGCATTTTGGCGCCGTCCACCTGGTCGCTCAGGTCCTTGCCGCCCATATGGCGGTAGATAGCCGTGCGCCAGTCGCGGCCGTAACCGGCGCTGCCGGAGTAATCCATATCCAGCACGGTATAACCATTATCGGTCAGCATGTTATTGAACATGTATTCGCGGAAATAGTAGCTCCAGCCATACTCTACGTTTTGCAAGTAGCCCGCGCCATGCACAAAAATAACCGCCGGTTTTGCCGGGTCGGGGTGTTTGGGCAGGTACAGGTGTGCATAAACATCGCTGCCATAGCGATTTTTAAAAGTGATGATCTCCGGGTCGCGCCACGGGTACGAGTTAAATTCCGCAGTGGTGGAATTGGTTACCTGTACCGCCGCCGCGCCGGGTTTATTAGGCTGGACATACAATTCCCAGGGCTTGTTGGTATACGAATATCGGATAGCCAGCCATTTTTCATCCGGCGAAAGCGTTACCTCGCTCATGCCCTTCATCGATGTAATTTTTACCGGTTCGCCGCCTGCTGCCGGCATTTTATAAAAATTGGTGATGCCGGGATGCTCCTTATTAGCGGTGAAATAAAACGTCTTCTTATCGCCGGATAATTGCAGCGTCTGCACCTCCCATTTGCCGTTGGTAAGTTGTTTTTCTGCTCCGTTGGTTACATCCACGGTATAAATATGGGCGTAACCGCTTGCTTCGCTCTCAAAATAAAAATGGGTACCGTCAACCCAGCCGTCATTATATGCGCCGGGCCCGCCAACCCAGGCGTCATTGTGTTCGCGGTCGAGCGGGCTTAAGTTGCCGGTTTCCGGGTCGAGTCTCATAATCCAGCGGTCTTTATTGTCTTCCGCACGGATGATTACCACAGCATTTTTACCGTCTTCGCTCCAGTACGGGCCGCGGATGCTTACCTGGCGGTCGGCGTTTAGTTTTGTGCGGCGCTCCAGTTCTTTGGGGTAATCTTTTACATAATCGGGCAGGTCTTTTATGCCGGGAATGGATGAGGTGTTGATCTTATAAACCGAATCGCGCTGGGTATCAAAAACAAATGACTCTGAAACGGCCTGCGGACCGCCAACCTTCTCGCGGTTTTGAATATCTTCGGTAAAACCCGAGGCCGTTACATAGTCGGGCACGATGGTGCGTTTTTCCCCATCAGGAAATTTAGTAAGGCGGTAGGTGATATACCGGCCATCCGGGCTTAGCTCAACTGCGCCGACATTTCGCCCGTCGGTGCTGAGCTCTTTTAGTTTCTTGGGTTCGAATTCCTTTTGTTCGATGGAGTCGAGCTTTTTATCGTGCGCCTGTAGTTTGATGATATCAAATAACTCTAATTGCTGCGCTTTCAGCCAGTTTTCCTGCTGATTTCCTGCGGCCTGGTCGGTGTTGGCCACTCGTCCTCCTCGCCTTCTGCCGGCGGGTTGTACAGCCGCAGCCACATTAGTTGAAAAATTGGTGAGTTGCGTGACGCCGCCCCCATTCAGGCTCATCGAAAACAAATTGCCACCGGCAGTATAGATCACTTTGCTTTCGTCGCCGCTGAAAGCTGGGTTAGCCTCGCGCTCAACCGTATTGGTAAGCTGCTGAATTTTGCCGGTTTTTAGCTCTTCCAGGTAAATATCGCCGTTTTTTTCATAAAGCTTCAGCGTGTGCGCCCTGTTCATTGCGCCATATCCTGACGGGAAGGCTTTTTGCTCATCGATGCTCACTTTCACCGGTTTGGTGTCAGTTGGTGCAATAGCGAAAAGCTCGTCGCGTTCGGTGTTATTGGGGTTCCAGTTAAAATAGAGATGTTTATTGTTATCGCTCCAGCGAATGTTGGATGGCGCTATGCCGATCCATTTCGGGTCGCGCATAATTTTTTCGATGGTAAGCGTGTCCAGTTTTTGTGCGATAGCGCCGGTTGATGCCGCAAGCAGCAGGAGGGTAAAGAGTTTCTTCATGGTCAGTTGTGAGTGGTGTATGGTGAGTGTTGAACGGTGGGGTTAAAAAAGGCAAGTTATTCTGCCTCACCACTCATTACTCACCATTCACTATTAAAATTCCCCGGCAATTTAACAGTTTCCCCAATCATTACTATTTTTAGCAATCTTTTTGTTACAAATATGGAATTACAGGGCAACGGCTTTAAACTTCGCGGATGGAAAAGGGAAGATGCGGCAGCTATTCAGCCGCATGCCGACAACCCCAACGTGTATTCTTGTTTGCTCGACCGGTTTCCGCACCCGTACACCATGGAAGTTGCCCAACGCTGGGTGAGTTTTATGCTGAGCCTGGAGCCAAACTATAACTTCGTGATCGAGGTTGACGGGAACGCCGTGGGTGTGATAGGCCTTGAGATGCGTGATGATGTTTACCGTAAATCGCCCCTGATCGGTTACTGGATCAGTGAAACGCTTTGGGGCCGCGGCATCATGAGCGCGGCTATCAGGCTGCTTACCACCTATGCCTTCGAAAACCTGGATGTAATCCGTATACAGGCCGGCGTTTTGGGCAATAATCCCCGCTCCATGCGTACGCTCGAAAAGGTTGGCTTTATAAAAGAAGGCATCCTGAAAAACAGCATGATTAAAAACGGCCTGATACTGGACGAGCATGTTTACGGCCTGGTGAAACCCTGACTTGAAGATGTGCCCCGCACGTGCGGGATGCAGATGTGCGGATGTGCGGATGTGCGGATGGTTGAACGCCATGTAAATTCACTAACTCACTAATTCACTAATTCATTCATTTCCATGCGTAATTCTACGCACCTAAAACCCGTATCAGCCCCATTGTGCGGCATTTAGCAGCCACCTACTTTTACATCATTGAGCAGGGCGCTCTATGTTAACATTTCGCGGGCAGTTGCGTAAACATGTTGTGCGGGATTTTTTTAATGATATTATGGCAACAGAAGGACTCTCGGAAAAAACGGCTATTTACGTTTCCACTTCATCGAAATTAAACGTTGAACAAACGCAAAGCATCACCAGCGAATTGCTGCGCATCATCGGTTATCCCAGTAATTATAATGGTTTTAAAATTCATTTTATCGACGAAGGCGACCTGGTGCAGGCCAATGCCTATGTGGATAGTAATTTTAAAATTTCGATTGGGAATTAGGTTTAAGTCGAAAGTCTTAAGTCGAAAGTCCTAAGTCACACGTTTGGGGGCCTCACGCCAGCACCAGCCCCTCCCTTAAAGCCTGCTCATAACTCTCTTCGTCAAACTTATAGTACGCCGGCGACCGGTGTGCGCCGATGGCCTTTTTTTCATCCAGCTTAACAATTAGCCCAAGCGAAATCAATTTATTGGGAAAATTGGATGCATTGAGCTGCTTGCCCGACATTACTTCATAAAAACGCTTTATCTCTTTCAGCGTGAACTTTTGCTGCAAAAGATTTTTTCCTATCGGGAAATGATATAAATGCATGCGGATGCTAAACAGGGCCTCCCGCACCATTTCGTCATGGTCGAAGCCCAGGGGCGGTAATTGATCAATGGGGAACCAGCCGCATTCGCTCGACAAAAAATCAGCTTTGGGTTTGGTGCTGGCAATGTCGGTAATGGCGTAATATCCTACCGACACCGTTTCGCCGGTTAGCCAGGTATCTTCCTCCAGGCTTATGCCGGTCAATTCAAACAATCTTTCAGGCGCAAAGGCGCCGCGGGGATCGTTCCGTCCGGGATCGCCAAAAGCCTTAAATTGTTTTAAAAACAAATTGTCGAAACCTGTTCGCTCCGCTGTTATACGGGTGGCTGCCTCGTTTAAACTTTCATCCTTTCTGACAAACCCGCCCGGCAAACACCACATCGTAATCAGCTTGTTTTTCACCAGCAATAACTGCAGCTCCCCTTCATGATAGCCGAAGATCGCGCAGTCAACAGTCAAACAGGGCCGGTGTTCCAAATAACCTTCATTAAAAAAATGCTGTATTTCTGCTAAAGTTTCCATCAGTTTGCTGTGCCGAAAAATTATTTATTAAATTTTAATAAATGTAAAAAAGATTTTTATACCTTCATTTATTAATTTTTAACAAATAGAAAAATATTCAAAGTATATAAGGATTTAAACATACTCTGATTCCAACAAACTAAATTATAAATCAATGAAGATTAACAAATTACTTTTTTATTTTGCAGGTGCCGGTGCGCTGGCGGCAGTTTTTGCTTTTTCGAACGAACGGGTCAAAAACAATTTGCCCGCCACGGTTGCGGCCGAGTCGGGCCTGGTGCGTTACGACGGCAACTTTGCCTACCGCGACCTAAATAAAAACGGCAAACTGGACGTTTACGAGGATTCGCGCCAGCCCATTGAAGACCGTGTACAGGACCTGCTTAAAAAAATGACCATCGAGGAAAAAGCGGGGATGATGTTTTACTCGCCTATCCGCGTAAACGCCGACGGCACTATTGAAGATAAGCCGGCCAGTGGCCTACTGGCAAGTTTGTCGCCGGTTGGTGTGAACGAGATCGATAAACATCACATCACGCATTTTAACCTGTTTGCGGTGCCGGCGCCGGATACTTTGGCCATGTGGTATAACCGCATACAGCGGTACGCGGAAAAAACAAGGCTGGGCATTCCGCTTACCATTGCATCAGATCCGCGTAACCAGGGTAGCGCAGGCATTTTTGCCATGTCGGCCAAAACATTCTCCATGTGGCCCGACCCGCTGGGCTTAGCTGCCATTGGCGATGAACAGGAGACTGAAAAATTTGCCGACATATCGCGGCAGGAGTATTTGGCTACCGGCATACGCCAGGGCCTGCATCCGCAGGTTGACCTGGCTACCGAGCCCCGCTGGCCGCGCATTGCCGGCACATTTGGCGAGGATGCCGCATTATCATCGCGTATGACCACTGCCTATATTAAAGGCTACCAGGGTGAAAAGCTTGGGCCAAATAGCGTTGCCATGATGACCAAGCATTTTCCCGGCGGCGGCCCGCAAAAAGATGGGCTCGATCCGCACTTTAATTTTCAGAAAGGCGAGGTTTACCCGGGTAATAATTTTAACTATCACCTCATCCCATTTAAAGCGGCCTTCGACGCCGGTACGGCCGCTATCATGCCCTATTACGGCGTACCAATGGGGCAGAAAGATATACCCGAAGTTGGCTTCTCCTATAACAAAGCCATCATTACCGAGTTATTGCGCAAAAAATTCCATTACGACGGCGTGGTTTGTACCGACTGGGGCCTGGTGACCGACTCAAAGATCGGTACGCTCAATTTTGAGGCCAGGGCCTGGGGCGTTCAGAACCTGAACACCGAAGAACGTGTGCAAAGAATTATCGATGCCGGCGTTGACCAACTCGGCGGTGAAAACCTGCCGGATGTAATTGTAAAGCTGGTGAAAGACGGAAAATTGAGTGAAAAACGGATTGACGAGTCGATTGTAAGGTTGTTGCGCTTAAAATTTGAGCTGGGCCTGTTCGACAATCCATTTGTTGATGAAAAAAAGGCCGCCGGTATAGTAGGCAGCCCGGCATTTATGGCGGCTGGCGAAGATGCGCAGCGCCGCTCGATGACCCTGCTGAAAAACGACGGCCATGTATTGCCGCTGGCCTTGAACAAGCTGAAGATATATGTAAAAAATATCAACCCAAAAATTGCAGCGGAGTATGGCACAGTGGTAGGTGATCCGAAACAGGCAGACATCGCCATCATCCGTTTGCAAACCGCCAATTATCCCATCCCGGAAGCAAAAGGCAACTTCATAGCAGGCATGTTCCATTGGGGCGACCTGGATTTTAAGGGCCAGCAATTACAAGATATTCTCGACCTGGAAAAAACCGTGCCGACGATCGTCGACATTTATATGGACCGGCCGGCGGTTATCCCCGAGATCAGCGCCGCTGCAAAGGGCCTTTTTGCCAGCTTCGGTTCGGATGACCGGGCGGTACTGGATGTGGTTTTCGGCAAATACAAACCCGGCGGCCATTTGCCTATCGAAATGCCATCGTCGATGGAAGCGGTGAGGAATCAGAAGGAAGATATGCCCTATGACAGCAAGGACCCGCTGTATAAGTTTGGGTATGGGCTGAGCTATTAGTGAAGCTAAAAAGCGGCGGCGGTGCGATTCCCCTCTTGAGAGGGGTGGAGGGGTGTGTTGACCAGCATGTCGGATAACACACCCCCGCCACTGCACAGGCAGCCGCACCTCCTCTCGAGAGGGGAGTTATTTAACGCTTACATTATCAATTAGCTAAATCAATTTTAGTAGTACTTTTTAAACTATTCCAACATGAAAAAATTCAATTTAACACTTGCCGCTTTAATGGCATTTGTACTTATCGCTGCAAAAGCCAACGCCCAAACAGCTAATTACTTTATCGGCAAATGGGATGTGCTGGTAAAAGGCCTGCCGCAGGGCGATACGCACATGCTGTTTAATCTAACCGACTCGGCGGGAAATACAAAAGGCGTTCTGGTAGACACTACTGCTGCACACAAGGATATCCCGATGACCAAAATTGAGCAGGCGCCCGATACCATCACGCTTTATTTTTCGGCACAAGGCTATGATGTAAGTCTTATTTTAAAGAAAAAGGACGATGACCATGCAACCGGCAGCCTGATGGGGATGTTTGACGCCGTCGCCGATAGGGTTAAGAAGTAGTCTGCCGAAAGATGCTTCCATTTCCGTTTGTCAAAATGTTGTTATGGGCTGTAAAGTATCCGGCAAATGCGCGACCTTAGGAGAAATGCACTAATTCCCTTTTAGTCCTTTAAACAAACCAAATTATGGAAAGAAGAAAATTTATACAGTCAGGATCCCTTGCCGCAGCGAGTTTACTGCTGGCCCGCTACGCACAAGCAGGAATTTTGCCTTCCAGGAGGGCTTTTCCGCCTTCCGGGCTCCAATTGTACACGCTTGGCAACCTGATGACCACCGACACGAAAGGCACCCTGCAAAAAGTAGCCGCCATCGGTTATAAAGAAGTGGAAAGCGCGGGTTCGGCGAAAGGCGCTTTTTACGGATTTAAGCCAAAGGAATTTGCAGCCATGGTTAAAGATACCGGGATGACCTGGCGTTCGGCCCATATTGGCGGCGCGCCTTTTTCTATTGACCAGATCATGAAAATGGCTAAAACTGCGCAGGATTCGGCGAGGATCCAAAAGATGATGGCAGGCTTTAAAAACATGCCGAAACAACTTAATTGGAAGGATGACTGCCAGCAGGTAGCGGATGATGCGGCTGAAGGCGGTCTTACTTATGCGGTGTGTTCCTCCATACCGGTGGGCACCTTAGACGAAATCAAGACCGCTGTTGACGTATTTAGCAAAGCCGGCGAGGCATGTAAGAAGAATGGCGTGCAATTTGCCTACCACAACCACACCACTGAATTTGATGAAGTGGAAGGGCACCGCCCATTTGATTATATCCTGGGCAATACCGATAAAAACCTGGTGAAGATGGAATTGGACCTTGCCTGGGCAACAAAAGCCAAGCAGGACCCGATAGCGCTGTTTAAAATGCACCCCGGACGTTTCCCGCTGTGGCACGTCAAAGATTTGAGTAAAACCACCCGGCAACCGGAGGAAGTCGGCGCGGGAACAATTGACTTTAAGCCCATTTTTGACAACGCCAAAGAATCAGGCTTGAAATACTTTTTTGTAGAACAGGACGGCGCACCGCAGCCATTGCAAAATGTAGCCAATAGCTATAATTATCTTGTTAAAATGCTTGGGTAGGTTTAAGTCTTAAGTCGAAAGTCTTAAGTCGGATTTTTTGGCCTTTCTTTAAGTCCGAAGTCAATTTTAGTTTTTCTGACTTAGAACTTGAGACTCTCGACTTTCAACTTCAATGCTGGCCAACCTTGTAACTGCCTCCCTGCACGGCGAATGCAATATTTAGCCGGTTGTAGGTATTAATGGTAGTCACCGCCAATGTCAGGTCGATCAGTTCCTGTTCCGAAAACTGCCCGGCCGCTTCTTCATAAACATCATCGGATACCTGGCCGTTCGTGATTTTGGTTACTGCTTCGGCCCAGGCCAGCGCAGCCCGTTCGCGTTCGCTGTAAAGGGACGTTTTGCGCCATGCGTCCAAAACATAAAGCCGTTGCTCCGTTTCGCCTGCCGCCCGCAGGTCTTTCGAGTGCATATCCAGGCAGTAAGCGCAACCGTTTATCTGCGAAACCCGGTAATAAACTAAATTTAAAAGTGATTTCTCAACCGGCGATTTCGACAGGTAAATCCCCAAACCATACAAGGCCTGTAATGCGCCTTTGTCTTTTTCATAAGCATTAATCCGCTGTTTCATTTGGTTTAATTTTTATAGCCCCCTGCTCCATCGTTATGGTAGAAACCGGCAGACCGCTTAACAATTATTTATTTACGCCAAAATGACGACTGAGCGTGTTTAATTTGGACAAGAAGGATGAAATAATTGTTTTGAAAAAAGACCAAAAGGTTTTCTTTGCAGGAAAGAGTGCTCGTCAAAACAATCCACGGGGCGCCGGCGCCTTGCGTGGGCAAATTGATTTTTTAATAGGGCGTCACTATGTCCCACGTCCCGCCAGGCGCACATGAATACACGTGGCACACAAATAATTTCTGTTATTTACTTACAAGTTCATTCAAGAAACTATTCCGGTCAATTAGATTGGAATCCCCGGAGGTAGGCCAATGCTTTGCGTCCGCACATCCCCGCGAAAAAAAATGTCAAATATACTTGACATTTGTAAAGTTTGTTTTACATTTGGTAAATCAAACTTGACAGAATGAAATCACGTTTCTTATTTTCGCACGGGTGGCGTATCATTGGGTACGGCTGTTTTGCTGCTCTGCTGGCATTTGCAATCATTTTAAAGTTGTTACATCCTGAAGGTTATGCCGCTGTTGACTTACACCCAATTGCGAAAGCAGCTCACCAATCATACAACGACGTCTCCACGGGGCTTACCTTCATGAGATTGCATCACGATATCGTTATTTTGCTTGTTGTTTCAGGCCTGGTATTAATCGGGTTCTCCAAAGAGAAAATTGAAGATGAACAAATCGTACAGCTACGGTTAGATTCCCTGCAATGGGCTGTTTATTTCAACTATGCGCTGTTTGTTGGTTGTGTGCTTTTCGTGTACGGGATGCATTTTATACCGGTCCTTATATTTAATATCATCAGCCCGCTGGTATTTTTCATCATACGTTTTCGATGGAAGATATACCTGTTGAACCGGGCCATTTAAACACGAAGAAATAAAATAATAATGCGCTAAACTATTTAAATTAATTATCATGAAAACACGTTTTTTATTTCCAAACAAATGGCGCCTGCCTGGCATCCTTATGCTGTTGCTGGCACTCCTTTTAATAGCTTATAACTGCTATTCCGCAGGTGGCTATGATTTGTCCGCCGATCCGGGAGAGAAATTTTTCGGGATGGGTTTATCCGGCAAAATGGTAATAGTTGTTGATGACATCGAATACCTTTCGGTGATCATCGGCTTGCTGCTCGTGGGTTTCTCAAAAGAAAAAATCGAAGATGAGCAAATTGCCCAACTGCGCCTGGATAGCCTGCAATGGTCGGTTTACTTTAATTACAGCCTGTTGATCATCTGTATCATTTTTATCAACGGCCTCGGCTTTTTAAGTGTGATGGCTTATAATATCATGTCGCAATTGTTGTTTTTCATTATCCGTTTCCGTTGGAAACTTTATCAATTAAACAGGCTGGCTAAGCTTGAAGAAAACCGCACAATAAGCCCTATTTTAAAATAAACAAGTATGAAACCACATTTCTTATTTCCATACTGGTGCCGTTACCTTGGCTGGGGCCTCGTTATCGCCCATGTGCCAATGTCCATTATCGGCAGGGCTAACGGGATGATTAATCCCCTGGACAATCCACCCACCCAATCCCTGTTTACCGGCGAACACCTATTTTTTATCTGCACCTCCCTGGTGATGGCGCTTGGATTGTTCATCGTTGCATTCTCAAGGGAAAAGATCGAAGACGAGCAGATATGGCATCTAAGGCTGGATTCGCTGCGCTGGGCAATCTATATTAACTACCTGGTGCTGATTGCCAGCCTGATTTTTATATACGATACGGCCCACATACTTGAGCTTAACCTTTGGGTGCCGCTTATCTTTTTTATCATCCGGTTCAGGTGGGCCATATTCAGGCTTAACCGTTCATTAAGCAAGGAGGGCTAGGCCATGAAAAATAATATTCGTGTGGAACGCGCCATAAAAGATATAACACAGGGCGATCTTGCCGAAAAAGTAGGTGTATCGCGGCAAACCATCAATACCATCGAGAGCAATAAATATGTACCCTCAACCGTGCTGGCATTAAAAATCGCAAGGGTATTTGGCAAACCGCTGGAGGAAATTTTTATGCTGGAGGATGGCGATTAGTCCGAAAGGCGGTAAAGTCCGGAAGAAGTTGCGACTGACGTTTCGCCAAACCAATGTTTAGATCATCAATTTAATTTTAACCACGGAGTCACAAAGAAGGCACAATGAACACAGAGAAAAAATTGACAAACTATTTAGGCTTTGCGGCCCTTTGTGTCTTCCTCTTTGTGATCTCCGTGGTAAAATTCTGCATAGTTTTGTGAGACGAAAAAACACAGAAGAAGAACATGAAACAAAAAACCACATTCGCCCCGCACTTAAATATTAGTCACGGGGTAAAAGATATCAGCTTTTATTTAAAAGTATTTGGCGCAAAGGAACTGCGCCGTTTCAGTAACGACGATGGCTCGATCCATGTATCGGAGCTGGAGATTGACGGCCAGGTATTTCACCTGCACGAAGAAGGCAGCAAGGCCCCCAGCCCGCAAAAATTAGGCGGCTCAACGGCAACGGTGGGCTTATTTATTGATGATGTCCACGGCGTTGTAGCGCGCGCCGAAGCGGAGGGTGCAACCATCACCTCGCCCGTGCAGGATTACGATTACGGATACCGCCAGGGCAGCTTTACCGACCCATTCGGCCACCACTGGCTGATTGAAAAGGACATCCGCGACGAAAAACCGGCAACCAATAATGGCAACTAACATGGCAGACAATTTTAAAGCGGTCATCAAACCAACGCTCTCCGTTCGCAACGGCGCAGCAGCCGTCGAATTTTATAAAAAGGCTTTTAATGCCGCGGTGCTGATGCAACTTAACTCGCCGGACGGCGACACTGTTGCGGAACTATCCATCGGCGGCGCGGAGTTTTATGTGGCAGATGAATCGCCGGAATATGGCAACTTTAGCCCGGAAAGCCTGGGTGGCATCAGTATCCGGTTGGGGCTATTGGTTGATGACCCGGATGCCGTGGCACAGCAAGCCATTGCTGCCGGCGCAAAAGAAATTCATCCTGTGGCTGACCAGGATTACGGGATGCGCCTCGGCCGCATTGCCGATCCCTTTGGGCATCATTGGGAGATATATAAGCCATTGTAGAGAGAGCCAGGAATCAAGATCCAAGAGTCACGACAAAACTGCTATTTCAATTTAGTTATTAGCTAATGTGTTTTGTAACTCCATCTACACCACTTTCTATCTTGGCTCTTGATTCTTGACTCCTGACTCTTTTTCCCGCTTTCTTCCTATCTTGGCTCCTGATTCTTGATTCCTTGTTCTAAAAATATGCGTTTCGATATCGTCACCGTTTTGCCCGGCTTGCTCGAAAGCCCTTTTGCCCACTCCATCCTGCAGCGAGCGCAAAAAAAAGGCATAGCTGAAATCCACGTGCATAACCTCCGTGATTATTCCACCCAAAAACAAAAAAGCGTAGACGATTACCCCTACGGCGGTGGGAGCGGCATGGTGATGACCATTGATCCATTTGCCCGGATAATTGAAAAACTAAAAAGCGAGCGCGATTATGATGAGGTGATCTTTATGTCGCCGGATGGGGAGACGCTTAACCAGCACATCGCCAACCAGCTTTCTATTAAAACCAATATCATTATCCTTTGCGGCCATTATAAAGGCATCGACCAGCGCATCCGGGACATTTTCGTCACCCGAGAAATATCTATTGGCGACTATGTGCTCTCCGGTGGTGAACTGCCTGCTGCCGTTTTGGTGGATGCAGTGGTGCGGTTGATACCGGGCGTATTGTCGGATGAAACCTCGGCGCTTTCCGATTCTTTTCAGGATGGTTTACTCGACGCACCCGTTTACACCCGCCCCGCCGACTGGAACGGCCATAAGGTACCCGATATTTTATTGAGCGGAAATACACCCGAAGTGGAGAAATGGAGGTTTGAGCAGGCCGTGGAGCGGACGAGGAAAAGACGGCCGGATTTGTTGGAATAGTCTGAACACGATTTATAGGATTAGTAAGATTTTCAGGATTATAGAAGGATTGGCGACTAATCTTGGTCAAATCTTGTAAATCCGGGAAATCTTATAAATCGTGTTCAGACAACGCAACCAATTCCCCACCCCTGCATTATAGTTGCCAGAAATGACCCCCGAACAGGAAGCGCAGCTTGTAAGAAAATGCCAGCATGAACCCGCCGCATTCGGCGAGGTGTTCGACCTTTGGTATAAACCCATTTTTGGTTATGTAATGCGCCGAACGGCGGACTATGATCTGTCAAAAGACATTGCGGCCGAAACTTTTCTGAAAGCTTTTTTAAAGATCGGCGGCTTTAAGTGGCGGGGCGTCAGCCTTTCTGCCTGGCTGTACCGCATTGCCACCAACGAGCTGAATATGTATTACCGCAGCAGCAAATACCAGCCGGCTTCGCTGCAGCAATTGCTGGAAAACCCGCAGATGGAAAAACTGCTGCGCCTGGAAGCGGACCAAGAACGGGATGTGTTGGAAAAAGAGCTAAAGGCACATAACGATTACAATTTAATACGGCAGCACTTGTTGAAACTGGATATAAAGTACCAGGAAGTGATTGCCCTGCGCTATTTTGAGCAAAAAACAAACAGCGAGATCAGCCTGATACTGGATAAAAACGAGGGGACGGTGAAGTCGCTGCTCTCGCGCGGATTGGAAAAATTAAGAAACATGCTTTAACGCTGCAACCCTAACACGGCTTTGCATTACAGGAGTAATTAACATGAAAGAGGACGAAGAATTTTTGAAGAAAATGGAAAACCTGAACGTACCTGAAGTTAACCCGACAGGCCATCCTAATAGGGTTAAAATGGCTATCATGAACGCCGACCGTTCGGCGGCGCTGGGATTTTGGCTGGTGGCTGTGCCCTGTTACTTTTTGGCCTGTGTGTTTATGTATTACTTTTTTAACCGGCAGGTAAGCTGGTTCGGGGCAATGTTTAAGCTGGCCGAAGGATTGGATAAAACGCCGGGCATCGATTTTATGGCGCCCATCGTGCTGGTGGTATTGCCCATCGTTTGTATTATCATCAACGCCTTGGCTATTACACATGTTCATTACGAAAAAGGCATATCTGGCAAGCCAGGCGCAAAGGAATTTATCATCAGCATAAAAATAAAAACGTGGAACATCCTGCTGATACTGATCAGCATGGCCATTGTTTTTACGTTCATCGCGTATACCATGACGGAAAATATCTCGATAAGAAGCTAAAAGCAGAAAGACCAAAGCAAAAAGCTATTGAATTATAATTAAACGAATTACTCAAATGAAATTAAACTGGTTTACACGTAAAGGGATCATCTTTTGGCCGGCATCGGTCGTTGGGTGGATTATCCTGGTTTTGGCGACGGCTTATGCCGTTTATACGTTTATCGGTATCAATGGCCGCTCCCACTCGGTGAGTGATGTGATGATCAACTTTGTTTTTAACCTGCTGCTCATTGGCCTGGTGTATTCGATCATTGGTTATTTTACCGAGGCGAGG
>Ga0206949_1120_pt1 | contig 28975 bp, 19 predicted proteins | sample Alteio_BWOrgHeat_40_FD_153240 | JGI IMG/M metagenome (GOLD analysis project Ga0206949, IMG submission 153240) | Enriched cells from forest soil in Barre Woods Harvard Forest LTER site, Petersham, Massachusetts, United States -... | ecosystem: Environmental > Terrestrial > Soil > Temperate forest >...
AATTATTTAAGGCGTTAGGCCTGCACAGGGAAGGTTATAATAAAATTATGATAGGGTGCCGAGTATCGATAATTAAGCACTAAATTGAAGTTTTCGCATATCTGCCGCGAGATGGTTAAACCCAGACCGCTGCCTTCGGATCCTGATGATTTATGAAAGCGTGTGAATATTTTTTCGCCGGGTAGCGGGGCATTTTCGCCGGTATTTTGTATGGTAAAATTTCCCCCGGTTAAATTTATGACTATCTCGCCGCCAACATAATTATGCCTTATAGCATTGGTGATGAGGTTGCTTAACAATATTTCAATTAAATAACGATTGGCATAAATTGCTTTTTCATCAAGTTTATAGGTGAGTTTTAATTCCTTATCGTGAAATATTTCCTCAAACTGCGCTATTATATCTTCAACCAATTCACGCAAGTTGATCAATTGCTGATCCTGCAATATGCGGTTCTCGATCTTTACCAATAATAATAAGGATTGATTTAACCTGTTTAATCGCGAAACACCGCTATAAAGGTCGCTTAATAACTTGCTTTGCCATTCGCTAAAATTATCGGTTTGTATAAGTGTATCCAATTTGGAATTAATAACTGCTATGGGTGTAAGCAGTTCATGCGAAGCGTTCTCGGTAAAGGTTTTTAATGCTAAATAATCAGTTTTCGCCTTCGCGGTCATATCAGTTACTACAGCATTCAGATCTTTAAATTCGTCGATAGAAGTATTGATCTTCGGTATTGTAGCAGGATCGGCAATATTAAACACTTTCAATTCCTGCATTAAGCCATAAAATGGTTTCCAAAGCCGGTTTAGTATTAACCTGTTGGTAGCGAATAATATTACCAATAATAGTATAATAACACCTATTGTAATATAGAAAATTACCTGTAGCAGGTCTTCGGTTTCAACCTTTGACTGAATTATCTGTACTTTATAATATTTACCGGCAACGGTAACCGAACTTATCAGGCCCAATCCGGGTTCATATTCACCTGTAGCATGATACTTATTCCGCTTAGGGTTATGTTTGTCCCACTTTTTAAAATAAACGGTATCGACAAATTTACGTTTTATTGAATTGGGCTTTGCTTCTGAAAAAGTTATTTGCTGGTGTTTGGTTTCAAAGGTTTGGGGTAAACTGTGGTTAAGGGCCACATATTCAGATATCTCCATCTCCTCATCCTCAAGGTCCTTGTCCTTCTGGCGCGTTAAAACCGAGCTTATCGCCTGGTAATAGGCAAAGCCGGTTACCAGCATAATAACTATAGTAGTAATAAGGTTTACGCGGTTATACCTGGCTAAAAGCTTCATTGCTCAGTAAATTTATAACCCATGCCATAGGCTGCCTGTATATAGTCTTTACTGCCGGCTTCCATCAGTTTTTTGCGGATATTTTTAATGTGCGAATAAATAAAATTAAAATCATCGGTTATATCAACACCATCGCCCCATAAATGCTCGGCTATGGCATTTTTCGAAACCACTTTTCCTTTATTAGCAATAAAATAAAGTAAAAGTGCGTACTCTTTAGGCGTAAGTTTAACATTACGTTTTCTCACTTTAACTTCCTTTGCCAAAAGGTCGATGCTAATTTCGTTAAATATGAGCACATTGCTGCCGTTATATGATTTACGACGGATAATAGCGGTTACCCTCGATTTTAACTCCGATAGATGAAAGGGCTTAACCAGGTAATCATCGGCGCCCAGGTCCAAACCCTCAAGCCTGTCATCTAACGAGTTTTTAGCAGAGATGATCAATACGCCATCAGAATGTCCGTTGTCTTTTAAACTTTTAAGAATATTAATTCCATTGCCCCCGGGTAAGGTAATATCTAATAAAATGCAATCGTAACGGTAAAGATTTATTTTTGTTAACGCGGTGTCGTAATCGCTTGCTATTTCGCAAATGTTACCGGCTTCGGTAAAGTATTCTTCAATACTTTCACGCAGCCCTTTTTCGTCTTCGATAATGAGGATCTTCACGTTTGCTTTTTTGATATAAATTTATGTGTTAATCCTGTAAAAATTCTGGAGATTATAAAAACTCAAACCACAAACTCATTTATATAAATTTTTCTATTAATCAGAGGGTCGCTGGTTCGAGTCAGCATCATGATCCTGAAAATCAAAGTATTAACCCCCACTTTTTTGAGTGGGGTTTTTATTTGCACAAGATTTGCACTATTCTTACAATAAAGAGCAGAACTTATTGAGTTTTGTAAAATGGTGCATTTATATCGATGATAGCTCTTATTTGGAATATATACAATTAATTTTCTTACCCAATGAACATATTTTCCTACCCCGGAAACATTTTGGTGATGGTCCGACTTACAGTTCCTGTTAATAATATTTATATAATTTTAATTGTCGATTTTTTTAAATATTTCATTTTCAATTATTTGCATTTTTTTTAATATGGTTTCTTCTATACTTTTTTTATACAAGTATTATCAACACTAAATAATAGTTCGACAGTTATTCTGATGCTGATATATTTGGTCTTTAGCAATTTAAACCGGGTAATACCTTCATTATGAAAAGAGTGCTGTTAGTCGTATGGCTGATAATTATTTTTAATTCAGTTTTTTCACAAACACTAACCCCCAGGCAATTATTCCCCGGGCTGTTTGAAGCTGTGCAACTATCGGGCATTTTTCCTGATAACAAGACTTTTGTTGATGCTACGCCAATGCGTAATCCTAATTCAATAATGAAGGATTATGTAATAATGAGCAACAAGCCGGGCTTTGATCTTAAACAATTTGTTATCGCTAATTTTATAATTCCGGGTACACGCAATGGAGGTTTTAAAAGCGATATTTCTGCAGGGATACGAAAACATATCGATACTTTATGGTCAGTTTTATATCGCAAGCCCGACTCGGTCGCTCAATTTTCCTCCTTAATACAACTGCCTGCTGGCTTTGTAGTACCGGGCGGGCGTTTTCGTGAAATGTACTATTGGGATTCATACTTCACCATGCTGGGTTTACAGGAAAGCCATAAAACAGAAATACTGCAAAATATGGTGACTGATTTTGCATATCTCATAGATAAATATGGATTTATACCTAATGGGATGCGCACTTACTATTTAACACGCTCTCAGCCACCATTTTTCTCAATGATGCTTGATTTGCTGGCCAGCAATAAAGGGAATAAGATACTGATCAAGTATCAGCCCGAGCTTTTAAAAGAGTATAGTTTTTGGATGAGGGGAGCTAAGGACCTGGCAATTGGTGAGGTTAACCGTAATGCCGTACGGATGCCCGGCGGTGAAGTACTTAACAGGTACTGGGATGAATCAGATAAACCGCGGGAGGAATCATTTAAACAAGATATTGGCATTGCAAAAAAATCGCAACAAAAGCCGGAAGAGCTTTACAGGAACATACGCGCTGCCGCTGAATCGGGCTGGGATTTTAGTTCGAGATGGTTTAGTGACCCCAATGATTTGGGCACTATACAAACCACTGATATTATTCCCATCGACCTAAACTGTTTGATCTATCACCTTGAACTTTCAATTGCAAGGTCATATCAATTACAGGGAGATATGTATGATTACAATGTCTATCTGAGCAAAGCGAATTCGCGGAAAAAAGCCATTCTTAAGTATTGCTGGAGTGAAAAAGACGGCTGGTTTATGGATTATAACTGGAAGCTGAAACATATATCGCCAGTTAAAACGCTTGCCGGGGTTTTCCCGCTTGAATTTAATATTTCAGATAAGAAACAGGCTGCTAAAATCACATCGGGCTTAAGATCGAATTTCCTTAAACCGGGGGGCCTGGTTACTACACTTAGCAAAACAGGGCAGCAATGGGATAGCCCAAATGCCTGGGCACCATTGCAATATATTGCTATTGATGGTTTAAATAAATACCATTATAGGTTTTTAGCAGGTTCAATAGCCGAGAATTGGATCAGCACCAATACCCGTGTGTTTGAGCAAACAGGCAAATTGATGGAAAAGTATAACGTTATTGATACTAAAGCAAAGGCGGGTGGCGGCGAATATGCGCTCCAGGATGGTTTTGGGTGGACCAACGGGGTATTACTTAATCTGATGGATCGGTATCCGTCGCCGCTTCATATAAAATTTGAACAATAGGTTTTAAGTTAATATTTATTAGCATAGCTTAGATGTTCAATATAAACCCGATTTATGAAGAGACTTTCTATAACTTTTTTGCTGCTTATCTTCGGCTTCCCCCTGCTTGCATCAACAAAAAGTGATAGTTTACTTACCACGCTTAGAAATGAGCTGACCAAACAAAAAATATATGAGGGCCAGAAAAGAGAGCGGATAGAAAAATTAAGATCCCGGCTTAGTGCAACGCCCCAAAGCGATCTGAACGATCAATATACCATTTGCAGTAAACTGTTCGAGGAGTACAAATCATTTCAGTTCGATTCGGCTTATGTTTACACCCAGAAACTGCTGAATATAAGCCGGCTAACAAAAAACACGACCCGGCAAAACGAAACACGCATAAAACTGGCATTTATCCTGGTATCATCAGGGATGTTCAAAGAAAGCTTCGATTGCCTGGGCCATATAAATACACATTTGCTGGCCGATAGTTCGAGGTTTGAGTATTATTCGCTGCAAGCCAGGGCATACTCCGACCTTGCCGACTATAACAACAATAATAAATATTACGCGCCGGATGATAATGCCACATGTATAAAATATATAGATTCGGCTATTGCCTTATGTAAACCTAACTCTTTCGAAATGTTGATGCACGAAGGAGACAGGCAAATAAGGACAGGCCAAATGCAGGTGCCATCGCCATATTACCTTACTTTATTGAATCATTACCCCCTTACCGATCATCAGCGGGCGAGGGTAGCTACGGTATTGAGCTTTTTTTATGTCGGGCCTGAGCATGCTGACGACAGGATAAGCCTGTTGGCACTGGGTGCAATAAATGATATTCGGTCTTCAACCAAAGAAACTTTAGCTATTTTTAAACTAAGCGAAGAGTTATACCACCAGGGCGATGTGAAAGATGCCTACCTGTTTCTGCAGCAGGCCATGAATGATGCCCTGTATTATGGTGCAAGGCTCCGGCAAATAAAGATCGGTGCGGTTTTGCCTATCGTTGCAGCACAAGAGATCATCATCGCTGACAATCAGAAGAACAGGTTCCTTGTTTATTTATTGTCGATAGGATTCGTGGCTATCCTGATCACACTTATCACATTTGTTATTTTTATCCGCCTAAAAGTATTAAGGGCCAAGGAAAAAATAATTGAAGAAACTAATGTTCAGCTGGCTAAGACAAATATTAAACTGGTTGAAGACGCGCATATTAAAGAAGAATATATCGGTTACTTTTTTAATGTGATATCGGGCTATATTTTAAAACTTGAAAAAATAAAAAGGAACGTTGAGCGAAAGGTATCAAGCAAAAATTACGATGACCTGCTCATAACAACTAATGATATCAACATAAAAAAAGAACGGGAAACATTGTTTAACACTTTCGACCGCGTCTTTCTAAAGATCTTCCCCAACTTTATTCCTGCCTTTAATGCGCTGCTAAAAAAAGAGGACCAGATATGGCCTAAAGATAACGAAGTGCTAAACACCGATCTGCGCATATTTGCGCTGATGAGATTAGGTATTGATGATAACGAAACGATAGCCAACATTCTTGAATATTCGGTGAATACAATTTACGTTTACAAAATGCGTATCAAGGCAAAAGCTATTGTGCCCGGCGATCAGTTCGATATTGCGATTATGGCTATTGAGGCGGTAGATATTGCTAATAAGTCATAAATTTTCATCCGCAATTCACACATACAATATCCTGCTCCATTTTAATTAATCACAAAAAGTTATTACACATATGCAATACTGTAATTGATACGGCATCACCCTTAAAATTGCAGTAAAAATGGTTAAATTATATTTATACTTTTTCGATGTGGCTGTTTTTTTATCAATTGATTATCAAATAATTAACTTTTAAAAATTGCCATTTTCCTTAAATTTTAAGCGAACAAATAGGTTATCCTATTCCATTTATATTCTTTTGTTCTGTATTCGGCGATCAGGATATAGGGCGGCATTGCCGCTGTTATTTCTGAAACCTGCAATAGGCTAATTATACCAATTTTAACTTTTTAATAATATTCCTGAACACAGCCCCTGTGTTCCCATCTATCGCAATGATATTTTGGAACGCAGCAGCTTAATCATGAATGATCAACCAATTATTAACCAACTAAACAATTGAAATTATGAAGAGAAACTTATTATTCATTTTATGCCTGTGCTTATTAATCAATGCCACCCGGGCAGCAAGCAGCAAACCTTCCTCATACCGGTTGCACAAGCTGGCTGATGGAAGAATAACAGGCACCGTGGTTGACAAAGCAGGCCAACCTGTGCTGGGGGCAACCATCACCATAAAAGGTGATAAAACCGCAACCACCAGCACTGATAAAACAGGAACTTTCTCACTTTCTGTGACAACCGGGAAAACACTGGTTATTACAGCCGTAAGCTACAAACCCATTGAGGTTGTAGTTGCAGACAATACGCCAATAAACGTAGTACTGGTTGATGACCTTATGGAGTTGAATACTGTAGTTGTTACAGGTAGCACTAATCCTGTAAGAAAATTGGAATCGAGCGTTGCGCTTACCAGTTTTGGCAGCAAAGCAATTGAGCAACTTGCACCTGTAAGTACAGCCGATCTGTTAAAGCACGTACCGGGATTTTTGGTTGAAGCGTCGGGCGGTGAAGTGGGCAATAACCTTTTTGCAAGGGGTATACCTGCGGCAGGTGGTTACCAGTTTGTAACTATTGAGGAAGACGGAATGCCTGTTTTTGAAGACGGGGAACTGCAATTTGGCAATGCTGATAATTGGCTAAGGGTGGATGAAACAACAGCGCGCCTGGAAGCTGTAAGAGGTGGTTCGGGTTCTATTTTTGCGTCAAATGCTCCCGGTGGTTTGATCAACTTTATATCAAAAACAGGGACCAATGATTTTGCGGGAACTTTTAAATTAAGTACTGGAACTGACGGACTTTTCAGAACCGATGTAAACCTTGGCGGCCCGCTTGTGGCCAACAAATTGTTTTATGATATAGGCGGTTTTTACAGGTCGGAGAATGGCGTACGTGATCCCGGATATAAAGGCAACGACGGCGGCCAGGTTAAGATGAACCTGAAATATGTGCTTGATGATGGCAGCTATGTTAAACTAAGCTACAAACATTTAGACGATAAGGATCTGTTCTTACTGCCTATCCCGTTAACCGGTAGCACTGACCCTAAAGGTGTAAATGGTTTCAATCCAAATACCTCAACGTTTGCTTCGCAGGATTATAGCCAGATAAGCGTACCACAGCTTGGCGGCGGTTATTTTACAAGAAACCTTGAAGATGGTATACATCCTATAGTAAACGCTTATGGCGCTGAGTTTAAAAAAGACCTTGGCGACGGTTTTTCGGTAAATAATAATACCAAATTTACCAATATCAATATGCAATATACCGCTATATTCCCGGGTGATGCACCGGTAACCGGGGCAGCTTTTGCAAGCAGTAATTCAATTACAGAACCGCAGTATACCAATGCCAATACCGGGGTCGTGGTTGACCCTGCCTACGTGGCTAAAGTTGGATTTTGGGCCATAAACAAACAAATGCAAAACTTTGCCAATAACCTGCATTTTGATTATAAGAATGATTGGTTAACCTTATCATTAGGCTATTACTATTCAAACTTTACATCGAACCAATACTGGAACTGGAGCAATATTTTAGTGAGCGTTGAACAACACCCTCAACTACTGAATTTGGTTGATAAATCTCTTCCGGCAGGTTCGCCAAATTCTTCGTTAACCTATAATGGGATTACTGATATGTCGTTCCTGACGCGCCAATCGCAATTTGCAGGCACTTTGAACGATTTTTTTGGCGATGCACAGATAAAAGCTAACGAGAACTTAACGTTTGATCTGGGATTACGTTACAATTCAGACAGGTATAACGGTTATGACGCTACCGAAAGCGCCGCACACAGCCTTGATAACAACACATCATTCGGTTATGATTTTACACAAACCACGGCCGATAACTCAAGCACAAGCGTAGGGGGGCCGTATTATTACTGGAAATATAAAGTGAGCCGTATATCAACCAGCCTCGCAGCTAACTATAAAATTGCTGAAGATATGTCAATGTATGCAAGGTACAGTAACGGCTTCCGCTCACCTGATGAGGCAACTTATTATGATAATGCAAGAGATCTGTCTAATATTAAATCAACCGGTGTTACGCAATACGAACTGGGTTACAAATATGAAAACAGGAGCTTCGCGGTCTTCGCCAATGCGTTCTACATGACCATGGATAACATCCCTTTTAATGATGTACTGGCCGACGGAACATCAACCAATCAATTTGCAGGTGCTAAAAACATCGGCTTAGAAATTGAAGGTGAATACAACGTGGGGCCGTTCAACTTAACCGTTAATGCGACTATCCAAAACCCCACTTTAAGAAACTTTGCGGGTACAACAGCCGCACCTACAGCAACAGATCCTAATGCTACCGCACCGTTTAATTATAACGGCAATTCGGTAGAACGGATACCTAAGTTTTATGGCACCATCCGCCCGGGTTATAACATTACTAAAAACCTATTGATGTATGTGGAGCTTGATCACTTCGGTCAAAAATATGCAGATAATCCTAACCTGGATATCCTGCCTAAATTTGACGTGTTGAATGCAGGCCTTGCATTAAAAGTAAAACAAATGCGTTTTGCGCTGGATGTTTCAAACATAACCAACACCGTTGGTTTAACTGAGGGCAACCCAAGAATAACTACAGCTTCTGGTCCAATTTACTATGCACGCCCTATTGAAGGCAGGTTTGGTAAATTATCAGCCGCGTTCAATTTTTAAAAAAATAACAAAAAGCGGAACATTGTAGAATGACTGGAGTTCCATCTCCAGTCATTTTTTGGTTACGTATGATAAATATAGCAAAGGATTACTCATCAAAGGTTGATCGGCAGAGCAGATTCTGCCTGCGAATCCTTCTGTTAATCAGGGGGGCGCTGGTTCGAACCCAGCCTCAGGAGCAAAAGGCCCCGCAGACATACGGGGCTTTTTTATTTCCATAATAACCTTTTTGAGTAATAAACACATGTTTTGCTGTTTTGACGAACTATTTCGTCCATTTCGCAAAGCGGTGGGCATATCATCAATATTTCATGTGCAAGAAGGTAAAAGTAAAACGATAAAAAAATTATCATAACTAGAAAATGATTACCAAAATGATAGTTTTTTAGCTGTGCTTAAAGAGGGGCAAAATCAATATTACATATTTATAGGCCTAATTACAGCTATAAATGAATCAAGGCACTTTTTTTGACGTCTATCATTAAACACCATTAATTAATATGTTTATTGACTGTCTTGGTTTCCTCCTGATTTTTATACTCACCCTGTTAATGGCTATTCCGCTTGGCCGGTATATGAAAAGGGTTTATAACAACGATAAAAGCCCGCTCGATTTTCTGCTCCCACTTGAAAAATTAATTTTTAAACTAACAGGCATTGATCCTGAAAAATCAATGAACTGGAAAGAGTATTTGCTTGCGTTAATAGCAATACAGCTTGTTTGGGTTTTACCGGCACTCCTCGTATTAATGTTGCAGGGCAAACTTTTTCTTAATCCAGCGCATATACCTGGTATGACATGGGATTTGGCCTTAAATACTACCATCAGCTTTTTGACCAGCACAAACCTGCAGCATTATTCAGGTGAAACAGGCGCAAGTTATCTTTCACAAACAAGTGTATTTACGTTTCTGCAATTTGTTAGTGCCGCCACAAGCCTTGCGGCGGGGGTTGGGATTGTGAGAGGTTTGACTGCCGATAAGGATACAGGGATTGGTAATTTTTTTAAAGACTTTTTGCGATCGTGTACGCGTATTTTACTGCCGTTATCAATATTAGCGGCAATGGTGTTCATGGTAGCGGGTATGCCAATGACTTTTAAAGGGCCGCAAAAGCTGATCACTTTACAAGGGGATACAGTTCATGTGGCAACCGGCCCGGTTGCTTCGATGGTGCCAATCAAAGAGCTTGGTTCTAATGGCGGTGGTTTTTTTGGTACTAATGATGCCCACCCTTTTGAAAACCCCGTATTTTTTACATTTATAGTGCATTTCATTATTGTTTTATTATTACCCATGGCATTTGTGTTTTTTATCGGTTATTATCTTAACCAGCGAAAATTTGCCCGGATGCTTTTTGGGGTAATGACAGCGGGCCTGTTAATGTTGTGCATCCCCATTGTGAAACAGGAGGCGGCAGGTAACCCTAAGATAGCAGCTATGGGAATCAGTCAAAAATCAGGTAATATGGAAGGTAAGGAAGTTCGTTTCGGCGTCAATTACTCAGCTTTCTATTGTGCCGAGAATGTGGCTATTCCCGCCGGTACGGTAGTGTCTGTTCATGATAGTTATATGCCATTATCAGCTGCAGCTATGCTAACCGGTATGCAGGTAGATGCTTTTTTTGGCGGTTTGGGCACCGGCTGGATCAATATGCTGATGTACCTGATCATCGCGGTGTTTGTAGGTACGCTCATGATAGGGCGCACGCCCGAGTTTTTTGGCAAAAAAATCGGCATCAAAGAAATGCAGGTGGCCGTTATGGTGAATGTGCTGCAGGTATTTGTTCCGATTGCACTGGCAGCCATAGCTTGCTTTATTTATGTCAATAAAAGCGGTGGCCCTGATACACTGGGCTGGCTTAGTAATAAAGGTGCGCATGGCTTTACAACTATGCTGTATGAATATGTTTCGTCGGTAGCCGGTAATGGTTCTAATTTTGGAGGGCTTGGCAACAATACTGTTTTTTGGAACCTGACTACTGCTTTTGCAATGTTATCCTGGCGGTTTGTGCCAATTGTCGGGGCATTTATGATCATTGGTTTAATGAAAGCGAAAAAATATATACCTGCATCATTAGGAACCCTGAAAACTGATTCTGCAACATTTGGTGTTTTTCTATTTTCAATCATCATAATTCTCACGGTGCTCTCCTTGTTTGTCATGTTTATGGTTGGCCCGATCACAGAATATTTTAGTTTGAAAGTATAAAGGGTCTTTAGAAAAACACACATGTGAGTATCCTACCATAATGATTTTTTAACCGCAGGAGGCTCAAAGATGTTTTCCTAAATAAAAACCATTGGCATTAAATTACGGCTGTCCCATCGCCTTATTAACAGCGATAATGGCTTCTTTAAATTCCTCCCGGGCTATAAGAAACTGGATATTTACTTTTCGTAATGCGAAACCGGCGCTCTTTATATTAATACCTCTTTCGGTCAAAGCAAAAGCACTTTTTGCGAGTAAGCCGGGCTGGTCCATATTTGAGCCGAGCAGGCAAACCATAGCCACTTTTTCAACCGATACTTTCTCAAAAAGGTCTTCCAGGTCACTTACCAGTTTTTTATTGAAATCGCGCTCCCATATCACCGTAGATATACTGTTGGCACTTGTTGTTTTAAACGTATAACTGATATGGTGCTTGTAGAATATCTCCATGATCCGCAGGTCGCTGCCTACGCTACCCACCATCAATGGATCATATACATCTATAACCAGCAATTTATCGGTACCCGTAATCACTTCAACCCGTTTGTGTTCACATACAAATTCGCGGGTGATCAGCGTACCCGGATGCGCGGGCTGAAAGGTGTTCTTTATCCGCAGGTTTATGCCATTGATCTCTAGTGGCTTTGATGCCTTGGGGTGAATGGCTTCCATGCCGGCATCGGCTAATTGGTCGGCGATGTCATAGTTGGTAAAGCCAACCGGGACACAGTTTTCAGGGCCGACCAATGAAGGATCGGCTGTAGAAAGATGGTATTCTTTATGAATGACGGCTTCCTGTGGTTTCAGGTAGGTTGCAATTTTACTAAAGGTAACTTCCGAATAGCCGCGGTCAAATTCGCGCATGATACCTTCTGTACCTTTGGCGTAGCCGGTAACGATACATATTGTTTTTTCAAGATCTATCCCGGCAAATGCAGACTTTATACGCTGGTCAATGGTGTAAGCGTGATGATCGCCAAAACCGCTCAGGTCCACTAATCGTGCGTTAATTCCCATATTCTGAAGGATGAGCGTAAAATTAAAAGCGGAGTGGGTTTCGCCAATAGAGGCTAAAATTTCGCGGGCGGCCTGCAAAATATTTTCCTTGCTCACATAACCTGATGCCAGGATATTAGCAAGGTCCTCAAGATAATTCTGAGCTTGAGCAACATGGTTTTCAATAAATTCGTCGGCCTTCCTTAGGTCCAGCCCGAGTCCAGCATAACGTTTATTAATCGTTTTTAACTGGGCAGTCAGCTCTTTTAAGGGTTTATGAAAATCCTGGTACTTGGCTATCCGGTGATAAACACCGGGCTTCCCTGTTTTCTTATTCTCCAGCAATAGGTCGGTCACACCTGCAAATGCAGATACTACGAATACCCGGTTATATAATTCATCATTTTTACGTTCATATAAAATGATGTTGCTTATCACTTCCTTCAAGGCACTCATCGAAGTGCCACCTATCTTTTCAACGGTTAACATAGTTTATCAACGGATCATCGCCCTTAAAGGCTTTGCTTTTTGTGTTTAATGCGGCTATTATTGCTGCAAAGCTAACATACGCACATAACATTATTAGTCAAAATATTTTATACCGGCCACTAAAGCGATGATCAGCGCGATAACTGCGCCGGCTAAACAGCCATGCCCCTTTCTTTTTTAATGGCATTGACAACTTTTACTGTTAATCAGAGGGTCGCTGGTTCGAGCCCAGCCATAGGAGCAAATTGTTTTTGTTGAGCTCATATTATTTTTTTTGCCGGTATTGTTACTATTTAAATCTCGGAAGCTCCCAAGTTACGTTAGGTTGTTTGTTAACAATTTTCGTTATACTGCCATCCGGGGATTTTATAAAAGATATCCTCCATGTTGTCGTCTTTAGGAACCATTCAGTTTCCGAAATCGCCGCCATTTCAAATTTAGGTACGTCAGGTAATTGCAGGTAAACCTTTCCCCCGGTCCGGATAACTGCTATCTTCCATTTTTTGTCGCCGTAATAGCCCAGCACCGGGTCAGTCTGTACATCAGTTAGCTTTATTTCAACTCGATGCTCCATGAAGGGCATGAACAGGCTATATGCTAACTTATTCCAGGCGGGGGAGCCCCAAACCATTGTTACCGAAAATTGCAAAAAAACAATGCACGCTATACCGATCATCGTTATTTTATGGATGTGCTTTAAAATAAGAAGATCATAAATGAACAGCGGGATTAATAAGGCATCCAGATAAATAAAACGAATAAATAATGCTGCGTGTAAAGCTGGTAAAAAACGTATTCGGTCCACAGCGGCCTGCATCAAAATAAGCGTTGCTAACAAAAGCAGGCGTTTGTGTGCTGCAGCATTTTTTCTAACCAGGATACCCCATGTGAAGAGCAGGCCAAATAATAAGAACCCATATAGTTGTAATGACAAAATGCCCCAGGCGTCGTCGTCGCCTAATGGCGGTGAATAGGCTATTTTTGCATGCACGGTAGCAATACCAATGCTAAGCAAAACGAGTACACCAAGCACCACGGAAATAAGGCCGAGCTTGCGGTGAAATTTGAGGTTGCCATTTGCCGCAAGTACCGCCTGCACCAGGAAAATAACCAGCCAGGATACCATTATGGCACCGTGAACGTGAAGAAACCAAAAAACTTCAACTCCTCCGGAACTTATCGCCTGGTAGTCTGGCGTAAAACCAATTACCGCCAACACGGGAAAAAGGCTGCCCATTGCTACAAAGAAATAACGGGTATATAATAGCCGCGATCGCGTTTTCTTCACCTCATCATGGGCAACTAAACCAGTCGTACTGTTAGGGTTTAAAAATTCATCAATCATGGTGTAAACTTTTATGTGAGTATTTTCTTAATGTTTATCAATATTATTCACAGGATTCCGGACTTCTGTTTCGTTAAGCTTAGGGCTGATGAAATTGTGATTTTAGTCGAGTTACTGCGTACGCTTTTAACTTTATTACTCACTGATGTACTAATCCATGGGTTGATATTTTAATCGCCAGAAAATTGAGCACTGTTAAAATAAATTCTGCGTAGAAATACGCCAGGATCAAGGTGAACACAAAGCCGGCAAGGATGATCATTGCTATGTGACCCCTGTTAAATATGGAAGTTTGATTTATCATAACTTTAGCTGATTAATTAACTAAAGTTATCCGCTCTTGCGGCTATGGTCAATCACCTGAACTGGTGATTTTTATAGAAATTTAAGAGGCGGGATTTATACCAGTTTTTGATTAATGGCTTTTGCAACAGCCTCGCTTTTGGAGTGTACGTGAAGTTTTTCGTAGATATGCCGCACATGGGTGCTGACGGTATCAATAGATATGAAACAGGCTGCCGCGATACCTTTGTAGGATTTACCGTTAACCAAAAGCGCCAGGATTTCCTTTTCGCGTTCGGACAGGTCAATAAACTCCGTTTTTCCGGAGGTTTGCTGCCGGAACATCTGTAAAACCTTTACCGCTACCGATGCCGTCATGGGGGCACCCCCAAGATAAGTTTCGCGGATAGCTTCGATCATTTTCGGCGGAGATGTTTTTTTAAGCATATATCCCGAAGCACCTGCACAAATAGCAGCAAATATCTTGTCGTTGTCGTCGAACACCGTTTGCATCAGGATATGCACCTGTGGAAATTTTTCTTTGATCACTTGTACTGCTTCTATACCCGATATGCCGGGCATATTAATGTCCATCATCACTACATCAGGATTAGCCATTTGCATATTGCGCAGCAGCTTATTGGCATCGGGAAACGCTCCGGAACAAGCCATGCCTTCTGCATTGTTGATTAGCTGTTGCAAACTTTCGCGCAGCAGCTTATTATCTTCAAATATGGCTACTTTAATTTCCATTAGAGCTACGGGTATATAAAGGAATGACTTTTTTATTAGAAATCCATCACCAGTTCAGGTGATCTTGAATTTGAGTTTTACAACCGTTCCCTCTTTTAACAGGGATTGAATTTTAAAATCAGCGCATAGTTCCGCACCCCGCTTTTTTAAAGTACTCATGCCATTGCCGCCAAATATTTTTGCAGTATCAAAACCTTTACCGTCATCAATAATGTTCATCTCAACCTGGCGATCTCTTTGAGAAATAGATACAGATACTTTTTTTGCCTCCGAATATTTTGCCGCATTATTAATGGCTTCCTTAAAAAAAAGATAAAGGTTTTTGCGCTGCCCCATTGTTATTTTTAATGCGGAAAGTGAAGCATCGCTGGTGAAATCCAGCTCAATATTTTTTGCATCCAGTATTTCAGAAGCAAACTGGTTCATCCGCTGCAATACATTTTCAAAGCGGTCGTTTTTGGGGTTAACGGCCCACACAATATCACTCATGTTTTCCTGGATGGCGCCGGTGCTTTCTTCGATGGAAGTGAGTAGCGATGACGCTTCAGGTGATTTCGCTTTAGCCAATTCGCTCATAATACTGATACTGCTTAGGGTAGAGCCAATATCATCGTGCAGGTCGTCAGCAATACTGTTACGCATATTTTGTAACTGCTTGATTCGCCTGTTTCTTATAATAACGCCGGCTATAATAAATGAAATGAGCAGTAAAGCTACCAGCAGGTACGTCCTGTAACGGTTTTGTAATGTGGTTTCAGCTTCCCGTACAGCCCTCTTTTTCTCATCCTCTTTTAAAAAAATATTTTGTACTGCAACTGTTTTTCCACGGTTGAATAAACTGTCCTTTACACTGAAAGCAATCCGCAGGTATTTTAAAGTGCTGTCCGGTTTGTTTTGCAATTCATAAATAGCAGTTAATGTATTTGCTGCTTTTAGTAAGCCGATAGGGTAGGCCTTTATCATTTTCTCCGTTAATGCTTTCTTTGCATACCAGGTAGCAGAATCCAGCTTGTTTTTTTCTTTGTAAACAGTTGCCATGCCATTGTATACATCGATTTTGCTTGTTGCCATTTGAATATCTTCATAGAATGGCAAACTCAATCTATAATAAAACAAGGCCGAATCATATTCGGCCTTGCTGGCATAAGCTTCCCCTAAAAACCTGAATGAAAAGCTCTTTGCATATTTACTGTTATCATCGCGATTATTAAGCGATGGGTTTTGTTTTAATAATTCGTACCCCTTTTTTGCATATATCAGGGCAGAATCATTCTGGTGGAGGCTTATAAAAACGGGAACCAAAGCGCTATATAACGAAGACAGGTCATTTAAACGTTTTTCTTTTTCTGCCACCCTTAATATTTTCCGGTAATAGCTTATTGCTGTACCGTATTCGCCCAGGTTAAAATAACAATCGCCCATCATTCCGTTCGCCCAACCAAAAGCTTGTGGGTCGTTCAACTTTATACCAAGCGGGTATGCCTTAAAAGCATAATCCAGTTCCAGCGCGTAATTACCTAAAAGATATAATGCCTTATTTATAGCAACTATTGACCAAAATATGCCCGCGTCAAGATTTAATTTTTCAGAAAGCGATAATGCCCGCTTTCCATATACTAAAGCTGAATCAGGTGCAGAAAATTTGTATGATTCACTTATATTGATGAGCGTTCTTACTTTATTAGAATCTGCCTTTTGTGTTGGTAAGGCCTTTTTTAATGAATCGATATACTTGTTTTGTGCGTGCGTTCCAAATGAAAATATAAGGAAAATGGCTGGCAGAAATATATATCGCACCGGGATTTTCATTTATAAATATAGTAGTTATAAAACACTAAATCTCTTTAGTTTCCGGGTATTTGTCAATCACTTGTTTATGTGATTTTAACAGCAGCTTTACAGAGTCTCCTCCCGCAATATTGATTGTATCTTAAAATCTATTCCACGATTCCCATTTCCAATAATTCATAGCTTAAAAATTAATAATTCTACAAATAATTCTATATCAATTTGTCTTCCCGGGCAGCTTTAATAGCGTCCGCTTTTGAATTTACATCCAGCTTACTATAAACGTTTTTTAAATGGGTTTTTACCGTTTCCAATTCTATAAATAATTCATTCGCTATTTGCGACCGGCTTTTGCCTTCACTTACCATCTTTAAGATCTGCGTTTCCCGCTTTGACAATGGAGAATCCTGGTTTTTTTGGAAAGATTTTATCACCATTCGTGCCACGTTGGTACTCATAGCGCCGCCGCCTTCGCCTACTTCATTTATTGAATCAATGATCTTTGTGATCGGGCTATTTTTTGTTATATAACCTGAGGCGCCGTTAGATAAAGCATTAAATACCTGGTTTTCAGATTCATAAACGGTAAGCATGATCACATGGCACTTAGGCAATTTTTTCTTTATGGCGGCTATCGCATCAATACCATTTGTACCGGGAAGCTCAATATCCAGCAATATTACGCCGGGATTATCATTTACGATCGTTTTTGATGCATCTTCAAACGAAGCATATGAATTAACGACGAAAAAATTTTCAACATCATCGATCAGCATAGTATATGCATTCCTCAAAACCTCATCATCTTCAATGATCACGATACTTATATTTTTCATGCGCTCAATGTAAATCTGGTATCCTTTTAATAACCAGGGTAACGGTTGTACCTTCGCCCACCGATGATTTTGTCTCAATTGTGCCGTTCAGCTTTTTAGTGCGGTTAATTATATTTCGCATGCCATTACCGCTTTTTATGGTATTCATATCAAAGCCTTTTCCATCATCTTCTGTTATGATACAAATATTATTATCTCCGGTTAAAAATGCGGATACCTTAACATTTTTCGCACCCGAGTGCCGTAATGCATTATTAAACAATTCTTTTAGTATCATAGTAATGTTGCGGCCATAACCCATTGGCAAAGTTATTTCCTTAAACGTAGCATCTGTTAAATTTGATGTAAAACTTATCGTAGTATTCAAAAAAAGATCGATCCCGAATTCCTTTATATGCAGCATCACTTCTGATAAACGATCATTTTCAGGATCAAGCGCCCACAGTATATGTTTGCTGCCGGTAAACAAGGCGTCAGCATTTTCCCTGATCTGGTCAACAAGTTTTATTTGGTCTGAGAAACCGCTATCGATCTTTTTATAAAGTATCTCCGAAAGCACATTTATTCTCGTTAATTTATTCCCCAGGTCATCGTGAAAATCTTCCGCGGTTTGTTTGCGTATCTTAACCTGTTCTTCCAACCGCAATTGCGCAATCAATTTTCTTTTTTGCTCCTCTTTTATTTTAAGGTATTTCCATATGGATATACTAATTAAGAAAAGCAGTACACCAATTGCCATTTTGAATATAACGGTTTGATAATAGGCAGGCGTGATCTCGAACGAAAAACTTGCAACGTTTGATGATTTCCCTGTAATGTTATATGATCTGACATAAAAAACATAGCTACCGGGCGGTAACGATGGATAGTCAACAACGTTATTGTTTACAGGGGAACAAAACAGCGTATCTAATGGCCACAGTTTATAACTATATGAAACATTACCCGGGTTTTTTAAATAAATGCCATTAAAACTTATGGTAATATGGCTGTTGTTAAAAGGAAGTTTTAAATTTTGAGGTTCTTTATATCCGTTTTTGTAAGTGTAATTAACGGTTTGCTTGCCGTAAAATAATACATTTTGTATAGTTGAGTGGGGGGCGGTAAACGTGTTTGAGGCCAAATCGGTTTTAAATACATATATGCCCTTTGTTGTTCCTATCCAAACGCGGTTGTTATTAAATAAAAGCGCATCCTGGTTACATTCTACAACCAGTGAACCAATATCTTCATTTATTATTTTTTGTAATGTACCATCAGTTTTTATTTTAAATAGATTAACCGCACGCCCGGTACCTATCCACAGTACGCCATTTTTATCAACATCTAAACTGTAAACGCTGGTTGAGCTTAACCCGTTTTTTTCGTTTAAGTGAGTAACAGGCCCCCCATGGATATCCCATATAAATAAGCCATTGTCAATTGTCCCTACATATATACGGCCCTTATAATATTTCAGGCACATGATATTTGAACGTTTTAAGAAGCCGGTGTTGAAGTGGGGATCTAATTTTTTATTTTTTACCAGGAATATGCTATTACTTGTCCCGGCTAATATCGAATCGCGGCCAACTTCTACCAGGCTGGTACACTGAAGGTTAATGCCGCTTATTTTTTTAAAATCATTATCCCAGTAATAACACCCGTCGCCGGCAACGGCCCAAAATGTTTTTAGCTGATCCTGCAGTACGGCATTAAAGGAGATTTTGGTATCTGTTTTATTCCTGGGATAAAAGCAGGTAAAGTTTGCGCCGATCTTTTCCCATAATTGTTTTTGAGTAACTATCCATGTGTTTTTTTCCGGATCGGTATACAAACAATGAAACATGTTATTGATCGTATCCAGCAAGGGAATTTTAACCTGGATTATTTGTTTACCATCACAGGCCATTAACTTGTTTCCGCCTGTCATCAATATATTATCGTTTTTGTCTTTGGCAAGCTGCAAAATTGGTTCGGTAATGCCCTGGGCCTGGTCAAAAATTAAAAAGCTATCCCCATTAAATCTAAATATTCCTGCTCCGTTCGTGCCAAACCAAATATTGTTCCCAAAGTCTTTAAAAATGGCATAAACGGCATTGTCGGTAAACCCATTGCTTTCATCAAAATATTTCAGGGTGTTGTTATTAAAATAATAGGCTCCTTTATTGGTACCGATCCACAATCCATTTGAATTGTCGCGGGTTATGCAATAAATTAGGTTTACCCCATCATTTTTAAAATTAATATTTAACCTTTTAATAATATGGTTCCTTACAGACAGTACCTCGGTTCCTGTTGATATATAAATAGGGTCGTCGTAATTATTGCCGACAATAAATTGCGCGACGTAGGTGCTTTTCGGCAGTACTAGAGGCACGATATTGATCCATTTGTTGTTTTTTAAACAAAATATTCCTTTGTTAACAACCGCAACTAATATATCCCCATTCTTATTTAATGCTATGGACGTAATGGTATCTTTTTTTCCGGTGACATTTATATTTTCCACATGCGAACCGGTTATTTTAAATAAATGATGTTTACTTAATCCCCAAATGTTATCCAGTTTGTCAGCTAACAGTGCGGTTGCGACAATTAAAGAACTCTTGTTATCACCAACAAACCGGGTTGTACGATCTGCATAAAAATAATATAGCCCTGAGGCATTGCTGCACCATATCTTTCCACTATGGTCAATGGTCGTAGCACCAAAAACATCGGTTAAATTATTATCTTTAGTTACCGGGGTAAATGTTTTACCATCAAACCTGTCCAATCCCAAAAAAGTTGTTATCACCAGGTGATGAGTGTTATCCTGTAAAATTCGGGTAACCTGTGATTGAAGGAGCCCGTTCTCAATACTATAATTGGTGAAGCTGTATTTTTGGGAAAAGGCAGTCACAGGCCATAATAAAACAGCCAAACAGAATGCGATACTTACCGGCCAACCTTTAGTTAAATTAAAATTTTTGTATTTCATCTATTAAAAGGCACCGGTCAGTACTTTACAGTTAACGTAAATATAGGTATTGAAAATTTGATTTTTTAATGATTTATTATGCTACCAGGTTTCTATAGGTTCCGGGGGTAAAATGGAACCTATTTTTAAAAAGCTTGATAAATGTGCTGGGGCAGGTGAAACCAACAAGGCTAACAATTTCATTTAATGTATAATTTGTGCTTTTCAGCATATGCCTTGCATTATCCAGCCTTATTTGCATTAAATACTGGTGAGGGGAGCAGTTATATATTTGTTTAAAAGTGCGGAATAAATGTGTTGATGACAAACAGGACTGCTGGCTGATATCATCCAGGCTGATATCCTGGCTATAATTGCTTAACATAAAATCCTTGGCCAGGGTTAATCTTTTAAATAATTCATTTCGGGTACCGGCATTTGAAGCACCTAAGCGACTGCTTTTATACAAAACCTCTTTTTCATAAAGGCGATAAAAAAGCAAAAGAGCGTGATAAATATAATCGTCGAGCAAAAGTTCATCAGCATTTCCGTTAAAATGATCGATCAAATGAAGCAGGTTATATTTAATATCCCCTTTACAAGGATAGATCGTTTCTAAAAAGGTAGTTGGTCCCGTTATATTTTTGCTCATTGGGTCATCAAGCAGTTTCCTGTCGGATGAGGAATAACCATATTGAAAATCCCGAAGGAATCCCGGAGAAAAATAGATAGCAAAGGTATTTGCTAATACATCTGAATAAATAGCCCGGTCATAGGAAGTGCCGTCGTTCAGGATCAAAAAATTACCAGGAAAAACAGTTACTGTTCTTTTACCTATGGTATAACTTTCACTCCCATTGAAAACAACACGTAAGGAAAGCTCATTTTTTTGATCAGTGTAACTTGCCTCTTTAGTTATTTCACTATGGAGCTTATTTTGATTATATAATATTTTAAATGTCTTCATTGGTCGGTATGGTCTATCTTCTTACTGAAATTATAGCACTTGTTCCAATAGTCTGAAATTTCAAATGCTAACCCTTTAGTTAAATAATATGGCCTGGTTAAAAGGCCCATATCCTTTAACTCCATGCGATAAAAATTTTGTAAACAGTCGGTTGTGTTCGTGATTAACTTTAAATTAATTGTGTTGTTTTCAATTTTTCGTTCATTGAAAAAAAGTCACAAAAATTTTACTAACTGTCGCAAACCTCATTTAAGCCATAATTCAAATATACCTTCACTAAGGCGCGCGTTAGTACCCCTAAATGGGGGATTTTTACAATTGGTAGTTTTCACCTATTGGCCCAAAATGATAAGCCGTAACATTACATTTTCTCTGTTTAGGGGATTTTTAACTGTTAATTCTGACCACTATGAGGCATACTATCTCACGCCCCCCTCCGTAAAGAGCAACGCTATTAGCGCGCTGCATCTATTCAAGAACAAATCCTTTTTAAATTAATGAACATGAAAAAAAAAATACTTTTAATTATAGGTTTATGCCTGGTTGTTTTTTGCCAGGCTTTTGCACAAAACCGTACAGTTACTGGTACGGTTACCGATAACCAGGATAAGACACCGATACCGGGGGTAACAGTAAGAATAAAAGGTACCCAAACCGGGGTTCAAACTGATATAGCCGGCAAGTACACTTTAACTGCTCCACAAAATGCAACACTTATTTTCTCTTTTGTCGGGTACGTTTCAGCAGAGCAACCTATCCCTGCATCAGGCCCGTTAAATGTTGCACTCTCTACCGAGACAAAGGCGCTTAGTGAGGTTGTAGTAACTTCACAAGGTATCAGGAGAGAAAAAAGAACTTTGGGTTATTCGGCACCAACTGTAAGTAATGCTGAGCTGACACAAGGAGAGAATCCGAGCGTGCTTACCTCATTAACAGGTAAAATCGCAGGTGTAAATATTACTTCAGCTTCAAACACGCCGGGTTCCTCTACCAGGATAGTACTGCGCGGTGGGTCATCTATTACCGGCAACAACCAGGCTTTAATAGTTGTTGATGAAGTTCCTATCGATAATTCAAGTGTTGTAGGCGGCGCAAGCAGCTTGACGGCGGTTGATTTTGGGAACAGGGGCAATGATATTGATCCGAACGATGTAGAATCAGTTACTGTACTGGAAGGGCCGGCAGCGGCAGCGCTTTATGGCTCCAGGGCATCTAATGGCGCTATCATAATTACTACCAAATCCGGCCATGCGGGCAAAACGGAGGTAACACTTAATTCTTCAAATACATTCTCGTCAATCCTAAAGCTACCCACTTTTCAGAATGAGTATGGCCAGGGGTATATGTCAGGTTCGGCTACAAGTGCCGGTTATGTTACAGGTATTGACGATGCAAGTGATAACTTTAGCTGGGGCGCACCTTTTACAGGCAAGACCGAACCCTGGGGACAGGAAATTGATGGCGTTAACCAAATGAAGCCATATTCGGCCCTGCCAAATAATATAAAAGACTTTTTTACCACCGGCTTTGCTGCTGATAATAACCTTGGCATTTCTTCCGCCACTGATAAAAGCAGCTTTTATTTAAGCTTAAACTCGCTAAATTCCAACGGTATATATCCCGGTAATTACGATACTTATGATAAGTATGGCGTAAGGTTTAATGGTAAAACTAAGATTTCAGACAAATTTACAGCAGGAATAAATATTGATTACAACAAGATCCAGGCCAACGTCCCTTCCGGCGGACAGAATGCTAATGGTATTTGGAATAGTTTAATGCAAACGCCAAGGGATATACCCATTAATACAATGGGCGACCTGAATAATAAATATAATGGTTATAATACTGTAAGTAATACCTATGGATTTTATGGTGCTTTTGTTTTAAACCCTTATTGGCAACTTGCAAACTTTAGTAACCTTGATGATGTGAACCGTGTTACAGGCAACTTTAACCTTACTTACAAACCCTTTAACTGGTTAAACATAGAGGAACGTGTAACCGCGGATTCATATGCCGACCGCAGGAAACTCATCACCCCTAAATATGATTTTACCCCTGCCGACGAATCCGGAGCAGGGCTATGGATAGATGAAACCAACAATGGATCGTATGAAATAGACCAGCTTAATGTAAACGAAGTAAATCATGACTTAATAGTTACTGCAACCCATGATTTTGGCAAAGACTTTCATACTTCATTATTATTGGGCAATAACGTGAGGGAGCGTTCTACTACTGCTAATTTTACAAGTACTAACACCAGTGGCGGTTTGGTAGTTCCGGGTTGGTACAACCTTGAAAACAGCAACGGACCAGTAGATGTTATTACTGACAACATTTCTATACAAAGGCTGGTAGGTTTTTATGGTGATTTAAATCTTTCTTATAAAAATTTCCTGAATTTAGAGGGTACACTAAGAAATGATCGTTCATCTACATTGCCCGTAAACAACTATTCCTATTGGTACCCAAGCGTAAACGGTGCATTTGTATTTAGCGAATTACTTAAAAATTCAGGCTTTGGCGATTTCTTAAGTTATGGTAAGTTGCGTTCAAGCTTCGCACAGGTAGGTAGCGATACCAATCCATATGAATTGAACACCATTTATGCGTCAACTGTTGTTAATGGTAGTTTTGGCAACACCAAGTTTCCGTTCGGCAATGTTCCCGCATTGCAGGTGGGGTCAACCCTGGGCAATTCCACACTTAAACCCGAGCAAACAACCTCATTTGAAATTGGTACAGAGCTGGGATTTTTACAAGACAGGATTAAAGCCGATTTCAGCTACTACGTAAATGATTCGAAAAATCAGATCGTATCCATTCCAATCCCTAACTCAACAGGGTATGGTTTTAATACAATAAATGCCGGGGAGATCCAAAATAAAGGCATAACATTGTCATTGAGCGGAACTCCAATTAAAACTGAGGATTTTACATGGGAACTGCGCGGCAACTATTACAAAAATAACAGCGATGTAGTTTCTTTGCCAAACGGTGTTTCGCAAATAGCAATAGGTGGATTTGTTGGTATGGGAATAGTTGCAGCTAAAGGGTATCCTTATGGCGAATTTTACGGAGTAACCAACCAAACAGATGCTGAGGGAAGGACTATAATTAATAAAACCACCGGGCAGCCAATACCAACAACATCGCCTCAATATTTAGGTTCATATAACCCTAAATACCAGGCATCATTTGGTACAAGTTTAAGATACAAAGGCTTTAACTTTGATGTATTATTTGATGTTAAACATGGCGGTGTTTTATTTTCAGACACTAAATCTCTTACCGATTTCGTAGGAACTGCGGCTGAAACCGGAGGCCCACGTTTTGGGCAGCCGTTCCCAAATTCGGTTTACCTGGATGCTAGCGGCAAAAGTGTTCCGAATACAAGCATACCCTACTCCGTATATGATTATTATACAAGCGTAATAGGCAATACACCAGGTATGGATGTTATTGATGCATCGTATGTTAAGCTGCGCAGTGCCAGCCTGTCTTATACCTTTAACAAAACACAGTTAAAAAGCTTGCCGTTTAGTGCATTAACCATTGGTTTATATGGAAACAACCTGTTTTTATGGACGCCAAAATCCAATGCCTATGTAGACCCTGAAGTAAATTCAAGTGGCGCCGGCAACGAGCAGGGCCTTGATTTTGCAGGTACACCATCAGTGCGCAACTATGGCATCAACTTAAAAGTTACATTTTAATAATTCTTACTATGAAAAGAAAATATAGAAATTTAAAACAAGCTTTTTTTATAGGGCTTGTTGCAGCGATTGGATTTTCGGGCTGTAAAAAGTTTTTGGCTGTAAATGACAACCCCAACAATCCTGATCATGGCGATCCTACGTTGCTTTTACCAACCACTCAGGCGGCTATTAGCCAGGTAATAGGGAACCAATTCCAGGTATTTGGCAATATATGGGCAGAATACTGGACCCAAAGTCCCGTTGCTTCACAGTACAAATCTATGGATCAATACGCACCGCTAAATACCGACTTTGACCGCCCGTGGCTAAACTTGTATCGCGTAGCACTGATAAACGCCGACCTGATCACAAAAAATACCGGAGCAGGTTTAGAAAATGTAAAAGGTATTGCCTACCTGATGAAGGCTTATAGCTACCAGGTGGCAACGGATGCATTTGGTGATGTGCCTCTTTCGCAAGCTTTGCAGCCAACTGTATATCCAAACCCTGTATATGATAAGCAGCAAGTAGTTTATGACAGCATATTTATGTACATTAGTAAAGCAATGCCTTTACTTAAAGCAAATGCCGCTTCGCCGGGGGCACAGGATATGATATATAATGGTGATATGAGCAAGTGGATAGCTTTTGCAAACACACTTGAGCTTAGAGCATATTTACGTTTATCCAGCGTTGATCAAGCTACCGCCCAGGCGGGTATAGCTGCATTATATCAAACCAATCCAACGTTCTTAACCGAGGATGCAACAATAACATATACATCTACAGGTGGTAACGAAAATCCGTTTTATAATGAAGCAACCAGCCCTACATTAGGCAAAATCCAAAATGTGGTGGCAAGTTCAACTGTAGTAGATGAGTTTAAGAAGAATAATGACCCCCGATTAGCTAAATTTTATACGCTGTTTATCGATAAGATTGCTCCCGTTGACTCTCTCGAATCTATTCCGCAGGGAAGTTATCTGTCAAACGTGAATAAAAAAGTTTCGCCGCCATCTCCATTAGTCGGGGGGCAGGCAAATGACCCTACTTCGGCTACAGCACCGGTTAAATTAATGTCAGTTGCCGAAAGTTACTTTTTGCAAGCTGAAGCCGTTGCAAGAGGATGGGCTGCAGGTGATGTAACCGCGTTATACAAACAAGGTATACAGGCCAGCTTTACAGCTACAGGTGCAGGAGACGCTACAACATATATTGCATCGGCACCGGACGGGTTGCCGGCTTTAACTGCTGCTGTTGGCAATGTTAAAGATGAGGTTAAAGCTATTATTACACAAAAGTATTATGCCATGTGTGGTTTCCAGGGCTTTGAGGCATGGAACGAATGGAGAAGAACAGGCTACCCTACCTTCTTAGTTCAATCAGCAGCATCAACAATCGAACCGGGACAAATGCCATTGCGTATGCTTTATCCTAATTCGGAGTTAACCTCAAACTTGCATTTCCCAGGAGTCGTTCCTATTACTACACCAGTTTGGTGGGGAATTTCAAATCCATAATTTAAGAAATTACTAAATATAAAGGAGGCTGTCCCAAAAAAGGATAGCCTCTTTTAGTTTGCATGGATAAACTGTTTTAATACTTTGGTAGAATTCACTCATTCAAACAGTTTCTCAAAATCTAGATTTGCAAGAACTAACCAGGTATACGTCAATAATCTGATTAGTTAATAGTTAATTAAAAAGTCATGTACGCGAGGTAGATGACTTTTTTTATTTACTCACTTTTAAGTTTATGACAATAAAACTGAAATGAAGCCCCCCCTCGGTAACCTCAAGAGAATTTCAAACCGTGGTAACAACCGCCATCCCATATTCAAAGAAAACGGAATAACACTTTAAACTTCCCGGAATCGGCAGAATATCAATACATTAAATTGTTGCTAATTAATAATCAATGCAAAAAAATGTTAAATTTAACATCTTAATGCAATGGTTATGCCGATATTTATGGATGTTCATATTGTTCCGGGAGTAAAAGCAAAAGATGTTGCTGAGGCGCATCGCTTGGACCTGCTCCACCAGCAAGAACATGGCTGCAATTGCATGACCTATTGGATTGATGAAGCACGCGAAAATATTTTCTGCCTTATTGAAGCGCCCGATAAACATGCAGTGGAGGAAATGCATAGTAAAGCGCATGGCCTTATCCCCAATAAAATTATTGAAGTGAATAGCAACCTGGTTGAAGCTTTCCTGGGGCGTATCTATGATCCTTCGGATGCCCAGATCTCAAATCAAGGGTTGAAAGTTTTTGCCGACTCTTCTTTCAGGGTATTATTGGTTACAAAAACGATTGATCCTGTTTTGCTGAAACACCAATTAGGAAACGAGAAAGCAAGCGAATTGTTAAGCGTGCATACCAGCATTATCCGAAAGAATATTTTACAATACGAAGGACGGGAAGTTGAACATGAAGGAAGCGGTTTTGTTGTTTCATTTTCTTCAGCCTCCAAAGCGGTGGCATGCGCGTTGTCGATCCGGAAAGAAATGCCGGATCCCATTTCAGAGCGAATTGATCTTAGGTTAGCTGTGAATGCAGGCGAGCCGGTTGAGCGAAGTGACCAGTTGTTTGGTGAAACCATTCAATTCGCATCGAACATGTGCAGTATTGCAAAAGAAGGAAAGATCGCCATAGCGTCACCTGTTAAAGAATTGATCGCGGATGATCTTTTCCGGGAAGAGCGAAAATATTTCCTGAACCTTTTACCGCATGATGAGCACTTATTGAAATTATTGTTCGGCAAACTGGAAGAGAACTGGCAGGATGCGGATTTCGATATTTCAGATTATTGCGAGGCAACTGCTATGAGTAGCTCGCAATTGTACAGGAAAACAATAGCCCTCACAAGCCTGCCACCCAATTCGCTTGTAAAGGATTTCAGGCTGCATAAAGCAAAAGAGCTGATGAGAAAACGGTATTACAATATTGCACAGATAACTTTCGATTCGGGCTTTACCAGTGCTTCTTATTTCACCAAATGTTTTAAAAAGAAATATGGGCTCCTGCCAATGGCCTATCTCGAATTGCTCCATTAAGGATATTTCTACTGGTTAAATTTTACCACTTATTGATTGATTTGTTTCATAGGATTTGCTATTTATTGAATGATTTGTTATAGCCCTTCGCTATTTGCTGATGGTATATTCGATTATTCTTTAACCATTAAATCTCAATATCATGAAACGTATTAAAAACAGCATCCTGCTCCTGGTCATTGTCCTGTTTACCGGCATGACAGCCATGGCACAAACAACAACAGTAAAAGACAGTTCATCAAAAACAAATCCAACAAAAATGAAAACTTATCTTATCGAAAGGGACATTCCCGGCGCAGGGAAATTAACTCCTGAACAATTAAAAGCAATTTCACAAAAATCATGCAGTGTGTTGCAACACATGGGGCCTCAAATTCAATGGATACAGAGCTATGTAACCGGCGACAAAATCTTCTGTGTTTACAAAGCAGAGAATGAAGACCTCATTCGCGAACATGCTAAAGAAGGAGGCTTTCCTGCCAATGTGATCACGGAAATCTCAACAACTATAAGCCCCGCAACGGCTAAATAGTAATAAAAGAGAAGAAACAATTTATTGAAAAGCCCGCTTTATGCGGGCTTTATTTATGCAGATTGTGAAGTATGATATTTGGTTTGAACTTCCACTCCTTTGGCGAGTGTTTGATATACCACGCAATAT
>Ga0206949_1121_pt1 | contig 28809 bp, 32 predicted proteins | sample Alteio_BWOrgHeat_40_FD_153240 | JGI IMG/M metagenome (GOLD analysis project Ga0206949, IMG submission 153240) | Enriched cells from forest soil in Barre Woods Harvard Forest LTER site, Petersham, Massachusetts, United States -... | ecosystem: Environmental > Terrestrial > Soil > Temperate forest >...
ACAGGAAACATGGATGATATTCAATGGGAGAAAAAACCTTTGATCGAGATTGCCGCAGATAAACAGCTCTCTGCATACAAACACAATGGATTCTGGAAATGTATGGATGCACTTAGAGACAGGATCGAATTGGAAGATCTATGGAATAAGGGAAACGCACCATGGAAAACCTGGGAAAAGTGAACTACGAAAAGATCTTTGCTGACACATACAGAGGAAAAAAAATTCTTTTAACCGGTCACACGGGTTTTAAAGGTTCATGGTTGTTAACCTGGTTACACAGCCTTGGCGCCAAAGTAAAAGGATATGCTCTTTCGCCATTAACAGATGGCCTTTATAACCTTATAGAGGGTGATACATTATGTGAAAGCATTATTGCAGATATACGCGATAAACAAAAACTTCGCGAAAGTATAGCGGCTTTTTCTCCCGACTTTATTTTCCATCTTGCCGCACAGCCTTTAGTAAGATTATCTTACGAAATCCCTGCAGAAACATTTGATGTAAATGTTACTGGTACAGCCAGCCTGCTTGAATGTGTGCGTTCTTTGCAAAATAAATGCACTGTTATTATTGTAACAACAGACAAAGTGTATGCAAACAAAGAATCGGGTCATCATTACAAGGAAACGGATATCTTGGGAGGATATGATCCCTATAGTGCCAGTAAAGCGTGTACAGAGATTGTGGTGGATTCTTTCCGAAGTTCTTTTTTTAATGATCATACATATCATTCCCACCGGAAAGCTATTGCGAGTGCAAGGGCTGGGAACGTGATTGGCGGCGGAGACCGCAGTAAAGACAGGATCATCCCCGATATCGTTCGTTCACTGGAATCAAAAGAAGTTGTGGTTGTGCGCAATCCCCGTTCAGTAAGGCCATGGCAACATGTACTTGAGCCTTTAAGCGGCTATCTTTTATTAGGTTCACTGCTTGATACAGCACCTGCTGATTTTTCCGGGGCATATAATTTTGGCCCTTTTGCCGAGGATCATCTTACCGTTCAGTCTCTGGTTGAAACAGCTATTGACTGTTGGGGCGAAGGTGAATGGAAACAATCAGCAGAGTTGAATCAGCCACATGAAGCAGGCCTGCTTCATCTTAACCTTACTAAAGCAATGGAACAGCTGGGATGGAAGCCTAAACTCAATAGTAAAGAGGCAATACAATGGACCATCGACTGGTATCGGGAAAACAGGTCTGATGCATTTGCATTTTCTATGCAGCAGATAGAAAATTATTGCCGGCGATGATATTTACAGAAACTCCGTTGAAAGGAAGTTTTCAGGTAGACCTGACACCATTTGGAGATGAGCGGGGTTGGTTTGTGCGGACTTTCTGCAAGAATGAATTTTCAGCGATCGGGCATACAAAAGAATGGGTACAGCTGAATCATTCTTTTACAAAAAATAAAGGGGCCATCAGAGGATTGCATTACCAGATGCCCCCGTATAGTGAAATAAAACTGGTAAGATGTGTTGCCGGTTCTGTATACGATGTAATAGTAGATCTTCGTAAAAACTCACCAACTTTCCTGCAGTGGTTTTCAATAGAATTGTCTGCTTCCAACAGGAAAATGATTTATATACCGGAAGGGTTTGCACATGGATTTCAAACGTTAACCGAAGATTGCGAACTGATCTATCACCATACTGCTTTTTATACGCCAGATGTTGAAGGGGGAATCAGGTATGATGATCCGTCTGTGAATGTTAGGTGGCCCCTTGCTATAACCGATATTTCAAAAAGAGATGGGCAACACCCATTATTAAATGCAAGTTTTAAAGGATTTTAATATATGCAATGTAGATTTTGTAAAACAGAACTGAAACATGTGTTCATTGATCTGGGAAGCTCTCCTGCTTCTAATTCTTTTTTGACGGCTGAGCAGTTAAATGACCCTGAGCCTGTTTACCCGCTCAAAGTATATACCTGCCATAACTGTTTTCTTGTACAGGTGGATGAATATAAAAAGTCTGATACAATATTTGATAGCAACTATGTGTATTTTTCCTCTTATAGCCGGAGCTGGCTCGAACATGCCAGGAAATATACAAACCAAATGATCGAACGTTTCGGGTTTAATGAAAATTCACTGGTTGTTGAAATCGCTTCGAACGACGGTTATCTCCTGCAATATTTTAAAGCACAAAATGTACCTGTACTTGGTATTGAACCAACAGCCAACACGGCTGCAGTAGCAACTGAAAAAGGGATAAACTCAGTTGTTGATTTTTTTGGTGTTCAACTTGCAGAGCAACTGTCAGCAGGCAATCGCAAGGCGGATCTTTTATTGGGGAATAATGTGTTGGCGCATGTACCGGATATTGTTGATTTTGTAAAAGGAATGGCGATCGCCCTCAAAAACAACGGGGTCATAACAATGGAATTTCCACACCTGATTCAACTGGTTACCAACAACCAGTTTGATACAATTTATCATGAGCATTTCTCCTACCTTTCTTTTACAACCGTGAACCGCATATTTAATGAATACGGACTGGAACTGTTTGATGTAGAAGAAATACCCACGCATGGAGGCTCTCTGCGCATCTATGCAAAGCATAAGAATGATGTTTCGAAAAATGTAGAAAAGAGTGTTCAGTTAATGCTCGATAAAGAACAGGCACTGGGTATAAACTCATTGTCTTATTATACCAATTTTCAGCAAAAAGCAGAAAAGGTAAGAACGGATCTGTTACATTTTTTAAAGGAGTGTAAACATAACGGTAAAAAAGTATGTGCTTACGGTGCAGCTGCAAAAGGAAATACACTTTTGAATTATTGTGATATCAAGGCCGATCTCATTCCTTTTGTAGTAGATGCTTCTCCCCATAAAATGGGTAAATATCTTCCGGGAAGTAAGATACCGGTGGTATCTGAAAAAAGGATCAGTGAGGATACGATTGATTACATCATTATTTTCCCCTGGAACATAAAAGATGAGGTCATCAATCAATTGTCTTATGTTAAAAAATGGGGCGGGCAGTTTGTAATTGCCATTCCGGAATTAAAGTTCTTTCAATAATGGCTAACAGGTTTCATCCTTCAGTAAGTATAGGCAAATTTTCTTCAATAGAGATTTCCTCCCGTGGCACAGATACGGTTATCGGTGAAAATTGTGTCATCGATGATTTTGTTAAGATTAAACATGTTGGTGGAACAGGGAATATAGAAATAGGCAATTTTGTATTTATCAATTCAGGTACGGTTTTATATTCTGGTAATGGTATTAAAATAGGCAGCCATGTATTGATCGGGCCTAATTGTAATCTTACCCCCGTTAATCATCAGTTTTCCGACCCGGATAAGCTGATAAGGTTACAGGGCTTTCAGCCAACCCGAGGTGGTATTGTGATTGAGGATGATGTTTGGTTAGGTGCGGGAGTGTCTGTTCTGGATGGAGCCGTTATCCGAAAAGGTTGCATAGTAGGCGCAAATTCCTTGGTAAAAGAAGAATTGGTTGAGAACGGTATCTATGTAGGAAACCCATTAAAATTTATCAAATTAAGGAAATGAATTTTACTGTTTTTGGCTCAACAGGATTCATCGGTTCCCACTTGAGAGATTATCTGCGGTCTAAAGGCATTGATGTATTTTGCCCTGAAAGAAATGTTGATCTTACAACTCTGCGAGGCCTAGGACATGTGGTATATTGTATAGGGCTGACTGCAGATTTCAGGGAAAAACCTTTTGAAACAATAGAAGCACATATCTGCAAATTGAAACATGTTTTGCAGGTATGCGAATTTGAATCCTTTACATATCTTTCTTCTACGCGTGTTTATATCCACAGCAGCAATGATGTTGATGAAGAAAGCCTGATCCCGGTTTCCGCAGCTAATCCATTTGACCTGTTCAATTCATCTAAACTTACAGGAGAATTATTAACACTGAATTGCGGCAAAGAAAATTGTAAGGTAGTACGTGTATCGAATGTTTATGGGAATGATTTTGCCTCTAAAAATTTCCTGACATCTATCTTGCAGAGTGCTATTCACACCGGAAAAATAGTATTGCGCACTACCCCGGATTCTGCAAAGGATTATATAGCGATCGATGACGTAACAAGAATGTTGTTTGAAATAAGCAGCACGGGTAAAAGCAAAATATACAATCTTGCCAGTGGTGTTAATACATCCAATGAACAGATCTGTCGTATTATTCAGCTCGAAACCGGCTGTATAATTGAATATGCCCCGGCAGCGGAACAGATCATTTTCCCCAAAATACAGGTGACAAAAATGACAAATGAATTTGGGTTTGCCCCCTCAGTTGAAATGGGGGTTTCACTGAAAAAGATCATTGCTGATTTTAAAATACTTGCCAATGATACTAAGCCTGGATAAAACTGAACTGCAGTTATATGTAGCCAGCCAGTTGAATAATTTTTTTCCGGATAAGCATGTGGTACGGCCTGCCGTTTTTGATAATGTGATCGATACGGCGATAGACCGTGTTAATTATTGTTTTCAACAGGTTTTATTTACACGTTATAATAAAGATGGAGAAACGCGCTTAAACCATTTATACGCAGATCAGTATATGATGTTTGTTTGGTTTTTGGCAAACACTATCTGGAAGGATAGAGAAGATGACAGAGTTGCCAATAAATTATATTACCTCAATAAAACACTCCACGCACTCGATTGTATGTACGATACCGGCCTGCCGGATATATTCCTGGTTTTTCATGGTGCAGGTACGATGTTAGGCAAAGCCAGTTATTCGGATTATTTTGTTGCACTACAGGGATGCACTATCGGCTCTCATAAAGGAAAATATCCGGTGATGGGAAAAGGGGTGGCGCTTGCTTCACATACAAGTATTATAGGCGATTGCCAGGTTGGTAGCCGGGTAACCTTATCTACCAATACCTCAGTTTTTCAATCAGATATCCCTTCAAATTCACTGGTATATAGAGATGCGGTGTCTGGCGGAATAAGCATAAAGCCAACAACCAATTCCTATGCGCAGAGTTTTTTCAATATCACCATCCCGGGATAGGAAGAACTATTTTTATTTTTTTTAAAACAGATAATATGTTCACGGTTGGATTATTTACTTATCAAAGACCACTTTATCTTAAAAGACAGTTGAGTTTTTTTAAGGATCTGAACTATGATTTCCGTTTGATCATATTGGATGGCAGCGAAGCAGAGCCATTCCGTAGCCAAAATAAAACGATCGCAGAAAGTTATCATCTTGAATATTACAATATTGTTGATTTCAGGGAAAGGCATTTGAAATTTTTTGAAAAACTTGACCATGAATTTGCCTCATGGTGTTCAGATGATGACCTGGTAATGCCAACCTTTTTTAAAGACGGCGAAGCATTTCTGAGGAATAATAAGCAATATGCTGCTATGGCAGGGAAAGTATATACGCTGCAATATAGGCAGCATAGCCCTAAACGCGGATATTACCTGCGCCAGCATCTTGAAAACAAATACGATATCCTATACGGCGACCTTGTTGAAAGAGTAGTGAGAAGAGACCAGTCATACGGCCTCGGATGCCCACCTACTTTTTATGGTGTAAAAACTTATGAAGTAATGAAGATGTTCAATAAACATATTTCCAGGATCTCTTTGTTTACTTCAATGGAAAGGCTTGATATGTTTTGTACGCTTATGCAGGGTGGAATAAAAGTGGTTGATACGCTAATGGGATTCAGGGATTATTCTTCCGAAACAACCCGCCAGGTATATAGGGATGACCCCGAATATTATATTTCAAAAGAAGATACCCAGCAGATACAAAATGTTATCCGCGAAGAAATGACAGACCAGATGCCGAATAAAGAGTTGCTCGACTATTTTGCAGGCTATGCATGGAAACTCCCGTTGCGCCCGCCACAGGGCGAACCGATGATTGTTAAATATGGCTGGAGCGAACTTTTTGAGTCACTGAGAAATCTCTATTTCGCCCATTATTTCCATGAGTTTGATTCATCCATTACAAAAGCATTAAGAAAAAACATAGTAAAGTATTCTAAGATCAATTGATTTGCAATGCAGAAATCCTATAGGTAAAACCGGGGACAATATTATTTATCTATCAGGCATTCATGTAATTTTCCTGATGCGCAGTTTCTTTACGGCATATTCTGTGTAAAAAAAGTCATTAACATTGCATATTTAAATAATAACAAAATGAAAAGTATTTTTAGCAGGATTATAAATAAGCTATTTGGAAAATTTATTCAGAAAAAGATCTTTTTAGATGGGGTGCGGAAATATGAACAAACAGGCATTACCACCGGGGAATCCTACCAGGCATTGATTAAGCTATATTGTTTGACAAATGGAAAGTTTGACGCGAATTATCATCAACAGACAAAAGGAAAAAACCCGCCTGTCAGCGTTCCACCGGTTATCAAGGGAATAACCGACACTTTTACCAAGAGCGATTTTGACAAAATCAATGATAGGCTGAATAAAGACGGGTATATACATTTTGAGAAAAAATTACCTGAAGATATCTGTAATCGTATTTACCAGTATGCTTTGCAAACAAAAGCAACGATTCCGCCTGCATATGATAAACCTCTTATTTATGATCCTGCAAATCCTGTGGCAGAAATATACAGATTTGATATGGTTGAACTTGCCAACAACAAAGACTTTCAGGTATTGATGATGGATCCGGCACTGATCAACATAGCCCGTAACTATCTGGAATGTGAACCCATTTTTGATTTCCCCGCTATGTGGTGGAGTACCTCTATTAATAAAGAAGCGTCTTCTGAAGCAGCACAATTGTATCATTTTGATATGGACAGAGTTAAATGGTTAAAACTTTTTATTTACCTCAATGATGTGGATGAGAATAATGGCCCTCATGCCTATATCAGAGGCAGCCATAAACCCGGTTCTAAGCCGGCCTCGCTTTTAAAGAAAGGATATGCACGGATTAAAGACGTTGAATTGGCGGAGTTCTATAAAAAAGAAGATTTTGTTACTGTTTTTGGAAAACAGGGAGAAATGTTTGCCGGTGATACAAAATGCTGGCATAAAGGAACTCCACTTAAAAAAGGAAACAGGCTGGTAGTGGAATTGGAATACAGTAGCTCCCTGTTTGGCGCAAATCAACCAAAAATGGTCATTACAAATTATTCAACAGAGTTCAAAATTTTTTGTGAAGCGAATCCTTTATATGCTTCCCATATTTTATTTAAATAATTAAATTATCACCGGATGCTTTCAAACAAATCAATCCTTATAACCGGTGGCACTGGTTCGCTTGGTAAAGAATTAACCAAAACCATTCTGCAAAGGTGGCCTGATGTAAAACGTCTTGTAATTTATTCAAGGGACGAACAGAAACAGTTTCAGATGGCTCAGGAATTTCCCGAGTCGCAATATAGAGCGATACGCTATTTTATAGGCGACGTGCGTGATCTGGAAAGATTAAAAAGGGCTTTTACGAATATTGATTATGTAATTCATGCAGCTGCTATGAAGCATGTACATATCGCAGAATACAATCCCGATGAATGCGTTAAAACAAATGTAGGAGGGGCTGAAAATGTAATTAAGGCGGCTTTAGACAGCAAGGTTACTAAAGTAGTAGCCCTCTCAACTGATAAAGCATGTGCGCCCATCAATCTTTACGGCGCAACCAAACTAACGTCTGACAAATTGTTTATCGCCGCTAATAATATTAAAGGCAACCAGGACATCCGCTTCTCGGTTGTGAGATATGGTAATGTAATGGGTTCGAATGGTTCCGTTATTCCTTTCTTCCTAAAAAAAAAGAAAGAAGGCATGCTCCCGATCACAGATCCTAATATGACTCGTTTTAATATTTCATTGGCCGGAGGAGTAGAAATGGTGTTACACGCTTTGCAAAATGCATGGGGTGGGGAATTGTTTGTTCCAAAGATACCTTCCTACCGCATTATGGATATCGCTAACGCAATCGCACCTGACATTGAGCACAGGATAACAGGGATCCGTCCTGGCGAAAAAATTCACGAGGAGATGATCACAAGTTCAGATTCTTTTAGCACGTATGATTTAGGAAAATATTATGTAATCCTCCCGCAGGTTACTTCGTGGAATAAAGAAGAATACATAACAACCTTTCATGCAAATCCGGTACCGCAGGGCTTTAGTTATTCATCCGGCGAAAATTCCGAATGGGAAACTGTTGAAAGTTTGCAAAAACTAATTAAAGAACATGTTGATCCTGATTTCGCAGTATAACCAATGAACTATTAATCCATTTTTAAATAAGCATATTACATAATGATTGAGAGAAATGAAATAGAAGCAAAACTCATACAGATATTTCAACTTGTTTTTGAATTGCCTGATAACACAGATGTATCGCAGGTGCGGCGTATCAATCTTGCTGGCTGGGATTCTTTAGCACATGTAACACTGGTTACAGCATTGGAAAGCGAATTTGGGATTAACTTGGATTACCGGGATGGGGAACGTATTACATCGTATCAATCAACCCTGTTATTACTTCTTGAAAAAACAACGAATGCATAAAGAGGCACAATTCGAAGTTTCCGTTACTAACAGCGACGGAAAAAAATTCGCAGAATTGTCTGGTGACTGGAACCCTCTTCACACGGATCCTGAATATGCAACAACCACAGTATATGGGCGGCAGGTTTTACATGGTGCGTTTTCGGCAGGGCTTATTTCACGGCTTGCGGGAATGTATCTTCCGGGGAAGGATTGTTTGTTGTATGGAATCAAGCTCCGGTTTGTAAATCCGATACTTCCTCCCGTTTCACTCGTGGTGTATGGGAAAGTAGTACAAGATACAAACCCTGTAAGCAGGGTAGAAGCCACGGTGAGTAATAAAATTACAGGCGAGCTGTATGTTGAAGCTTCGTATGAATTTGGCTTCCATCGGATGTCAGAACCTATTCCTACAACACTCGCTGGCAATACGGATGAATATGTGGATCATGAAGAAGTAGTGCTGGTTACAGGTGCATCCGGTGGATTAGGCGCTGCAGTAACGAGGCAACTACCTGGCAGGGCAAGAACCCTGAAAAGAAATGTTCTTTCAGGAAGGCTTACGTCGGAAGAATTGATCCAGGAATTGGTATCCAAAAAGATAAAGATTGCCGGTATTATTCACTGTGCCTGGCCAACACCAGATGCCAGACGTTTTACCGGCCTCAATAATCCACATGAAGCCATCGAACAACAGGTAGCAGGGCCATTAAAGGATATTCAATTTCTTTCTTCCATTATAGACCAATATGGTATTATCAATGCGCCTCTGATTTTAGTGGGATCAACTTATGCTAAAACGGGCCGACATTATTTCAGAATGCCGTTGTACAGTATAGCCAAATCAACCATACCTACTATTGTGGATATCCTGGCACTGGAACTCGCTTCGAAGCAAAAGCGCTGCTATGGTGTTATTTTTGATGTGCTTGACGGAGGAATGAATAAAGGAATTAGTGAAGCAACTAAAATGGCGAATGCTGACCGTTCTCCCTGGGGTACATTAGGGACACCCGATGAAGCTGCTAAACAGATAATCTGGTTGTTAGAAAACCAAAGTAAGCTGGTGAATGGTTCGATCATAACATTAACAGGGGGAGCGATACCATGAATTTTATTGAGGCCAGCCAGATCATTAAAAAGCACATCGGCGGAAAAGCAGTACACATACGTTTAGCTTCTTCTGCAACTGTTGACCCTTTTATATTGTACCTGAAAGCTGCAGCTGCATTGCAAGGACAGACGGCAACAATAAGTACACTACCATTCGGCACTTTGGGGCAAGCCCTGCTCAATCCGCCTGATTCATCGGTGCAGGAGATCGTTATTCTTTTGCCATGGGATCTGGTGCCAGAAAGTGATTGGCGTTCCGGTATTCCTGAGAATTTGCCATCGCCGGAAATATTACTTGATGCAGCGAGCTCAACTATAAGCAGGCTGATGAAAAGAAACAGCATTGTATTGTATCTTGATGCACCTATTCCGCCATTATACCTAAATTTGGCTTACACAGCAGCGCTACATGCCGGCATCCTGCAATTGATCGCTCCGGCACGTGTAAAACTGCTTGATCAGAAATATTTTGCTTTAGGTAGCTATCTCTCCAGCGGCCTGCCATTTGCAAGCATGCATATGGGAGAACTGGCTACAGAAATAATGGCTTTTGCAGCAAAACCACCAAGCGGTTTTTCTAAAGTGCTTATTACCGATCTAGATAATGTGATGTGGAGCGGCCTGGCTGCAGAAGACGGTCCGAATGGCATACAATGCGGGGCTGAAGGAAAAGGGTTCAAACATTTTATTTATCAGGGATTTCTTGCCAAACTGAAAGCCAACGGTATTTTGCTGGCTGCAGTTAGTAGGAATGATCTTGATATAGCCTGTGCGCCTATTCACGAAGGATATACATTACTGCACAGGAACGATTTTGTAGAAATACTTGCGAGTTATGAACCTAAATCAGCTCATATCAAACGACTTGCTCAGAGGCTCAATCTCGGAATGGATTCATTTGTCTTCGTTGATGATAACCCGATAGAACTTGCCGAAGTAAATGCCGCATTGCCTATGGTCAAATGTATACAGTTCCCGGTAACAGATGACCAGTTGATATCTTTTCTGGAAACAATATCAATACTATTTGAAAGAAGTGCGGTGAGCGCTGAAGACAAAGAACGCACCGAAATGTACCGCCGTGTACTTGACGTACATCCACCCTCATCAGACGTGGGAGAAGGTGGCGGCGACCTGAAAGAATTTTTATCAGGCCTGAAAATGGAACTTGTTATTTACAACAGGTCGAAAGGTGACCGCGAAAGAGCAATACAATTGATTAATAAAACAAACCAGTTCAATCTTAACGGCCGGCGCATAACAGATGAAGAGGCTGAAAAAATATTACAGTCAGGTGGAAAGATGTATACCGTAAAACTGAACGACCGTACCGGCACACATGGCGAAATATTGGTTTGCCTGATCAATGAAAAAGGTCAGGTAGTTTCTTTTGTTTTGTCTTGCCGGATTTTTCAACGTCAGGTCGAGTATGCGTTTATTTGTTGGCTTTTGCAAAAGCATGGCGGCGATCTCAGCTTCGATTATGCGTTTACGGAACGGAATACACCTCTTCGTGAATTTATAAAAGATACAGCATTTACAGATACTTCAGGAAACATATTACTCAATGGCAATGCTTTTTTGAATGAGCATGCTGACATATTGAATTTGTTTAAAACAGAGGAGGTAGGATTTGACTGAATTCGAATCACGCAAAGTGCTTGAAAACATCCTGGAAGAATTGAATGTTGAAAACGGTGACTGTATTATGCTGGGAATTGATATGGGGAGACTTCCGCTGCCAGCTTACCCTGCAGCTCTGAACAAGGAAGCTTTCCGTGAGCGTGAAGAAAAATGGTGTGAATTCGTGTTGAACGTACTTATGGATACTTTGGGAGAAAAAGGGACGCTGTTGGTTCCATCCTATAGTTATAGCTGTACAAGGCCGGGTACTATTTTTTCAACAGAGACTACCAGGTCAGAAGTTGGTCCATTCACCGATTATTTTCGGAAACAAGCGGGTGTGATACGTTCCATACACCCGATCTTCTCAATAGCCGCAAAAGGAGCACATGCAGAAGCGATATTGAGTAATGTTAGTCGTGCAGCATTTGGTACCAACACACCATTCGCAAGATTTCAACAGTATAAAGTAAAATTTTTGTGTTTGGGTGTGGAGATCAAAAATGCCATAACCTATATTCATCATATGGAACAGTTGAGCGGCTGCCCTCACCGGTTCAGCAAATCATTCAATATAGAAGTGCATACAAAAGACACACAGTTTACTGCAGAGTGGACCGCTTTTTTAAACTATCGCGGGATCGATTATCATTCCGATATCACAAGCCTGCAGAAGGCATTGATGGATGCCGGAACACTTCAACAAAAAAACATGGAATGGTAACCCCAATCAAATAGCTGCCATTGAAGATGTTGAATGTGCCGGTTTTGGGTTATTGATGAACGACCCGTACACATTTGTGAACCGCAGGATCAGGATGCGTTTTGATGATATGCCTGATCCGGAAGCAACCAATAAAAATAGTAATACCATTACTGTTTCCGCAGTGGAAGCACCTAACAAATAAATGGAAAATATCAGTACAGGCGAACAGATGCATCAATGGGCGAAGGATCTTTTCCCAATTAACCGAAGCTTAACCGGCAAAGGGGTAAAGGAAACACTTTCTTACCTGCTAAAATTGCTGCCAGGTCTTGAAATAAAGTCAGTTCCATCAGGAACAGAAGCTTACGATTGGACAGTTCCCGACGAATGGCAGATTAACGATGCATATCTATCTGATGAGGCAGGCAATCGTATTATTGACTTCTGCGCCAATAATCTGCATGTGATTGGTTACTCAGAACCTGTAGACAAGTGGATGGATCTGGAAGAATTGCAGCCTTTTCTTCACAGCCTTCCGACTATCCCGGATGCGGTACCTTATATTACTTCTTATTATAAAAGACGTTGGGGCTTCTGTATCAGTGAAAACCAGCGGAAGGAATTAAAACCCGGAAAATATCATGCGGTGATCGATAGCCGCCTGTTTGCAGGCGAGCTGAACTACGGCGAACTGGTAATACCTGGCGCTTCGGAGAAAGAAGTGTTGCTGTCAACTTATGTTTGTCACCCCTCAATGGCTAATAATGAATTGTCAGGCCCGGTCGTAGCCACTGCCCTTGCCCTGTGGTTGAGAGGGCTTCCACAAAGAAAATATACCTACCGGGTTATTTTTATACCCGAGACCATTGGAGCGATCGTGTATATTTCGAAAAATATCGAGGCCTTGAAACGCAATACGATCGCAGCGTTTCAGTTAACCTGCATCGGAGATGAGCGATGTTATTCCTTTCTTCCTTCCCGCGATGGCGATACGCTGGCAGATAAAGTGGCGCTGCATGTATTGAAGCATTATGCGCCTGATTATATCGCATACAGCTTTCTTAACAGGGGCAGTGATGAACGCCAGTTCTGTGCACCGGGAGTGGATTTGCCCATGGCTTCCATCATGCGCAGCAAATATGGGGAATATGCCGAGTATCACACTTCCCTTGATAACCTTGAATTTGTAACTCCTGCAGGATTGGCAGGTGGATTTACTGCTTTACAGAAAAGTATCGAAGCCATCGAAAATCATTCAAGGCCAAAAGTGACGGTTCTGTGTGAGCCGCAACTGGGTAAAAGAGGATTGTATCCAACACTCAGTACGAAATATTCTACGGCCGATGCTTCACTGCGAACTATGATCAATCTTATCGCGTATGCGGATGGGACACGTACACTATTAGAAATTGCCGAAACCATCGGCGTAGCTGTATGGGAATTGTATACTATTTTCAATACGTTGAAAATGCATGGCGTTCTTAAAGACCTTGAAGAAGAAAATAAATAATCAACCTCTTAAAGTAAACACAACCAATATGAATACAAGATCATTTCCCAAAGAAATTAAAATAGGTAAACGGATGATAGGTGAGGGGCATCCTGCATACATCATCGCTGAGATTGGTGCTAATTTTGATCACGACATTGAAAAAGCAAAACGATTGATTGATGCGGCTAAAGCATGCGGTGCGGATTGCGCTAAATTTCAAAGTTTTATTGCAGAGAAAATAGTATCTGCAGGCGGGTTTGGCAGTATGCAATTGAAAGGCGTACATGGATCATGGGGTCGCCCTGTACATGAAGTATTCCGTGAAGCCGAATTTCCGCGGGAATGGCATAAAGAGATTTCGGATTACTGTAACCACATTGACATCGATTTTTCAACTTCACCTTATGATTTTGATGCTGTAGATCTTTGCATGGATCTTGATGTCCCCTATATTAAAATAGGCTCTGGCGATATTACGTGGCTGGAAATGCTCGAATACATTGCAAAAAAAGGTAAGCCGATGTTCCTTGCCACAGGTGATGCAACTATGTCTGAAATAGACGAAGCCATCAGTGTTATTGAGTCTACCGGTAACAAAGAGTTGGTTCTTATGCAGTGCATAACCAACTACCCGTCAAAGATTGAAAGCGCCAATATCAATGTACTGAAAACCTATCAGACTGCTTACAACATACTTACCGGTTATTCCGACCATTCTCCGGGGCCTGTTGTAGCAATGGGTTCAGTTGCACTAGGTGCGGTGGTGATTGAAAAACATTTTACGCTCAATACAAAAGATGCAGGCCCAGATCACCCGCATTCAATGGATGTAAATGAGTTTAAAAGAATGGTTGATTATATCAGGGAACTTGAATCTGCTATGGGCACTACACGAAAAGTAGTAGTGGAAGAAGAATCCGAAACCGTGATTGTACAGAGAAGAGGTTTATACAGTACCAAATTTATTGCTAAAGGCAAAAAAATTGAGCTATCTGATTTGGTTGAATTAAGACCTGCTTTGGGAATTGCACCAAAATATAAGAACACAGTTGTAGGCAGAACTGCTTCACAGGATATACAAGCAGATTCGCCTATCCGTTGGACAGATTTATAAAATATGACGGAAAGAGAAAAATTCATTGTGTTGGTGGATAATGATTGTCTTAAACAGTCTGATGTAATCATTCTGCTGGAAGGAGATGGACTGAACCGTTACCGCAAGGTGGTGGATTTGTATAAAAGCGGATACGGAAAGAAAATTGTTTTTAGCGGGGGCATCACAGATTATCAATATGGGAGCTTCCCTTTTTCAGATATACTCCCTCATCTCCTGGCTGCCGGCGTTCCATCAGAAGCTATTATCCATGAAAATAAGTCATCAAATACGCGCGAACAGGCAGTTGAAGTAGTTAAACTTGCTATCGCCCATTCCTGGAATCGGCTCATATTGGTAGCAACACATGAACACCAATACAGGGCATACCTTTCTTTTTTACGGGAAGTACTGGATATTAAGAAAGATATTCTGCTGTATAATGCACCGGTTCGGGAACTCGACTGGTTTAGCGAAACGGGCTGGGGTCCGCGATTCTCGTTGCTGGAAAAAGAATTTGAGCGCATAAATAAATATTCCCTTCTTGGTCATTTGGCCAATTTTAAAGAAGTAATCGAATATCAACAATGGAAAGAAGCACAGCAATAAATGAAGCCCGGAAATTGTTTGGAAAAAACTTTATCGGTAAGGATGAATTATCAGTTATTTCAGACAAAGTTGGTATTCAGGTTCCGGTAACCGAACCTGTAATTCCTTATGATATAGCAGAACTTTCTTTAAAAAAAAACGAATACCTTTTGGTACTTGGCACCTCACAATTAAAAACAGGAGATGCTGTAACATTGCTTACGCTCCGTACAAATTTCGGAACAGATCCCGATAAGCGGGAACCATGCTTTTACAACCAGGATTGGTACATGCATGAAACATTTATGCAAACGCCGCTTGAGAACAGGTGGTACCTGATTAAAAAAAACGTTTTTGAAAATTCACGTGGTCAAAATGCTGACCTGCTTGAACAAACGTACCATTTCCCTTCTGCTATCGTATGTGCCTATGTTTTTTTTGTTAACTATTTTAGTACCGGTGAATATTTATGGAAACATGATTTTATCTGGTGCAGTGATTTGGATCATAACGGAGATCGTATATATGTGGCTAAATATTTCGATGTTAATGGCATCAATAAGAACGGATTCAGCATACACAGACACCTGCGGATCAGGGAACACTATGGCGCAGTCGAGATTATCTAACTATAAACTTTTCTAAAACGTACCGTATGGCATTTAATCTGGATCTGAAAAGTAAAGTGATATTGGTTACCGGTGGTTATGGCCATTTGGGTAAAGGGATAACAGATAGCCTCGTTCTTCATGGTGCACAGGTATACGTATTAGCCAGGAACCACGAAAAATTCATTGACAGTTTTGGTGAACATCCAAACGGTATTTATTTTATAGAATGTAACATCTCTGATGCAGCGAGTATCCGGAAGAGTTTCAGCGAAGTTGATAAGATCGAAGGAAGGATTGATGTATTGATCAATAATGCCTATTACATGCGTGGGCAATCTCCCGAAACCATGACGGATGAGGATTGGGTATATGGAATCGATGGAACGCTTAACAGCGTATTCAAAAGTATAAGAGAAATACTGCCTTACATCAGAAAATCAAAAAACGGGAAAATCATCAATATCGCTTCCATGTATGGAATGGTGGCGCCACAATTTGAAATATATGATGAATCACCACAGTTCTTAAACCCGCCACATTATGGAGCTGCAAAAGCAGGGATCATACAACTCACAAAATATTATGCCAGTTTTCTGGGTTCAGAAGGGATTACAGTTAATACTGTGAGCCCCGGCCCTTTTCCTTCTCCTTCAGTTCAAAAAGACTCCAACTTCATCAAACGTTTATCAGCCAAGACCTGTGTAGGTCGTATAGGTCAACCCGACGACCTCGGCGGTATATTCACATTTCTATCTTCCGATGCTGCCAATTTCATCACTGGACAAAACTTTGTGGTAGATGGAGGATGGACAGCAAAATAACATGAAGATATTGTTTATAATACAGGCCCGGATGCGATCCACCCGATTGCCGGGTAAAATACTGCTCCCGATACCTTATGGATCCGGTAAGCCTCTTATCCAGTGGATCATAGAATCTCTGCAATTAACCGGTTATTTCTCCGAAGTGATTGTTGCCACATCTATCAATAAGGAAAACGATGTGTTGTTTGATTTTTGCAATGAGCACTTAATTAAGTGTTATAGAGGTAATGAAGAAAATGTATTAAGCAGATTTATTGAGATCGTAAAGAATAATCCTTGTGATGCGTTAGTACGGCTGACAGGAGATAACCCTATTATTGACCGGGATAGTTTGACGCAAACCCTGAATTTTCATTTTTCCAATTCCAATGAGTATACAAAAACAGAAGGCTTGCCATTAGGTATGAACTTTGAAGTGATTGCGCCTCAGGCATTGTTATCTTTAGAAAACGAAACACTTACAGGTTACGACACAGAACACGTAACACCTTTTATCATTAATAACAACAGATTTGTTAAAAGATACTTTAAACCGGAAATAAATGAAATATTGAAAGATCTCCGTTTAACGTTGGATTACCCTTCAGATTATCTCGTACTTTCTGCAGTATTAACTCTTGCCCAGAAAAGTTCTCTCACGGGTGTACCGCTTATTATGCAGGCACTTCATGAATTTCCGTGGGTATTTGAAGTGAATAAAGAAAATATTCAAAAAATGCAATATACAGACCTGAATGCCGAATTGAAAGCCGGTGCAAGGTTACTGGAGAGTTATGATTTGAAAAAAGCTGCTGAAATTTTGTGTTCTTACGGTAATAAAACCGGCTTAATAAATTAAAAGGGATAATTCAATATGAGTTTTTTCAGAAGAGATAAAAAATATATTTTATTACCTGTTGTAGAAGACAAAGCAACGATGAAAATGGCTTTTTTGTTTAGCCAGTTTTTTTTAGAAGAAGATAAGTTGCTGGGTGTAAAATATTTTTTTCCACTTACCGGTGAAGATATTTTAACGATCAAGAACCGGATATACCGCAGGACGAAAGGCTTTCGGTATTATGGTTCTTTTTATGAAAAGAAGGTAATGCAGATGCATGGGGTCCGGCCAAAGGATATTGCATTTTCTAACTTTTCACTTTTTTTCTGGAAGAATAAAAAGAGAAGCCTGTCATCCAAAGAAGAATTGCTTGCTTTTAGAATCGGAAATATCGCTGCGGGAGATCTTATTTACGATACTTATTTACGGTATAAGAAGAAACCAACAGTGGACATGGATGACCCCGCTTTACAAGATGTGATCAATTATGCCTGTCAACTGGCCCGCAGAATTGACAAATACCTGGCATCTGCCAATATTGCGGCTGTTATTATTCCTTATACTACTTATATACATTGGGGATTGCTTACTCGGATGGCGCTTTCACGTAATATTCCTGTATATACTTTTGGCAATATTAATTACCTCTTGCAACGTGCAACTGCTTCTTTTCCTTTTCACAGCAAAAATTATCCGCTATTCCACAAATTGTTTACGTCTATTGAAAATAATGAATCTCTGATGCCACAGGTTGCCGAAGCAATTGCAAAAAGGATGAATGGAGTAGTAGATGCCAGTAGTTGGTATATGAGGAAATCCGCATTTGCAAAACAGGATAATGCACCTGGTTTTACACACATCAGCGATAAGCCGTTTGCCATTATTTTTGCTCATTGTTTTTTTGATAGCCCGCATATATATGGCAGTTCACTTTTTCCTGATTTTTATGAGTGGATCCGTTTCCTGTTAACAGTGGCCTCAACAGAGCCTGATGTTGTCTATTATGTAAAGCCTCATCCCAATGGGATACAAGGCAATACTGAGATCCTTGCAGAACTATTCCGAGAGTTTCACTTTCCTAATATCATACTACTGGACAGCAACATCAGTAATATGGAATTGATAAATAGTAAACCGGATGCTGTATTTTCCGTGTACGGAACAGTATGTCATGAGTTTGCATATGTAGGAGTGCCTGCTATTCTTGCCGGCGAGAACCCGCATGGAGAGTATGGCTTCTATTACAATCCAAAAACAAAAGAAAGCATGGAAACTTTTGTGAGGAATGTAGGTAAGTATGGTTTGCCGGAAGCATATGTAAAAAGGGATATTGAAGAATTCTTTTTTATGAACTATATGTATGTGGCAAGGAATATATATAATATGGATCTTCAAAAGATAAAGGATTTTGAGACAGGTGATTGTATCTTGCCACTGAATGCAGCGCTTTCAGATATTATATATCCATCATTGGAAGAATAATCGTTGCAGTTTATTTATAAAGTCTACACTACGTAAATGATAAGAAAGTTTGTTACCTCTCTTGCCAACCGGATCAGTAATATTTGGTTTATACATAAGCTGTTGTTGTATGTGCGCTTAAAAAAAATAGAACATCTTAATATTTGTTATTCACAGGAAGGAGAAGACGTTGTACTCGCCAGGTTCTTTGCTGAAAAAAAAGATGGCTTTTTTGTTGATATCGGCGCTCACCATCCTTTCCGGTTTTCCAATACGTACAAATTTTACCAGAAAGGCTGGCGCGGGATCAATGTAGATGCAATGCCCGGCTCCATGCGCGGTTTCAAAAGATACAGGCCTGAAGATATCAACCTCGAATACCTTGTGTCAAACGACCATGAAACGGTTACTTATTTTAGCTTTAACGAACCCGCTCTAAACACGATCTCAGCAGAAGAAGCAGAAAAGAAAAGTAAGATCCCGGGGTATTTTATCAAAGAAAAAATTCAATTGCCCTCAATGCCATTAACAGAAATTTTACAGAATAACCTCCCTTCCGCTACACACCCGATAGATTTTTTAAGTATTGATGTGGAAGGGAATGATATGGCTGTATTATTGTCCAATGATTGGTCAAGGTTTCGTCCTGAATTCGTTTTGGTAGAAGAGCTCAATAAAAATTTCGGAATGATTGTTGAAAGCAGTGAGGTATATAAATTTCTTAAGCAACAGAACTATGAATTGGTAGCAAGAACCTATAATACTTCGTTCTACCAAAAATCAATCAACTAATGGCATTAGCCCCAATTGTACTTTTTATTTATAACAGACCCAACCTTACAAGGATGACCCTGGAAGCTTTGGCGAAGAATGAGTTGGCGGATCAATCTACATTATATATATACTGTGACGGGCCAAAAGATTCGGCAAATGCGGAAACTATTGAAAATATTGCTCAGGCAAGACGTATTGCCGGCGAAAGAAAATGGTGCCGTGAAGTGATCATCTATGAAAAAGAACATAATCTTGGCCTTGCAAAAAGTATCATCTCAGGTGTTACTGAGATCGTGAATACACACGGCAATGTGATCGTACTGGAAGATGATCTTGAAACCTCTCCTTATTTTCTCCGCTACATGAATGACGCATTAGCTGTTTACCGGGATAATAAAAAAGTAATAAGCATAGGCGCATGTAATTTTTTTGCAAAAAATGAATCCGTTACCCCGGAAACATTTTTCATCCCGATCCCGGATTGTTGGGGATGGGCAACATGGAAAGACCGTTGGGAGCTGTTTGAACCAGACAGCGATAAACTGTACAAACAATTAAAAGAAAAAGGATTGATACAGGCTTTTAATCTTTTTGGAAATTATCCTTTCGAATCGATGCTGCAGAAACAGATCATGGGGCAGGTAAATTCCTGGGCCATCAGGTGGCAGGCGGTTGCTTACCTGAACAATATGCTGGCTTTGTATCCGCAAAAGAGTATGACGATCCATAAGTATTCAGACACGGCCACCCATGCAAAATATGATAATTCGGATATCATAGAACTTTGCAACAAACCGGTACGGGTGAAAGAAATGGAAGTAGAAGTGCTGCCGGAGATCTTTGAGCAGATGTTACGGGGATATCGTAGTGTAGCCATGTCGGGATCAGTTATAAAAAACATGGTAAAATATATTTTCAGGTTATTTAAAATAGCGAGATAAACAGGTGGTATACAATTATTTTCGGGCGATTAAAAGGAAACTGTTTAATAATGGCGTTTTTTGGAGCGGCGACTATAAACAGTGGGATGAAGCGCAAAAAAAATGTTCCGGGTATTCAGAAGAACTGATCCTTGAAAAAGTAAAAGCGGCAGCGTTAGCAGTAAAAAGAGGCGAAGCAAGTTATGAAAGGGATTCTGTATTGTTTTATAAACCACAGATCGCTGAACAGTTGGTTTCATCGCTTCTAAATATTGCAGGAGAGAACAACGGGCACTTAAATATATTGGATTTTGGAGGCTCACTTGGCAGCCTGTATTACCAAAACCGTGAAGCATTGGCATCGCATTGCCAATTTACATGGAACATTGTTGAACAGGCACATTATGTAAGATCCGGAAAACAGTATTTTGCAGATGCAGAACTTAATTTCTTCGATACCATACATGAATGCCTTTCAAATGGCCCGCTGAATGTTGTACTTGCCGCATGCGTTCTTCAATATATCAAGGATCCATATTACTGGATGGAACAATTTATGAATACAGGAGCCAAATATATCATATTGGACAGGATGGGGTTTATTGAATCAACTGATGATGTACTGACCATTCAGAAAGTACCCCCAACTATTTATGAAGGATCATACCCCTGCTACTTTTTTAATAAACAGAAAGTTCTTTCTTTCCTGGAAAAGAAGGGGTTTATATTGGTTACAGAATGGCCCGACCATATCACCGCCGCTGTTAAAGTAAACGGAAAGAATTGCTATTGGAGTACATTGGTTTGTAAAAAGAATGTTTTAATTGATCACCCTTCAGAAATAACAATAGATGCATAGAGTCTTAGCCCTGATGGTATATGTTAAGAGAAGGATATTCAAGGATGTGGTTATCTGGTATGGAAATTATTCCAGTTGGAAAGAAGCCTTGAAGCATTGTACCGGTTATGATCATCCACGTATCCTTGAAAAAGTAAAAAAAGCTTCCCTGAAAGTAAAAAACGGCGATGCCGCTTATGAAAGGGATTCCGTTATTTTTATGCGGCCACGCCCATCGAACAGGCTCTTCAAAGAAATAACTGAACTTGAACAGAAATTAGAAACCGAATTGCATGTACTTGATTTTGGCGGTTCATTAGGGAGCGCCTATTACCAGAATAAGAACATGTTTTTAACCAACCCAAAACGAACATGGAGTATAGTAGAACAGCAACACTTTGTAGATGCCGGTAAAGCAAATTTTGAAGATGAAACGCTGAAATTCTATTATACAATCGAAGAGTGCCTCCAACACCATGCCGTTAACCTTATTCTTTGCGCAGGTGTATTGCAATGCCTGGAAGAACCTTATAAATGGTTGAAAAAAATAGCAGATGTGGGCGTTAAATACATTGTTATTAACAGGATTGGGATCATCGATCAGAAAAAAGACCTGCTTACTATACAATATGTACCTGAAAGCATCATCGAATCTTCGTATCCTTGCTGGTTTTTTGTAAAAGCCGACCTGATCTCTTTTCTTGACAGGAACGGATATAGATTACGGACAGAATGGTACGACATAATCAGTAAGCCTATTTTCGTGGAAGCCAAGCTAAGTACCTGGCAAAATTTAATTTTTGAAAAATATGAGTAAGTTACCCTATTTGAATCTTGGCTGCGGAAGCAGGTATAGCCCTTTATGGACAAACATTGATTTTCAAGGAAAGAAAAATGAAATAATCGGGCATAACCTTTTGGCAGGTATCCCTTTTGAGACAGATAGTTTTGAGGTGGTGTATCATTCTCATGTACTTGAACATTTTTCAAAAACAGACGGAAGAAATTTCGTGACCGAATGTTTCAGGGTATTAAAAAAGAATGGCATTATACGCATCGCAATACCTAATCTCGAAGAAATTGTGAGGCAGTATATCAAAAATATGGAAGGTGCTTTGGCCGGTGACCGTGAAGCTGCGGATAACTATGAATGGATCATGATGGAAATGTACGACCAGGCTGTAAGACACTCTAAAGGCGGGCATATGCTTGCTTACCTGTTGCAGGAAAATCTTCCCAACAAACAATATATAACGCAGCGTATTGGCAGAGAGGCTGAAGCGATCTGGGCAAAGAACCAGGGCAAAGAAAATAAATCCCTCTTCTCCAAGATCAAAGGAAAACCTGTATCGCAATTGGTTTCTATCGGATGGGGGATGCTTAATGATAAAATCAAATCAAAATATTATAGCCTTGGCAGATACCGGTTGGGTGGCGAGATCCATCAATGGATGTACGACAGATACTCTCTCAAGAAATTACTGGAAGATATCGGGTTTACAAATGTTAAAGTACAGACTGCCATAAGCAGTGATATCCCTGATTGGCAATCTTTTAATCTCGATACCAATAGCAAAGGCGAAGTGAATAAACCTGACTCGCTATTTATCGAAGCGAGAAAGCTTTAAAATCAATATGTAATTCTGGTTTCTAAATGGCCGCCCAATCCTTTCTCCGGTTTTAATTGTGCAGTAACCATGTTTTGTAAAGCCAAGGCCGTAATTGAATATGTATAATTTTTGCACGCTTTTTAATAGTTTTTACCTTGTTAAAGGACTGGCCATGCAGCGGTCGCTTTTGCAACGATCTCCGGGCAGTCATTTGTATATATTGGCAATGGATGATTTCACCCGTCAATACCTTCTTGATGCCGAGCTGGTAAATGTTACAGTTATTGCATTGAAAAATTTTGAAAATGAAGAACTGCTTGCTGTTAAAAAGAAAAGGACTGTTGCTGAATATTGCTGGACATGCTCCTCTTCACTTATTTCTTATTGCATAGAAACCTATCATCTGCCGTCATGTACCTATGTTGATGCGGATATATATTTTTATCAGGACCCGGGTATCCTCCTTTCAGAACTTACGCAAAACAAAGCACAAGTACTGATCACGGAACATGGATTTGACGAAGAACATAAACACCTCGAAGCATATGGCAGGTTTTGTATCCAGTTTCTTTGCTTTACAAATCATCCTGAAGCAAAAAAAATACTCAATACCTGGAAGGAGGAATGTATAGACTGGTGTTATTCATGGGCAGAGAAAGGCCGGTTTGGTGATCAGAAATACCTTGATGACTGGCCCGAAAGATATGATGCAGTACATATTCTCGGAAATACAGGCGCATTGGCGCCCTGGAATATTTCGAGATTCAATGTAATTGAAGATGGTAATAAAAATTTTATGGTCAGGGAGAAAAAAACAAATATATCTGTGCCTTTGGTGTTATACCATTTCCATGACCTGAAGTTCTATAAGAACAATACATTGTGCCTGGTTAACGGATATGATGTTTCGGAAGTTACCGGAAGTCTTTACTATCCCTACATGTCTTTGCTTGCCAGGATCGAAAAAAGCATTACTGATAAATACAGTTCTTTTCAACCCGAGAAAATGTTGCCGGAATTCATCAACGATACTTTCCTGCGAAGTATGCGTGCAAGGTTTCAGGTAATTATGCGAAAGCAAAAAATCAAACGGTCTCAAAAACGAAGCCGGGCATCTCAAAACTGATGGACATTGTTTATCCTAAAATAACGATCGTTACCCCTTCTTTTAACCAGGGCGATTATCTGGAAAGCACCATCCGGTCTGTAATAGACCAGGGTTATCCGAATCTTGAATATATTATTATCGATGGAGGAAGCACGGATAACAGTATTGATATAATCAAAAAATATGCATCCCATCTTGCCTACTGGGTAAGTGAGCCGGATAAAGGGCAATACTATGCAATTGATAAAGGGCTGCGTATGGCTACCGGCGAGATCATGGCCTGGTTGAATTCGGATGATATGTTTCATTCGGGCAGCCTTTTTACCATTGCATCGCTTTTCCAGGAAAACCCGGATGTTGAATGGCTGATGGGTTACCCCACTTTTTATACGGAAGACGGTTATTGTTTTATCGATGCATATGCTACTATCCCTTATTGGAGCAGGTACAGATATTATGCAGGCGATCATAAATATATCCAACAGGAATCGGTATCGTGGCGTAGTTCGTTATGGAAAAAAGCAGGCGGTTTTATCGATACAGATTATAAATACGCAGCAGATATGGAACTATGGGCGCGTTTCTTCAGGTATGCAAAACTGGATGCTACGCCATATATATTATCGGGTTTCCGTATACGAAACAATAACCAGGCCTCATTCAATTACAAAGATCAATATACAATTGAGGCAAAAAGAATTATTAAGAATGAACGGGAAATACTATCCGTTAGCCAACGAATGGCTTTTGCTTGTCATTTCCTGTTTTATACATTTCTCCGTTCCTGGATAACTGTATACAGGATTTTAATAAAAAAACATATACGGTTATTTGGTTCTTCAGGGCCATTGCCGGTTAAATCCCGATAATTATGAAATCAATTATTTTTTCGTTTATAAAACAATTACTTGTAAAGGTGATCAAGAGCGATATGTGGCATGGGATGGCCCGCTATAAAAAAAGAGGCGGCAACCCGCGCACCATTATTGATGTTGGCGCAGCTAAAGGCATATGGACAGAAAAGTGTATGACGATCTTTCCAGATGCCGGGTATGTATTGCTGGAACCACTTCCGCAGAATAAAGAAATTTTAGAAAAAAAAGTAAAAAATTACCCTGCAGGTAAACTCAATTATATCCAGGCAGTTGCAGGAGAAAGCGAAGGAAAGGTTAGTTTTTGTGTAAGTGACGACCTTGATGGGAGCGGGGTATATGGCCCCGAACAAGGTGATAATTTTATTGAACTCGATTGTGTAAGCATTGATATGGCAATGGCCAGAACCAATTCCCAGGGTCCTTTTATCATCAAACTGGATACACACGGATATGAAATTCCCATTCTGAACGGGTCTCAGAAAACATTGCTGCAAACAGACCTGCTGATCATTGAAGTGTATGGGTTTCATGTATCTCCAACAGGACTTACTTTCTGGGAAATATGCCGATACCTTGATGAAAAGGGTTTCAGGCTGGTGGATATTGTTGACATTATGCGCAGGCCTGGTGATGGTGCCTTCTGGCAGGCAGATGCTTTTTTTGCTCCAAAATCGAACCCGCTTTTTGCAAATAACAATTACCAATAGCCTGCCCCATAACTCACATGACGCAAACCGTTTTTCCAAAAGTCTCTATTATCACTGTTACATATAACGCGGCTGCAGTACTCAGATCCACTATTGAAAGTGTGATCAATGTTAATTATCCTAACCTCGAATATATTATTGTGGATGGGGCTTCGCGGGACAGCACTGTAATGATCGCGGGTGAATACAAAGAATATATTGGCCGGTTTGTTTCAGAACCTGACAAAGGTGTGTTTGATGCCATGAACAAGGGTACGCAACTGGCAACAGGTGATTGGCTGCTTTATCTTAATGCAGGAGACCTCATTTATGATGCGGATGTGTTTTTGAAATTACGGCTTGATGAACTTGGGGATATGGCTTTGATCTATGGCGATACGAATGATATTGGTATAGGCATACGGCAACCCTTTTCTATGAAATCATTGAAATATGGAATGATCATGGCTTGTCATCAATCTATGCTTTTCAATAAACCTTTATTGAAAACAGAATTGTATTACAGCAATGATTTTTCTTTTTATAATGACTATGAACTTGTAGTACGGATATTGAAGAAAGGGTTTAAGGCCAAATATAAAAGCCTGGTGATTGCATCATATCTTGGAGGAGGAATTTCTTCACAGGTGTCGGGCAAGGCCAGGTTTGACAGATATAAAATGATGTTCAGGCTGTACGGTATCAAAGGGGTTGTATCTGCCCTTTTATTCAGAGCAGGATACAGGCCTTTTTAAAATATACACCTAATGGTAATATTTTCTGAAAAGAAAATCGGGAATGCACTTATCGCCGGTATTGTTATACTAACCATCTTTTATAATATCGGTGCAGGAGCTTGTATTTTTTTTAATGTTAATCCAAGTTTGTTTAATTTCTTTTATAAGATCGTAGGTACTTTTCTTGTATTCTATGCGTTGGTAGGAGGGCTTTTGCTGAATAAAAAAAGGCCTGTTCCCAAAGCGGCATTAGTGGCAGTGGCTTTCTGGTTCCTTTACACTATACGGTTACTATACGATATCGAAATTGCCAAAGTGCCATTTGGCTTCACCAAACTTGAAGTATATTCTTTTGCCTTCGGTGGATCACTGAATATCAGCCTGGCCATTATCGTGTGCAGCTCTTCCATCGATTTAGGGCGATTGATGCGAATATTTAAAAAGGTACTGATACTTGATAACCTGATCATCGTCGGCTTATTGATTCTTAAAAGCGGACAACTGGATATAACCACACTGTTCCTTCGGCGCAGTTATTTCTCAACAGATGCCGAAGACGTAGCCACTATTAATTCCATAACGATCGCAATCAATGGAGCATTATTAATGCTGGTAGTAATCATCGACATGTGGTTCCGCAACCAGGCAACTGAAAAAAATAATTCCCGCTCCCCTAAAAAAATCAATATACTGCTGCTGGCGCTCGGCCTCGTTAACTTGCTATTGGGTGGTTCCAGAGGGCCATTCCTGTTCTTCGGGCTATTATTTTTTATGCTTCTTATCGTAAAACTGAAGCGGAACAGGTTTAATGTGGTGTTTATTCTGAAAGCCGGCATACTGGTTTTTGTAAGTGCAGGCATCTTCCTGTATTTTTTCGGTAACCTCCTCACAGTCGAAAACTTTGCTTTGTTCAATCGGCTATCGAGTATCAGTGAATCCAGTGACCCTTCCGACGCAAGCAGGGCCAACCAACTTCAGTCCGCCTGGTCACAATTCCTTAGTTCACCTATTATTGGCGACAGATTCGTGGAACGGGTAAGTGATTTTTATCCGCACAATATCATACTTGAAGTATTAATGGCAACAGGCATCATAGGATTTTCCGTTTTTATTGTATTTGCATTCCGTTCTGTATATAAATCTTTTGCGAACCTGCGTGACAAGCGAGATAATTACCAGTTAAAACTGTCTGTGATCAACCTGTTTTTTTTGCTTATTTGCCTTACTTCCGGTTGTCTTTGGAACAGCGTGGAGTTTTGGATATTTTCGCTGCTTGTGATCATCCAGAAACCACTGGTATCCGGTGCCCGTCACGCCATCGGAATACCCGCTGGAAATAGCAGCATGCAACCAATTTAAATTATTACGCTATGGCAAGAATCATTGATCTTAAAACATTTTCAGATAACAGAGGCAACCTGACGATCATCGAAAAAATACTTCCTTTCGAGATCAAACGCATATTTTTTATATACGGTGTTGATAGTAGCGAACGTGGCGGCCATCGTCACAAAAAAACGATACAGGGAGCCGTATGCATACAGGGTAGTTGCCAGATCTGGAACAGTAATTCAGATGGCTCGCCATTGGAAGCATTTATTCTTGACAACCCGTCAAAATGTATGTTACTGGAGCCGCAGGACTGGCATAAAATGACCAATTTTACGAGCGACGCCATATTGATGGTATTTGCTTCCGAATATTTTGATTCAAATGATTATATATATGAGCCCTACCAATAGTTACCAGATTAAGTATGAAGACTTATCAAGATTGAATGAGTCTTTTAATAAACAGTTCATTGCGGATTTTGAAGAAGTACTGGAATCCGGCTGGTTCATTCTGGGCAAGAAAGTAAGATCCTTTGAGGAAGATTTTGCCAGATATTGCGGATCGCGCCATTGTATCGGAGTGGCGTCGGGCCTGGATGCAATTACTTTGTCACTACATGCCATGGATCTGCCCAAAGGGTCGGAAGTAATTGTGCCTTCCAATACCTACATCGCTACCATTCTTTCTGTGGTGCAGTTAGGATTTAAGCCCATCCTGGTAGAACCGGATCCTGCCACCTATAACCTGGAGGCAACAAAGATCGCAGAAAAAATAAATGTCAATACGAGTGCCATCATTCTTGTACACTTGTATGGAAAATGCTGCAACATGGAGGGCATTGTTGAATTAGCGGCAACACATGGTATTAAAATCATCGAAGACTGTGCGCAGGCACACGGCGCCAGATATAAAGGAAAACTTGCCGGAACATTTGGCGATACAGGCGCATTTAGTTTTTATCCCACCAAAAACCTGGGAGCGCTTGGCGATGCGGGCGCTATTACAACCGATAGTGATGCACTTAACGACTCACTTCGCACGCTGCGCAACTATGGAAGTAACCGTAAGTACTACAATGAAATTGTTGGCTATAATTCAAGATTGGATGAGGTGCAGGC
>Ga0206949_1122_pt1 | contig 28798 bp, 33 predicted proteins | sample Alteio_BWOrgHeat_40_FD_153240 | JGI IMG/M metagenome (GOLD analysis project Ga0206949, IMG submission 153240) | Enriched cells from forest soil in Barre Woods Harvard Forest LTER site, Petersham, Massachusetts, United States -... | ecosystem: Environmental > Terrestrial > Soil > Temperate forest >...
CAGATCGCATCACAGTCGACAAAAGCCGGAAGGTAGCTTATACCGTAGACAACAACCTATGGCTGTGGGATAAGGAAAAAGGAAAAGTACAGGTAACCAATGAGACCGATAAAGCCATTGTATGCGGCCAGTCAGTGCACCGCGACGAATTCGGCATAGATGGCGGCATATTCTTTTCACCTCACGGTCGCTACCTTGCTTACTATCGCATGGATCAGACCATGGTAAAGGATTACCCCATCATCAAGTGGGACGTCACTCCTGCCACGGTCGACCTGATCAAGTACCCAATGGCAGGCGGCACCTCACACGAAGTAACTTTATGTGTGTACGATCCCGCCACCGGCAAAACCGTCACCTTGCAGACCGGCGAAAAGCACCGCGATCACTACCTCACGTCAGTAACCTGGAGTCCCGATGAAAAATATATCTACACAGCCATTCTCGACCGTGGCCAGGATCACCTTGCGCTCAACAAATACAGCGCCCGCACCGGTGAAAAAGTAAGGACATTGTTCGAAGAGTCTGACCCGAAGTACGTACACCCTACGCATCCACTCACATTCATACCTGGCAGGGATAACGAATTTATCTGGTGGAGCGAGCGCGATGGTTTCGAGCATCTGTACCTCTATAATACCGACGGAATGCTGCTGCACCGCATTACGGAAGGCCGTTGGGTGGTAAACGAGATAGCTAATGTCACAGAACACAATGTTGTCTTGACGTCATCTAAGGAATCCCCGCTGGAAAAACACATTTATTCCGTGAGTCTCGCCAATGGCGCCATGTACCGCGTCGACAAAGAAGCAGGTATGCACGCCGCCACTTGCAGTGAGGATGGCAGGTATGTCCTTGATGTATACAATGGTGCCGGCATCCCCAAGAACAGTTACATCCGCGCTACTGACAGATCATTCTCTAAGGAGCTGATAAGGTCCGAAGACCCACTGGCAGGCTATGACAGGCCTGAGATAAAAAATGTAATCATTAAAGCAGCCGATGGGTATACCCCATTATATGGCAAGTTGGTGCTCCCTACCAACTTCGATCCTCATAAGAAATACCCCGTCATCGTATACCTCTACAATGGGCCCAACGTACAACTGACACACAATTCATTCCCGGAGAGTGGCAACCTATGGTATGAATACATGGCACAGCACGGCTACATAGTGTTCACCATGGATGGCAGGGGTAGCTGGAACCGTGGCCTGGCATTCGAGCAGGCTACCTTCCGTCACCTTGGTGATGCCGAAATGGACGACCAGCTCAAAGGGGTCGAATACCTAAAGTCATTACCGTATGTAGATGCTGATCGTATGGGCGTGCATGGCTGGAGTTATGGTGGCTTCATGACCACATCCCTGATGCTCAAACACCCGGGCGTTTTCAAATGCGCAGTAGCCGGCGGCCCGGTTATGGACTGGAAGATGTACGAGGTGATGTACACAGAGCGCTACATGGATGATCCGCAGACTAATCCTAAGGGTTTTGAAAACGCAAACCTGCTGGACAAAGTAAAGAACCTGCAAGGCAAGCTAATGCTCATTCACGGCACCCAGGACAATGTAGTGGTGTGGCAGAACAGTATTGACTTCCTGAAAAAATGCGTTGACGAAAATGTACAGGTAGATTACTTCGTATACCCCGGTTATGAACACAATGTACGGGGCAAAGACCGCGCACATCTCATGCAGAAGATCAGCAACTATTTCGATGATTACCTGAAGAAATAATTAAGGTCGGCTGAAAATAAATTATCAATATGAATAGCCCTGGGTGAAATTGAAAGTGACTTTTTGAGGGACGACTAATTAAGCTGAAGTTGAGATGACCAATGCCCCTGCCATTTTATCATGAAGTGTCTGGCTCTTGTCATCCCATAGCATCATGAAATAACCTATCAGCAGGATGACGGTTGAAATGACCTTACCGAAATGTCTGCCTGTGGCTTGTCCGAAAGTTAACCGTCCGCCGTTGAGGTCTGTGACCTTTATATCCAGTACTTTTTTGCCTATTGTAGCCATGCCGGGCCCTGACTCCTGCAAAGCGCAGTAAAGCCAGCCGACCAGCCCAGTGCTTACAAAGCGGATATGACTTTTTCCGAAGACCAAATAATTGATAATGGCCATTGGGATACCGATAATGAGCCCATCAATAAACGATGCGGCAAAACGCGCCCAGAAGCCGGCATACTTTACCGCAGGCCTTTCTGTATAAATGGGGTTGCCATATGTATCAACTATTTCCATGAGAATGTTTTTATAAACGTACTAAAAAAAGGGAATATTAGGTAATTTTTAGAGCTCTGGTATAAAAATACCGCCGCCTTTTGGCAGCGGTATTTTATGTGTAAATGCGTATACGTCGGCTGGGGATTATCCCCCCACTGGTTACTTTGCAGGATAAACAATATTCTTTGCCGCATCCATATTTATCGGCACCGTTACCGCATCTGCCGGGGTGTCCACTGTATTCTGTTCATCCTTGGTAAATACCAGCGTGCCTTTTTTCAGATAGCTGTCCTTCCCGAAGATGCGCCAGGCCATTGTGCCCATGTCGGCTGCCATTTTCTGTTTTTCCGCGTCCTGCGTAGCATAGAGCCGCTTGCCGCCCAGCACTATTTTCAGGTCCGTCTTGTCCAGTACGTTCATCCATATAGACGCTACTGTGGTTGGGTAGGCCTTGAAGATGCTGTCCTTCATCTGGGTTATCTGCGGCATATAAGAGGTCTCATCCTTGCAAGACGATACTATAACTATAAGCCCCAGTATCACGGGTATGATCAGCTTTCGCATAAGAAACAGTTTTATCAAATGTATAAATAAATAGCGACTACTTTATCCCCAGCACATCCTTCATCGTAAAGGTGCCTCTTCTGCCGGCTATATATTCTGCCGCCAGCACGGCACCCAGCGCAAACCCATCCCGGTTATGCGCCGTGTGCACAATTTCTATATCGTCTATCTCGGATGAATACTTGATCGTGTGTGTTCCGGGCACATGCTCCCGGCGGTGCGCCAGTATAGGCACACCATCTTTTTCATTGAAGTCGTTGAGCGTCCATTTGTTCTTTCCATTCAGTCGCTGCACTATCTGTTCTGCAAGTGTAATGGCCGTACCGCTTGGGGCATCCTTCTTTTGTGTGTGGTGGGTTTCTTCTATCATTACGCCATACTCCGGGTGCCCGTTCATCAGCGACGCCAGCAGTTTATTCACTTCAAAAAATATATTCACCCCTATGCTGAAGTTAGATGCCTGCAGGAAGGCTGCTTTATGCTCTTCCGCTACCGCGCTTGCCTCAGCTACGTGCTCATTCCAGCCTGTGGTACCGCACACCACATTTACTCCCGCTTCCAGGCATGCCAGCACATTGTTTTTGGCCGCATCGGGTCGTGTAAATTCTATAGCCACGTCAGTACCGCGCAGATTGTCAGCCGTCAGCTCATTTCTGTTGCCAGATGTGATCCGTAACGTTATTTTATGGCCGCGAGACAAGGCTATCCTTTCTATCGTTTGCCCCATTTTGCCGTAACCTATTAATGCGATGTTCATTTATTTCAGATTGAGATAGATATTGTTTACCTAATGGCGAAGATAGCAAATAACGCTTTTAAACTACCGCATCAGTCATAGCCTGTGCGGCAATATACCCGCTGCACCACGCCCCCTGGAAATTATATCCGCCGGTTATTCCGTCTACGTCCAGTATCTCCCCCGCAAAGTAAAGCCCCAGTATTATACGGCTCTGCATCGTCTGCGGGTCTATCTCTGATAGCGTCACACCGCCGCAGGTCACAAACTCCTCTTTAAACGTTGTTTTGCCCTTTACAGCGTATGTATCGCGTAGCAGGCGCTCCACCAGCTTATTTTGTGCGGCTGCCGGCAGGTCGCCCCACCGGGTATCGTCTCCTATGCCGCACTGTTGTAGCTGGTATTCCCACAGCCGCCGCGGCAGGTCGAAAGGGTTTTTATGCTGCACCATTTGTTTGCCGTGTTCTCTACGCTGCTGCGTCAATGTCTCTTTTAGGTCGACGTCGGTCACATCATTCAGCCAGTTGATCAGCACCTGGAAATCATAGTTCCTGTCTGCAAGTTCACGCGCAGCTATCGCCGATGTTTTCAGCACCGCCGGCCCGCTCATGCCCCAGTGGGTAATAAGCAACGGCCCCGTTTGCGCTATCTTTGTTCCCCCCACTTTTACAGTTGCTTCCGTGCTTACGCCCATCAGTTCCGTTATCGGGTGCTTGGGTAGGTTAAACGTAAATAATGACGGCACCGGCGGCTGTATACTATGCCCCAGCGCTTCCAGCCATTTATATTGTTCCGCTTTCGGAAAACCGCCCACCCCTATCAGCACCTTATCTGCTTCATACACCGATGTATCGCTGAAGGTCAGCAGGAACTTCCCGTTTACAGGCTGTATCGTCGCAAGGCTCTTGTGATACACAACCTCCGCCTTGTTCATCATCATTTCCTTCCAGATGCAGTCTATGATCGTCTGCGAATCATCTGTTACCGGAAACATGCGCCCATCCGCTTCAGTCTTTAGTTTCACACCCCTTTGCTCAAACCACTCAATCGTTTGTTGCGGCCCAAACCGGTACAGTGTCTTTCGCAGCAGTTGTTTGCCCCTCGGGTATCGGGTCACTAATTCTGGTATGTCAAAACATTCATGGGTAGTATTGCACCTGCCGCCGCCGGAAACTTTTACTTTCTGCAGTGCCTTCCCTGTCTTCTCAAATACCGTCACGGTTGTACCGGGGCTATAAGGAATATTAGCCGCAGCGAAGCATCCCGCCGCTCCCGCACCAATTATTGCTATTTTCATTTCGTCAGTCAAATGTAATCGATTTTCTGCCATGCCACATTGAGCTGTATATATCTGCCACTTACGAATTAACACTATTTTGCAAAAAGGTCACATCGTCAATGCGCTCCTTTATTCCTATTTTTCTTACCTTGACGTTTGTGTGCTTGCACACATGGTTTAATGAACTCCTACTATGATAAAAGCTTTATGTTTTGTTGTTGCTTTAATGGTCACATTCACCTGCTTTGGTCAGCCATCAAAGCTCATAGACGACTATTCCCGCGACATACAGCTCAACCCCGCCAGCTACGATGCATGGTATGGCAGGGCAAATGCGAAACGGCAGGCGCATGACACCGTAGGGGCCATCGCCGACTACAGCAAGGCCATAGAGCTCGATCCCACATTTCTCAAGGCCTTATACAACCGCGGCAATGCCCGGTACGATCTCCGCCAATACAATCTGGCGATACAAGACTATACAGCCGCTATCCGCCTTGATGGAAATTTCACAAAGGCTTGCTACAACCGCGCAAATGCCGAGTTCGATGCTGGCCTATACCAGCCGTCCATCGATGACTTTGCAGTGGCCGTCAAAAAAGATACTACCTATGCCATCCCATACTTTAAGAATGGTGTTTCCGAATATCATCTAAAAGCATACGACAAGGCCATCGATGACCTCACGAAATCAGTGCCCGGCGATCCGCTCAATGGCGATGTCTACTACTACCGTGGAGAGGCAGAGGCCGCGCAGGGAGATTTCCGCGGTGCTATGGCCGACTATACCATTGCCTTAAAAATGAAGCCAGGACAGGCATACACATACAATGGCAGAGGCTATGCCGAATTTCACATCAACGACACTGCCGGCGCCATGGCCGACTACAACAAAGCTCTTGAGCTCGATAAAGCGTATGTCGCGGCATGGTACAACCGTGGTATGCTCAAAAACCGTGGCGGGGACTATACCGGTGCTATCGCCGACTTCTCACAGGCCGTCAGCCTAAACCCCAACTACGCCGAAGCCATCCTCGGCATGGGTATCGCTAACTACCAGTTGCGCAATTACGACAAGGCTATCACCAACTTCGCCACCGTCACCCGGTTAGATCCTAAGTCTTCTGAGGCGCTCTACCGCAGCGCGGAAACAAAGTATGCCATAAAGGACTATGCCGGCGCTATTGCCGACTACAAACATGCTGTCACCCTCAAAGCAGCAGAAACGGGTGTGGCAAAGTCGCAATGGCTGCGCGAGATATACACTGGTTATGGTAATGCACAGCGGATGAACAAGGACATTAATGCTTCTATAGCCCAGTACAACCACGCTATAGAAGCAGACGCCAACTATGCGCCTGCCTATCTCAACCGCGGCATTGCCTACAGCACGCTCCTGAACTACAAGGCTGCTGTTACTGACTACGACAGGGCTATACAGATAAACAACCTCGATGCCCATGCCTATTACCAGAGAGGCTTCGCGAAATATAAACTACAGAACGATACCGGCTCGGTCAATGATGAAAACAAAGCCATAGCCCTCGATGCCGACCTTGCTGCTGCATACTATGTGCGTGGTTTGTCTGAGAACAATGTGCATAATTACAATAGCGCCATCAGCGATTACGACCAGGCTATTGTCCGCAACCCTGCCTTTGCAGAGGCATTTTTTGCACGTGGTGTGGTAAAAGTGAAATTGCAGAACGACACCGGTGCTATCAGTGACGAGAACAGGGCCATTGAGCTCGACCCCGGATATGCCGATGCCTGGTACAATAGGGGAGCAGTAAAGGCCCGGCTGCTTGACGATAGCGGTGCCATCGCTGACTACGATAAAGCGATCACTCTCGATCCTCATTTTGCTGCAGCATACTTCAATCGTGGCGTGGCCAAGGCGAAGTTGCTGGATCACGCCGCTGCTATAAAAGACTTTACCGCCGTCGCCGGCATAGACTCCACCTTTGTGCAGGCATATTACTACATGGGTATTTCCAAAGATATTGTCAAAGATGATACCGGTGCCGTCATTGCATACAGCAAAGCCATAGAGCTCGATTCCAACTTTGCCGATGCGTGGACACACCGAGCAGCTGCAAAATCTAATATGCAGAACGACAGCGGCGCCATATTAGATTACAGCAAGGCGCTGGAACTAAGGCCAGATGATTCAGATGCTTATTACAACAGGGGTATCTCCAAAGATCAGGTGAAGGACTACAAGGGCGCAGTTGCTGATTTCTCCCGTGCTATTGAGATAGATCCTGCATATACCAAAGCATATATTTTCAGGGGCGTTTCACATCTGCTTTTAGGTCAAAAGAGTACCGGTTGCCAGGACCTCTTCAAGGCCCGCAAGCTTGGCGACAAGCGGTCAGAAAAATACATTAGGGAAGCCTGCCAGTAAAAGCAAAAAAAGATATGCCGGCGCTGTCGCTGGCATATCTTTTTGTAAATTATTTCGGGTCCGCCTTATCTCAGGTCCACATGTCCGCCGCCTATACGGTAGCCGCCATTATAGATGTCTATCGTGTACGATCCCTTCTCATAATCGCCTTCCTGGCGCCAGTCTACATCCACATCCTTTACAGGCGTATTGGTCGTCAGCGCTATTTCTTTTAGTACACTGTAACTCATTTTGCTGCCTGTGCTCGTCGTGGTCGTTCCTGAGCCCGTGCCATTCAGCAGTGTACCGTTCGGATCTTTTATTACTAAGTACAGTTGTTTTGTACCATTTTCCGCAATCCTGTTCTCGTCTATATCGAAAACTATTTTCAGCCCGTCTGCTTTACGTGCCTTGGTAGTGATCTTCTCTACTTCGCCATGCTTTTTCAGGCGTATCGCCGTCAGCCTTATGTTCGATGCGTGCAGCACCGACGCCAGCGCCACAACATGGTTATACTTGGTCAGTATCGAGTCTCTTTTGCGCATCAGGTCGCTCTTGTCATTCTCCAGCACGCCCAGCTTTTCCGCATAGTCCTTGTCCTTGCTGTTCAGTTCATCCTTCAGCGATCCTATCAGTTTTTTGTCGGCCTTCAGTTCCGCCGCCAGTTCCTTGTTGCTGCGCGCCAGTTTGCCGTTCGCTTTCTTCAGCCGCACTATTTCCGCGTCCTTCAGCCTTATCTGGCTGTCCAGTTCTGCCGCTCTTGTCATATACTGGTCCAGTTGCACGCGGTCTGCGGTGTTCCGCGATTGCAGCGTGTCTGCAACCGTTGTCAGTGAGTCTACCTTGGCTTTCTCCTGGGCTTGCTGCTGTTGGTTATTGGGGGCAGTGTTATTACATGCCGCCACTGCGGTCATCATCATAATCGCTGCTGCCACTTTAAAGTAAGCGCGCGTTTTCCCGACCACAGACAAATGGTCATTACTTTTCAGTTGGTTGTTCATAATTGGTGTTTGAGATTAAACGTTGATTAATGGGCTTGTAGTATCTGATACAAATTTGCTGCCAACAGCCGCTTTATGTTATAAAATTACTTATTTTGTAACATAAAGGTAGATATTTTTATCCTGGGTAGTATCTTAGTTTGAAGAACAGTTTTTCCACTTTTTTATCGATTGTAAAGGCTGATCAAAAGTATGTTTTTTTTATTTTAAGCCTTTAATTTCGTATATTTACAATGCTTTAACGACATTAATGAACAACAATAGAATCAATGTCAGCTACTGATTTTACCATATCCATGACGGATGAAAAATACCTGCTAACGGTCAAAGGAATCCGTTCCAGGAACTTTAGCAGAGATATCCCTTTCCTCATCCTTTCTGACAAACTGCCCGATGGTCAGGTATATCGTGAGTTCCCGGATGGACATATCGAATTGCAGGAGGTTTTTTCCGTAGGTTCAAAATTCAGGTATAAGGCGTTGAGAACCCTTCCTGCATCTGAGGCCAATACAGTCAGGAAAGCGTATGGATTACTCTAAACCTACTTTACTTGTTATCTCCGGTCCGAATGGAGCTGGGAAGTCTACGCATATACAGATGATGCTTCCTGTTGACTTTGAAGGTATTTTGTCTTTCGATCGCGACAATACGCGCGTACAGTTTGAAGAATATTAGAAGGTCAGGGTGTTGAGAAGAATGAGATATTTCGCAAGGCAACGGGGATGATGGAAGATAGGCTGTTAGATGATATGAAAAATGCGATCAGGCTAAAAAATCATTTTGTATTGGAAACACCGCTTTCTCATCCTGATTATTGGAGATATATTGATTTGTTCCAAAGCACTGGTTATCAGGTTCAGCTTAATTATTTGTGTCTCGACAAGGTCAGTGATTGCATAGCAAGGGTAGGGCAACGTGTCATGGAAGGAGGACACTATGTAGAGCCAGGCACAATTAGAGGTGTTTATGAGAAAAATCTGGAGCACATCAATGAATATAAAGATACCTTCAAGATGATTGAGCTTTATGATGGTATGAAATTCCCAACTCTTTTAGCAAGGATAGAAAATGGTATTGTGACTTTTGTTGTAAAGAATGCTCTGAAAAAGAAATGGATTGTCTCTGGTCTTCCCGCTTTGGCCAAAGATATTAAAGCTTTTCAGCCGTGATCTGGCTTCAAGTTCTTGCTACACGCTACCAAAAGCACATTCTTTCATAAAATCAATTATTTTATAACATAAAGCTGGGTATTAGTTATCAATTTCAATCAGCTGCGACAAAGTTTTTCAATAAGAAAAAAGAGTATACGCTACTCCTATCTGCTTGCCTTTACTGAATGTATTGAATCTGGCTTTACGGTTTCTGTCATGGGTTTTACCACAAGCTAAAACAATGCCGCCAATACCACCCAGGAATATTCCGGCAAACATAAGTAGCGGAACACCTAAGTCATTATTATCCTTTGTAAATGCTGCATCGCCCAATGAAGCCACAAAAAAAGCGCCGCCGCTAAGCATTATTCCTTCTCCAATGCGTGTAGTAACGCAGTGCTTTCGGTAGTGATGGGTATAGCTGCTGTCAGTAAAGGAGGTATAATTAGGATTGTTAGCAAATGCCATGCCTTGACCGTAAACAGATGAGCATTGGCACAAAAGTCCAAAAGACAACACAATGGCTATTAGTTTCATTGTTAGCTTGTTTATCTTATAAATATACAAAATGTCATCAATCATGCTATTTTATTCTGGCCATACTTTTCCGCCATGCAGCATACTCCGCCGGCCTTACACGGTATGCAACGAGAGCAGCTCTGTCTCCACCATTTCTATGAATTTAGCTTGGTCCTGTTCAGGCATTTTTTTGAGTTTTTTTTTATCCTGGTTTTGCCTTCCTTAGGTGACATAACACTTGACATGATATCAACCTCAGGATATCTCCTTAGGCTGTTCATAGTCATCTGCGTGCCCTGTCTTAAAAAACAGTAGTCCGCCCATCATAATGAGGCTGGTAGCCACCACCACAAAAAATAATACACCCACATTGAAGCTGCTCAGCGACTTTTCAGCCGGGATACTATAAAAAAGCAAAATTGTAACCAGCCCCCGGGGCATCAGGAAAAGCTCAGGGAAAAGATTAGCCCGCAGTATCAACCTTAAATACAGAAAGCGAACAAGGAAAAGTATCACTACGATTGCCGACCCAAGCAAAATAACATTCGGAACGGCAAGCAATTCCAGGTTGATGGTATAACCGAAAAGTATAAAAAAGAAAGTGCGGATAAGAAAGGAGGTCTCAGCCGTAATAGATCGCATCAGGTTGAGTATGCTCTCCATATACTCCGGTGTGGCCAGGTGCTTAAACTTGCCCCGCAAAAACAAAGAACTGTTATTTAGTACCAGCCCGAACACCAATATAATGAGCAGCGAAGGGATGCTTACCATCTCTCCCACGCTATATACCAGCGCCAATATGGCAAACATCAGGAAGAATTTTAGATTTACGGTAATGCGTGTTAGCATGTATAACAACAGCAGGGATGCCAGTGCGGAAATAAATATCGCAATACCCAGATTGCCCGCAAATAACCCCACAGACCGTATGCTCAACGCATTGTCCATCAGCAGGTAATTAAAAACCAGTATCCCTATGATATCCGATAAAGACGACTCATAAATAATAAACTCCTTCTTCATTTCCGGCAGGTGGCTGGTGCTGGGTATCACTATAGCGCTGCTGATGATACTCATAGGCACTGCATATAGAAAAGCCGCCTGCAGAGATTCTCCAAGCCAGCGGCTCAATAGAAACGCAATCGCCGATGACGAGATGATGAAGGAAAATATTGCTGATAAAAATGAATCTCTGATCAGCTTTAGCTTGCTTCGGCTCACCACCAGGTCCAGGGCGGCCTCCAGTATGATCATGATAAGCCCTATAGCGCCCAGGATCTTTACCAGTTTGGCCACATCCTGCTCCACATAGCCATAGTATCTCGTCAGGTATTTGATCCCTACGCCGGTAGCTATAAGCAGCAGCACTGAAGGTATCCTTGTAAGCCGGCTTACAAGGTTAAAAATATAGCTGATGATTACAACTGAGCTTAATAAAATAATAATAATGTGCGGTGATATATGCATGGCCTGTAAAAAGTACGCAATTCCACTGATACTTAGCCCCCCATCGAAGGTCGTCATCGTAATTGTGGTATATGAAACAAATAGTCGGCCCCATTACGGGCTAACAGCAAACAAAAAAAGAGTCACACGTACTTTCCCTTTAGGGTGCAACCGCATTTGCGGTTACAGACCCGGTGCTTAATACATGATACACACTTTTACTTCCCTGCATTCGTTAGAGATTGTCAGCACAGGCATTTGAAAAAAGCTGAACAGCTAACAGGCACACAACTCTGGCAACTAACAGGAAACACATACATAAACATATATTACAAGAGCTAATAAATAAGCAGTACATTTGTGTCTGTAACATTTTTCTCTTCCAACTGATCGGGCGCTAGCATTCCCCACCACTTTCAAGTCTAAAGGAATGTTCCTTATTGCAAATAAGACATGACAACCGTGGATCGTAAATGATTTCGAACATCATTATTTTATTACCGGGCAAGAAGAGTTTAAATAAAATGATCTTTAAAAGCAACTACTATGTCTACAGTTAGCAGGAAAACGACCAACTTTAAATTTCCTAAGTCGCTTACCGGAATTCAGGGCCTTGATGACATCACTACCGGCGGCTTGCCCAAAAACCGCCCCACGCTGTTATTAGGCAACACCGGTTGCGGCAAGACCATTATGGCGATGGAATTCCTCGTTAATGGCATTACTATGTATAACGAGCCCGGTGTATTCATCGCGTTCGAAGAAAAGACGGACGAACTGGTGGTCAATGTAAAGTCTTTAGGCTACGACCTCGAGAAACATATTGCCGACAAAAAACTGCACATGGAATATGTTCAGATCAGCCGTGATGAATTTGTCGACACAGGTAAATACGACATTGAAGGTTTATTTGTGCGCCTTGCCCATGCTATAAGTAAGGTTAAGGCAAAACGTGTAGTCCTTGATTCGCTCGATACGCTTTTTTATAGCCTCGACTACCAGATACTACGGTCTGAATTCAAAAGGCTTTTCTCTTGGTTGAAAGAGAAGAAAGTAACCGTCATCATTACCGGCGAGATCGGCGATACATTTCTTACACGCCATGGCCTGGAAGAATATGTAGCTGATTGCGTCATAGTGCTTGACAACCGTGTGGCTAACCAGATCACTACTCGCCGGTTACGGGTGATTAAGTACCGTGGCTCCATTCATGGCAATAACGAATACCCTTTTATAATCGATAAGAATGGGATCGCTGTATTCCCAATCATAAGTGAAGCGCTACAGCCAAAAACGAGTTCGGAGAAAATATCTTCAGGTATTCCGCCGCTCGATGAAATGCTTAATAAAAAAGGCTTCTACGTAGGGAGCAGCATTCTCATATCCGGCACTGCCGGTACGGGTAAAACCAGTGTCGCTGCCTCCTTTGTAAGCAATGTATGCAGGCAAAAACAGCGATGCCTTTTCTGCGCATTTGAAGAAGCGCCAAACCAGGTAATGAGAAATATGCGTTCCATAGGTATTTCCCTGGAGCCATTTGTTAAGTCAGGCCATTTACAATTTTATTATTCCAGGCCCACCCTGCAAAATCTTGAATTACATTTTATAGCTATAAAGAAGATAATAGCCGAAACAAAGCCATCTGTGGTCGTGCTCGACCCTATTACCAATTTAATGACCGAAGGCCCCAATAGCGATATTCGGTCCATGCTTACCCGCTTTGTCGATTACTTAAAGACAGAGCACATCACCGTGATGTTTACTGCCGCTATTACTGTAGGCTCCATAGCCCGCAACCCCTCCGACGAGGGCATTTCATCAATGGTAGATACATGGATCATGGTGCAGGATGTCGAGCTCGACGATGAACGTAATCGTAGCTTGTATATCATGAAGTCGAGAGGTATGCCGCATTCCAAAGAAGTAAGGGAGTTTGTTATTTCATCAAAAGGGATCACATTGATTCCGTTTGCTAAAGGTAAGAATGAAATTTCGGGCAGTTCAAAAGCAGCAGGCAGGAGCAGGAATTTATCCCCGTCAAAGGATTCGTCAACTGAATAATTGGAAGAATGGAATGTAACACGATAAGGTGACCGAACTTTTATTAGATAAATAGCTGATGACAATTCCAAAAAAAATACCGAAGAAAACTAAGGTCAGGGTGGACGCCGTGGACAGCAGTGGGGGAAAGTATGTTCTTCGGCTTTTTGTTACCGGCATTTTACCCAATTCTGTTCGCGCAATTAGTAATATACAGGCAATTTGCGAGCAGCATTTGAATAATCGGTATGAACTGGAGGTGATTGATATTTATCAGCAGCCCTCTTTGGCGCTGGCCGAAGGAATAATCGCGGTTCCGGTACTGGTAAAGAAATTTCCGTTGCCCGAAGCAAGGCTTATTGGCGATTTGTCCAATACAGAAAAGGTGCTCAGGGGGTTGGGTCTTATTGATTAATTCAAATTTTAGCACATGGCTGACGAGATAATACAACTCCTGGAGGCGAATGAAAAATTAACGCTGGAGAACAAAGCGTTGCTACAGCAATTGCGCGAAGCCACGGAGTCTATAGCGGCGATCAAGGAAGGAAATATTGATGCGTTGGTTATTGCTGATAAGGAGGCCTATAAGATATTCACTGAGAAAACTGCCGACAAAATATACAGGATATTGGTAGAAACAATGCATGAGGGCGCTGTTACACTGAGCAAGGATGGAACCATATTGTTTTGCAATTCCAATTTTGCACACACGATAAAGCAACCGCTGCAAAAGGCTATCGGATCAAAATTCATAGACTATATAGATAGCGCGTCAAAGCGGCGTTTTGAAACAGTATTTGCCAACCAGTCATGGCAGGGTCATCAGCAGGTCGAATTGAAAATAAACCCTCGCACGGGCGATGACGTATATGTGCTGATGTCCGTCAGTACACTGACATGGGAAAACAACTCAGTGATCAGTATTATTATCACAGATCTTACAACTCAGAATAAAGACAGGGAAGATTTATTGCAGCGCACCGCGCAATTGTTGCAGCGTACAGAACAACTGGAGAGGTCGAACGTCGAACTACTCAACGCTAATAAAGACCTGCTCACTTTCACTTATGTATCCAGTCACGATTTGCAGGAGCCGCTGCGGAAAACAATGATGTTCGTATCCAGGTTATTGGAGAGGGAGGGCGACAAATTATTGGGTGATAGCAGGCATTCCCTGCAGCGGATCAGTGAAATTGTTACCGGCATGCAGACGCTTATCCTCGATCTCCTCAAATATTCCAGTACTAAAAGCAGCGAACGGGTATTGGAGAAAGTAGATCTCACGACTATTGTCGATGATTTACAGAAAAACTTTGAAGAAGCAATTGAGGAGAAAAGGGCGATTATCGAAGGCGTTAATCTTTGTATAGCAAACATCATCCCGTTTCAGTTTCGGCAGCTTATGAACAACCTCGTGAGTAATTCTCTTAAATTTTCCAACCCGCAGATACCCCCGCATATACTGATTACTACAGAAATAATTTCCGGAAGTAAATTACAAAACGAAAAACTTTCACCAAACCTGGATTATTGTCACATTAGCTATTCCGATAACGGTATCGGCTTTGATCCCATATACAAAAGCCGTGTCTTTGATGTATTCCAGCGCCTCAACAGAAAAGAAGACTATGTAGGCAACGGCATGGGGCTTGCTATCTGCAAGCGGATCGTCGAAAATCACAATGGCATTATTACAGCTTCCAGCGAATTAAATAAAGGGGCAAGGTTCGATATTTATATCCCATCATAGAAGTATGCCCATGGCGCGGTTATTGTGCCTTACAATTTGACATTTACGAAATACAGTTGATCACTTATACTTCAACAGCTTTTCCGGCTAATCTCACAAGTATGCATTAAGCTGTTTTCAATCGGGTAAAGGCATTGCCCTCAACAGTTTCTCCAACAAACGAATATATAGCAGGCCACGGTCTGACTGCCGGTATCATATTGGCAGTCATACCCGGAGGTATTTCTTTAGGACACTGGCGCATATGTCAATATCCTGACGCAAAACATGTTTTCCCATGATGAAGGTCACGACAATCGGTCTGCGATGGGAATATGTTTGCACTCTGATTAATCATTAACAGGTTAGCCACTATTTCTCTTAACGACCAAAAAAAACAAAAAAATGAAAGCATTAGTTTATCATGGCGCAGGTAAGAAGGCCTGGGAAGAAAAACCAAAACCGGTAATTAAAGAAACAACAGACGCGGTTGTGAAGATCCTGAAAACAACAATATGCGGCACCGACCTCCACATAATGAAGGGCGACCTGCCGGAGGTTGCAGATGGCAGGATTATCGGCCACGAGGGTGTGGGCATTGTGGAAGAAGTGGGCAGTTCCGTAAGTGGTTTCAAAAAGGGGGATCACGTTATTATTTCGTGTGTCACTTCCTGCGGCAAATGTGAATATTGTAAGAAAGGCATGTATTCACACTGTACAGACGGCGGTTGGATACTGGGTTACATGATCGACGGCTGCCAGGCAGAATATGTGAGGATACCACATGCTGATAACAGCCTCTATCATATTCCCGCAGGCGCTGACGAAGAAGCCCTGGTAATGCTGAGCGATATTCTGCCTACCGGTTTTGAGTGCGGCGTTTTGAACGGGCAGGTAAAGCCCGGTGATGTAGTAGCCATTATAGGCGCAGGGCCGGTAGGGATGGCAGCATTGCTCACATCGCAATTTTATACGCCCGCTGAAATTATTGTCATAGATACAGACGATAACCGGCTTGCTGTTGCGAAAAATTTCGGTGCTACCCACACCATTAACAGTGCAGATGGGAAAGCGATTGAAAAAGTAATGGAACTGACTAACAACAGGGGAGTAGATGTGGCTATTGAAGCTGTCGGCCTGGCAGTAACATTTGAGATGTGCGAAGCGATCATTGGCGCAGGCGGTCATATTGCCAACATAGGTGTTCACGGAAAGAGTGTCACGCTGCACCTGGAGTCACTATGGTCAAAAAACATCACCATCACCACCCGCCTTGTCGACACAGTCACCACGCCTATGTTGTTCAAGACTGTTCAGTCTAAAAAAATAGAGCCAAAGAAGCTGATAACACATCATTTCAAATTGGACCAGGTCATAGAAGCATACGACACGTTCGGCAATGCGGCTAAAGAGAAAGCATTGAAGGTAATATTGACCAATGAGTAAAAGCACAACTAAAACCATGAAAAAAATAATCGTATCCGGATTCGCCGCAGGCGCCTTGTTACTGATCTTTAGCGTCCTTGGCTTGTACGCAACCATCTGGTTTTTGCCAGGCATTGCCACGCAGTATTTTGACCCGGCTTTTAATTCGGAGTCTGGCAGGGTCATATTTTACTACATCCATCCCTTCATTATCAGCATGGCGCTGTCCTGGTTCTGGAACCGGTTCAAAGGATCGCTCACAGGTTCGTTCATTACACGTGGTATTGAGTTTGGGGTGATCTATACACTGGTAGCCACATTGCCAATGATGGTGCTTATATACAGTGCAATGAATGTATCGCTGGAAATAATTGCCACATGGTTTGTGCTCGCATTGATACAGGGAACGGTCGCAGGGCTGGTATTTGAAAAAATGAATCCATAAATAAATCAAACAAAAACATGAAACTGTTTAAATGCTTTTTACTCATTACGGCAACAGTAATGCTTACCAGTGCCGGTACTGCTGTTAATACATACACATTGTCAAAAGGTTATACAGTAAGCATACATGGCACTTCCAATCTCCATGACTGGAATGAGAATGTAGTTACGGTCACCGGCGAAGGCTCGGTCAACTGGAGCGGAGATGCAACCTTTGATCTTGATGCGCTGAATATAAAGATGGAAGTGCATTCTATAAAAAGTACCGAAGGGTCTATAATGGACAGAAATACATATAACGCACTCAAAGCCGATGATCACCCGGAGATCACGTTTACACTGATCACTCCGGTAAAAGCTATTCCGGTGGGTTCGCATGTTGTTGCTGCTAAGATCAATCTTTCTATTGCAGGCGTCACCAAAGCCATTGACATGTCGGTAACGTCTGAGGCTACAGCACATGGAAATGTGGCGTTTGAAGGAACCAAAACAATAAAGATGACCGATTACGGCATAAAGCCTCCCGTTGCCCTTTTAGGAACCATGAGAACAGGAGACGAGATCACCATTCATTTTAAAACAGTTTTTACAATATCCAGGTAACCTACTTTACAAATACTTAAAAAGAAAAACATGAAAAATCAAAAACAATTATTTAAGAGTCTCACTGCGGCTGTATTGCTAACCGGTAGCTTTTCCGCAATGGCACAGGAGCAGGATATGCAATTCTTCAGGTACAATGACAAGAATGGCGTCAATGTATTTGAAACTACGAAAAGCGACACTACGCCATTTCATCACATGAAAGTGAAAGTGGGTGGCAATTTCGAGCAAAGCTTTCAAATGCTCAGAGACCAGAATACAGCTGTGTCAATGACACAGCCTGGCTTTACAGGAAATGTTAACAGCCTTATACCGCTTACAAATGGTTTCGACCTCGCTATGGCCAACCTGGTGATTGATGCGCAGTTAGCAGATGGTATCCGGGTCGATCTGACTATGTACCTGTCATCGAGGCATCACGAGGATACATGGGTAAAAGGCGGCTACATCCAGTTTGATAAACTTGCATTTATGCACAGCGACGTCATTGACAAGATCATGAAAAGCGTTACAATAAAAGTAGGCCAGTTTGATGTAGACTATGGCGATCAGCATTACAGGAGATCAGATGGCGGCAATACCATTTACAATCCATTCGTAGAGAACTATATTATGGATGAGTTTGCAACCGAGATCGGCGGCGAGATCTATTATCATCATAAGTCAGGCTTGTTTGCTATGGGTGGGATATCCAATGGAGAACTTAACCCGACAATTGTAGCTCCGGTAAAAATCGACTCATCTACCGGGCAGGTAAACAAGTATATGGCCGCATTCCACGGAAAGCTGGGATATGATAAGCAGTTTGATAAAAATTTCCGCCTGAGGGTCTCCGGCTCATTCTACGGCGATCACAGTGCCAATAGCAACACGCTGTTTGGTGGTGACCGTACAGGCTCTCATTACTATGATGTAATGGAAAATCAAGCCGTAGCCAATGGCACCACGCTGTCCGATGCAAATGACTACAGCCCGTTTTCAGGAAGATATAACCCCGGGTTTAGTGAGGAAGTAAATGCTTTTATGGGCAATCTGTTTATGAACTACCGTGGACTGGAATTCTTCGGTACGTATGAGAATGCTAAAGGCAGGGCCATTACAGAAACCACCCAACGCCAGGCCACACAGTATGCTGCTGATCTGGTCTACAGGTTCCCTGAGCGCAACAAGAATTTCTGGGTAGGCCTTCGTTATAATTCAGTGACTGCTGCAGTTCACGGCTATACCACAGATATCGTCATCAACCGCGAAGCAGGCTCAATAGGCTGGTTTGTTACCAAAAATATTACCATGAAGGTCGAGTATGTGAACCAGGTTTATCAGAACTACCCTGTTAACAACATCCTCAATGGTGGCCAGTTTGAAGGAGCAATAGTAGAAGCCGCAATCGGCTTTTAGGAAATGGAATGGAACAATTAAGACGGTGGAATTTATTTTGTCATCGTTCGTTAATTACAGTTATTTTAAAGATCATTATGCTCAGATATATCGAATCGGAACCGTATAAGCACGACAAGCATATTATTCACTTTGTACTTATTGGTATTTGTGTGGCATTTATCTTTATCGGAGCCTTGATTTATTTCTATTGACTACGAGCTGCGGTTTAAGTAATAACCCCTTGCTAACCGCATTCATGCGGTTAGCAAGGGGTTATCAGCGAATTCATCTGTCTGGGCAAATTTCCCGGTAAATGTCAACTTTATTTTTTCGTTTTTCTTATCTGTAAATCCAATAAAACCCATGTTGTACAATATATCCAGGTGTTGCAACAGCTCACTGCTATTAACATGCATCACCCCGGCAATTGCATCAATCGTGACAATACCGCTATATACAGGCAACTTGCTGTTCATTTTCTGTATGGCAAGATGGACTTCGCGTGGAGTTATCATTTAGTCTCGTGATTAATGAAAAGCATTTCCGGTATAAAAACGTTAATAATTCTATTCACATAAAAGCAAAGTCAACATCTGTATTTTGGGCAATAACTCATTGCAATACCAATCCTCAACAGTGGAGAAACCCTCAGTATTTTCTATTACGTAACGCTCTCCACGCCAGAAAAAATAAGCTTTTGCTTTTTGTGGTTCCAGCATATAATGCTTGTTGTTATTATAACAAACCTGGCCTGCGACAATGGATATCACATCATCTGTAAAGCCGGTTTTGCCGGCTGCAATTTCCAGGGATCGCAAATTATTTCTCTTTTCCATCAGGCACTTATTTTTAGGATGGATTTGAATGAATAAAATTGAGCAAAATCGCTCACACAGGTATTATGCAATTGTATAAAAAGGTTATGTTATTCACACATTCCGAAGCAGCTGTGATTATTAAGCCTACCTTACATCCATTGAGGGGCGTGACAAGATTAAATTTAGGTGTATGATCCAATACGGTAGAATAGTATGCAAGAAACTTCTTAATACAAGTACATATTGAAACTCCATATAAAAAATATGGTGTGTATCCGCTGCATCATGGTGGTCAAGTCCGAGCTTGACAAATTGAATATACCTTATACATCTGTGGAGCTTGGCCAGGCAGATATTCCGGGTGCAGTTTCCATAATGCAGCAAGCGAAATTCAGTGCCGCCCTTCTGCATTCCGGCCTCGAATTAATGGATGACAAAAAGAGTGTACTGATAGAAAAAATAAAGAACGTTATCATAGAAGCTGTACATTATACCGAGGAGCCACTGATTGTAAACTTTTCCGTTTACCTCAGCCAGAAACTGCATCACGACTATACCTACCTTGCAAACCTGTTTTCGGAAGTACAGGGTACAACCATCGAAAAATTTGTGATCGCGCACAAGATCGAACGGGTAAAAGAGTTGCTTGTTTATGATGAACTTTCGCTCACAGAGATCGCCGACCTTATGGACTACAGCAGCGTTGCCTATCTTTCTACACAATTTAAAAAGGTTACCGGACTTACGCCATCTCATTTCAAAAAGCTGAAACAAAAAAGAAGGTCTATGCTCGAAGATATGTAGCTTGTGCGGAATCACTAAAAAAAAGAGTCAATCAACAATCGATATCATGGACATTAAAGATCAGAGTGAAAAGCAGGAAACAGGAGAGTTGGAAAAAGCAAATCCGCATATCATTGTCGAGATCATAGAATATGTGCCCAATGCTGTAGTGATCAAAACTATCATAAAAAAATCGACCGGGAACATAAGCGCCATGTCTTTTGACAGCGGCGAGGGACTGACTGAAAAAACATCTCCTTTCGATACGTTTGCGCAGATCATAGAAGGTAAGGCAGAGATCGTTATTGATAAAAAATGTAGCTTGCTCGAAACGGGTATGGGCATCATAATACCAGCTCATGCCTCAAACTATATAAAGCCCAATGGCAGATTTAAGATGATCCTTACGGTCATTAAGAGTGGCTATGAATAGCACTCTTAATGCACCTGAAGTTTTATTGTTTCTTTATTTCGCTAAGAGTCTTTCGATTTCAGATTTCAATAGTGGTAGCTGCTTGATGATTATTCCCCAGATAATATCATCTGATACGCTATCATAGCCATGAATGATTCTGTTTCTTGTATCAACTATTTTTCTTGAATTTGTGAGATCAATGGAGTCGTCAAAATCCAAAATGCGACTCATTGCTTCGCCAATGATCTCGATATTTCGTTCAACTGCTCTTTTGGTTTTTAGATTATTTTGATAAGCAAAAAAGTTTTTGGGGACGTCCGCAAAAAAACTCTCAATCTCTTCAATTGCGTTTAAAATATCGTAGAGCCACGTCTTTATTTCAATGTTCATAAACAACTTTACGACGTTCGTTAATTGCTTGTTTGAAATAGGGGTTTTTCAGGGCTTTTTCTTCCAAAAGATCAACCGGGCGTTTAAAAATATCTTGTAAAGAAAACTTCAGGTCAAAATAATTATCTGCATAATTCTCAACATCCATGGCCTCAAAATCCACGATCAGATCAATATCGCTCTCACCATTAAATTTTTCCGTCAGCACAGACCCAAAGGCATACAGTCGCTTTACTTTGTGATTCATACAAAGCTTTTCTATAATACCATTGTATTGATCAAATATAAACATTGAACAAATCTACGCATATCTTTGAAACAACAATCAAATACATAATTTGGAGCTAAAACGGATATCTCCATTTTTGCGGCCCGCAGCGGGCTATTCAATTCGCGAAGATTTGAATTGCACCCTATTACACGCTATGTAGGGGGCGATACATGAGATAGCTTAATTTCGCGTCATGGCTTTGAGCAAATTCGAACGGATGATACAATTGGTCACAGAGGTCTTTGATGTGAAGAACGACCCCGCTCAGTTAGACGTAGGCCCTGAGGTAATTGCCCGGCTGCAAGAGATGCACCCGTCCTCATTATCGGAGTATAATGAAGGCGATGGCCCCGCTGCGTGGATATTGCTCATACCCACTACTACCGTGTTGATGAATGAGTTTATCAGCGGTCAGATCACCGAGCAACAGTTGTTCGACCAAACCCCCGTCGGTGCGTCGTACGAGGTGGTCTATCTTTGTTCGGCAACGGTTTTGCCCGAGTACCGGAGCAAGGGCATCGCCCGGCAGTTGGCTATGGATGCCATCAATAGCATGCGGCAGCAGCACAGCATAAAGGCGCTATTCGTATGGCCGTTCAGTGAGGGAGGAGATACGTTGGCAGAAAACATTGCCCGGTCGCTATCACTGCCGCTGCTGAAGAAGGATGCATAAAAGGCAAGTACAAAATACAACTTTATACTTTCTACTTTATACTTAAGACTACCTACTAACGTGTCGGCAGTATCAGGCTATTGATGAACATATCGGCCTTGTTTTCGTTGATCTTTTTTTTCGAGAACGTATACATAACTACAATGTAGTAGCCATCGGTCCATCCTTTCAGCTTCCAGTGCTCGCCCTCCTTGGTTTGCCAGTAGTCCAGTATGCCGCGGCTGTCGGGGCGGCCTCTCAGTCGTTGGCCTTTGCCATAGGGTGCAGAAGTGGTAATGTCCAGCGTGGTCTTCAGATAATCGAGGTAAGTAATTACGGTTTTCTCGCTGGCATCAGCGTCGTTGATGGGCTGCCTCAACTGCACACAGATTACGCCATACGTCATGTCTCCCTGCGTGCATTCGCCGGTGACTACGTCAGAGGAGTCTGGGCTTTTCGATAAATCGAATGGGCTGGGGTCGCAGAAGAAGCTAGCTGAGCAGCCGCTGTTGCCTATCGGGTATTTCTTCACAAGCTGCCCCTGCGCCGTGTGGGCCAGTAGCAGTAGGGTGAGGATAACGCAGGTGATTCTCATAAGGTAAAAATAGCAAAAAGCAGGTAATGTGTTTATTAGTCCTTACTTCTTTTTTGCGCCACGGGTTTTGGGTTTACCATACTTGGCCATCATTTTATCCTTGTGCGATACCTTGTTATTTACCCTCTTGTTCTTGGCAAGTTTTTCGTGAAAGGCCGGTCCCGATTCGCCGCGTTTGGGCAGCTTGATCAGCACTTCTTTCATGCGCACCTTGGGCATTTCATCCTCGGTCAGCACGTCAGATATTTTCAGGTCCTCGGGCAATGGCAGCATCGGTATCTGGTAGTTCATCAGGGCTTCTATCTTGGCTTGGTTGGCCTGCTCTTTTTCGGTGATAAAGGAGATAGCTATGCCCTTCTTGTCGGCTCTGCCTGTACGACCTATGCGGTGTATATAGTTCTCTGGCACTTCGGGCGTGTCAAAGTTGATCACGTGCGTCACCTCGGCTATGTCCAGTCCGCGGGCTATGATGTCGGTAGCTATGATGAACCTGTAGTTGCCTGCCTGGAACTGGTTGACCGTATTGAACCGGTGGTTCTGTTCTTTATTGCTGTGTATCACGCCGGTCTGTCCGGGGAATTTAGGTTCCAGTTCTTCGTACAGGTCATCTGCCATGCGCTTGGTGGCTACAAATATCAGCACTTTGCTCATGTCGGTATTTGTGTTCAGCAGTAGTTCCAGCAGGTTCACCTTCGTGTGAAAGTTAGGTACGTGGTAGGCCGTCTGGTTGATGTTGTCAAGTGGGGTGCCTGTTGGTGCAGCTTCTACCCTTACCGGGTTGTCAGAGTGTCGGGCTATAAGCACCTCTACCTCATCGGTGATCGTGGCAGAGAACATGATGTTCTGGCGTTTCGCAGGCAGCAGGTCCAGCACATTATTGAGCTGCGTCCGGAAGCCAAGGTTGAACATTTCGTCTACCTCGTCTATCACCAGCCTCTTGATGCTCTTCAGGCGCAGGGAGCCGTCATAGACAAGGTCCAGCAGCCTGCCGGGTGTGGCCACTACTATATCCATGCCGTTTTCTACGGCGTCGCGTTGTGGTTTCATAGGCACGCCGCCGTATACGCCGGTTACTTCCACGGTCATGTAGGTAGTCAGTTGTTTTACCGCAGCTACCACCTGCACCACCAGTTCCCTGGTCGGCACTATGATCAGTATTTGGGGTATACGTTCTTTGGAATACTTCAGTTGGCGCAGGCAGGGGAGCAGGTAGGCAAATGTCTTACCCGTACCGGTCTGGGCTATGCCGCACACATCCCTGCCCGACATCACCACCGCGAAGGCGCGGCTCTGTATGGTAGTAGGGGTGGTATACCCCAGGTCGTTCAGTGCATCAAGTAATGGGGTATTTAAATTTAGTTCTTCAAAGGTCATAACACGCTATATATAGGTAAAGGTAGCGTTATTCTATTTGGGGCTAAAAACACTATTGGTTGGTATCAATTATATTTAGGGCAGTAAATACATGACTATGATATACATCACGCAGCTTATTTACATTCTGGACGGCAAAGAACAGGTATTCGATTTGTTTGAGAATGTGGCCATTCCGGCCATCGCCCGCTACAACGGCAGGTTGGAGCTACGTATAAGGCCCGCTGCAGACAGCGTCATTTATGCGGACGCAGAGTGCCCATACGAAGTACACCTCGTCAGTTTCCCATCCCAGCAGGACTTTGACCGGTTTAAGAACGATGAGGAGCGGAAGCGGTTTCTTCACCTTAAAGAGGAGTCCGTAAGGTCCGTATTGATGATACAGGGTGTTGCGATATAGCTACATAGCTTGCTCCATCCACACTAAGCATATTTTTTATACTTTTGTTCAAATATTTGCATGCACCCCATCCTTCTCAATACCTTATGGTACTATGTACATGGCTTCATCACTGCGAATGAAACCCTGCTGATAACGCTTTTTATCGGAGCGGTCTCCGGCCTTGTTGCGCAGATGATATTGCCGGGCAGGGGCTTTGGTATGTTCGCTACAGTCATCATTGGCCTCGTAGGCTGTATTGTGGGTAACAAGCTGCTGAAGCCATACCATCACTACCTTACCCAGTACGTTCTTTTGAACTATATCATCTGCGCCACAGTATCAGCTATGATCATTATGCTGGTCATTAACCTCATCAGGGGTGGTGCCGATAAGGATAAGACGGGCTGGCGTCATAATTAAGGAATGTCATCGTTCCTAACCTTGCTTCTGCTCTATCTTACTCAGTATCTGTAGTATCAGTTGGTTCTGGTTTTCCAGGTGTTGCAGTATGGTTTCTATCTCGCGCTCTGCCTGTTTGTTGATCTCAAAATCTGCTTCAGCCCGCGCGTCCGCATGTTGCGATTGCAGGTTCTGCCCTATCATGATCAGCGGCATCAGGAACAGTTGGATCATATTCGAGATGAACAGCCATAATACGAAGGCCGGGTATGGATCGAAGCGTAGTGCTTGCGGGCCACAGATGTTCCAGCCCAGCCAGATAACCGTCCAGCCGAAGATGATGAGGAAGAACCCCATGCTACCCACATGGTCAGTGATCCACAGAGCCAGCTTGTTGATACCGGTTATCTTATGCCGCTTTTCGATCACCGCTTTCAGAGGCGATTTGCGTAGCTTTTTCAGCTCTTCCAGCGAGGCGGGTACTGATTGTTCAGCCATAATGTGTGTTTGAGGGGTGTGATGAATTAAGAGTTGAGTTAAGCTCAGGCTTCTTTCTTTGGCGGCAGGTTGAAGGCTACGGCCTCATGCTCGAAGTGGCCTTTGTGAGAACCATCACAGAAGGGTTTGTTTTGCGACAGCCCGCAGCGGCATAGCGATACTATTGTTCTGCCCGCGAGGTCGTATGCGGTGCCGCTCTTGTCTACGATCTCAAAGTCACCCTCTACTTTGGTAGAGCCGTTGCTGTTAATGGTAATTCTCGTTGTTGCCATCTTGTTTTTTGGTTAAGCAACGAAAGTACTAAATACGGAGCAGATTAGTTTTGTGAGTTGCGCGATAGATGGCTGAGGTGCTTGTATAGCTGATTTGTGGTACTTTTGCGGGTAAATATCCTTCATTTGAGTGCCTCCGTATTTTTGATCACACCTCCGTTCACGCAGCTGAATACGCCTTATCCGGCCACGGCTTACCTGAAGGGGTTCCTGAATACCCGGCATATCAGCTCCTTTCAGTCCGACCTCGGTATTGAGGTAACACTGGCGCTGTTCTCCCGGCAGGGGTTGTCGGCATTGTTTGCTGAGGTGGCAAGTGTAGACCTGGGGTTATCAGAGAATGCAGCTCGCATGGTAGCGCTGAAGGAGGACTATATTAGTACTATTGACGCGGTCATTACCTTTCTGCAGGGCGGAGACCCTACGCTGGCACATCTTATCAGCAAGCGGAATTTCCTGCCGGAGGCATCCCGTTTTGCGCAGATTGATGACCTGGTTTGGGCGTTCGGGAGTATGGGCTTGCAGGATCAGGCCAAGCACCTCGCTACTATGTACCTCGAAGACCTCGCCGATCTGATCACCGAGTGTGTAGACCCTCATTTCGGTTTCAGTAGGTATGCGGAGCGTATGGGGCGAAGTGCGAATAGCTTTGACGAGCTGTATGATGCCCTGCATCGCGACTACTCTTATATAGATAAGATGCTACTGGATATACTGGCAGAGCGGATGGCGGAGGTTCAGCCGGTAATGGTAGCAGTGTCAGTGCCATTCCCCGGCAATCTGTATGCTTCCTTCCGTTGCGCACAGTGGATCAGGAAGAACTACCCGGCGGTGAAGGTGGTGATGGGTGGCGGCTTCCCCAATACTGAATTGCGATCATTGTCTGATGCGCGGGTATTTGAGTTCTTTGATTTCATTACCCTCGATGATGGCGAAGCGCCGGTAGAGTGCCTGTTACAGCATATCGAAGGGAAGAAGTCTATTGGCGAGTTGAAGCGGACGTTTGCTTTGGTTAACGGGCAGGTAGTCTATATTAATAACGCCGCATGCGGTGATTATAAGCAAGGCGATGTAGGTACACCTGACTACAGCGATCTGTTGCTGGATAAGTACATATCGGCAATAGAAGTGGTGAACCCTATGCACAGCCTATGGAGCGATGGGCGATGGAATAAGCTCACCATGGCGCATGGCTGCTACTGGGGTAAATGCACGTTCTGCGATATATCGCTTGATTATATCAGGATATACGAACCCATAGCGGCACAGTTGCTTTGTGATCGTATCGAAACTATAAGACAACAGACCGGGCAGACTGGGTTTCATTTTGTTGATGAGGCTGCGCCGCCTGCGTTAATGCGGGCGCTGGCATTGGAGATCATCCGGCGGAAGATCAAGATCAGTTGGTGGACGAACATACGGTTTGAGAAGAGCTTCACCCGTGATCTGTGTTTGTTGCTGAAGACATCCGGCTGCATCGCAGTGTCGGGTGGACTGGAGGTGGCGTCAGACCGGTTGCTGGCACTGATACAGAAGGGGATAACAGTGGCACAGGTGGCCAGGGTGAACAAACATTTTACCGAAGCGGGTATCATGGTGCATGCTTACCTCATGTATGGTTTCCCCACCCAGACTGCACAAGAGACCATCGATTCGCTGGAGATGGTACGCCAGATGTTTGAAGCAGGTATCTTGCAGTCGGCTTTCTGGCACCAGTTCGCCATGACTGCCCATAGCCCGGTGGGCTTGAACCCTGCGCTGTTCGGGGTGAAGAAGGAGACGGAGGTAACCGGCACTTTCGCCAATAACGACATCGTGCATATCGACCCTACGGGAGCGGATCATGAGACCTTCTCTGCTGGACTGAAGAAGTCATTGCTCAACTACATGCATGGCGCCTGCTTCGATCATCCGTTGCAGAAATGGTTTGACGTGAAGATTCCTAAGACCAAAGTTGATCCGGGATACATAAAGACTATACTCAATGAAGAAGAGTATAGTGCCGTGAAGCCTACAGCCAAGGTTGTTTGGCTGGGTAGCAAACCCACGGCAGAGGTATTTGTCAAGTCAAAGAAAGGCAGCCAGTGGGAGATGTGTTCACTCACTTTCCAGGGCCGTAGGGGAACTATAAATATTAAAGTAGACGTGCAGCAAGGTGCCTGGTTAGCGGCAATACTGGAGCAGCTTTCCGTAGATCACATAAAGACCTGGACCATGCAGGAGGTGAAGGAAAGCTACGAAGCCGCCGGCCTCGACGACTTCGAGCTTTTCTGGGACAACAAGCCGGTAAACACGCTTTATAAATTCGGTCTACTGACGTTATAAGACAGTGATTCAAACCGCCGACTTTTGCTCCTGCTTAAACGCAATGAACGAATAGACAATAGGTATGAGCGATGCAGTAAGGATTATGCCCAGGAAGACCTGCTGGAAATGCTCTTTCATAATGAACGGCAAAATCATTGCAGACAACCCCGCGATGAAATAAAGTTTGCCGCCCAGCTTGTGCGTTTTGCGCCACACGTTCTCGCTCTCCAGCGTCCACGGCGTGCGGATGCCGAGAAAGTAATTCGGTTTGATCGTCTGCATATAGTTGCCCAGAAAGGCGAACAATGCCCCGATGATCACAAACACCAAGTTGCCATTCCCTATGGTTTTTGTAACGGCGGAATGGATGATGATGAAGCTGAGTGCGCTCATGAAAAGCACCATAAATAGTTTGAACAGGAAGTATTTGCCACCCATGCTTTCTATCTTTCCTTTTGGGTCTATTGCGGGAATGATAGTAAATAGGATGTATGTACCAACGCCCAGACCAGCAATAATGAATATCAGCGTGCTCTTGTCGCTCCAGCCATTGGGTTGTCCATCCATACCGAAGTGAGTGGGCACGGTTTCAGGTAAAGTATTCCATACAGAATAGAGGTACACAAGCGGGAGTAAAATGATCAACCATAACCAGATTTCTTTTTTGATTTCGAAGTTTTTCATATTGTTTATTTTTTAAGT
>Ga0206949_1116_pt1 | contig 28121 bp, 21 predicted proteins | sample Alteio_BWOrgHeat_40_FD_153240 | JGI IMG/M metagenome (GOLD analysis project Ga0206949, IMG submission 153240) | Enriched cells from forest soil in Barre Woods Harvard Forest LTER site, Petersham, Massachusetts, United States -... | ecosystem: Environmental > Terrestrial > Soil > Temperate forest >...
TTGTGATCGGTGCTGTTTTCAGCGCCTCGGCAGGTTTTATAGGTATGCGTATCGCAACCAAGGCCAATGTCCGTACAGCGCAAGCGGCACGTACCAGCCTCAGTAAGGCGCTGGCAGTATCTTTTGGCGGCGGTTCGGTGATGGGTCTTGGTGTAGCCGGGCTTGCCGTTCTGGGCCTCGGCGGCTTGTTTATCATTCTTAAAATGATGTTTGCTCCTAATGCTGCTGTTGACAGCGCTGAAATGGAGAAAGTTATAGAAGTGCTCACTGGTTTCTCACTTGGCGCTGAAAGTATAGCATTGTTTGCCCGTGTGGGCGGTGGTATCTATACCAAGGCTGCTGACGTAGGCGCCGACCTGGTAGGTAAAGTAGAGGCAGGCATTCCTGAAGATGACCCACGTAACCCGGCAACAATTGCTGATAACGTAGGAGATAATGTGGGTGATGTAGCTGGTATGGGCGCCGACCTTTTCGGTTCTTATGTAGCTACTGTACTGGCTACTATGGTACTTGGCCGTGAAACAACCTCTGCCGATAATTTTGGCGGTTTTGCACCGATATTGCTGCCCATGCTTATCGCCGGCATCGGTATCATATTGTCTATCATAGGCACTCTGTTTGTGCGCATATCTGAGAGTGTAGGCAACAGCACATCTGCAGTGCAGAAAGCCCTGAACATGGGTAACTGGGGCTCGATAGTGCTTACTGCTATTGTATCTTATTTCCTGGTAAATTACCTGCTTCCTGAATCTATGACGCTGCGTGGTATTGCATTTACACGGAATGGTGTTGTTGCGGCGATAATGGTAGGCCTTGCTGTAGGTACCTTAATGAGTATGATCACCGAATACTACACCGCCATGGGCAAACGCCCGGTATTGAGCATCATACGGCAGTCTTCTACCGGCCATGCTACCAATATCATTGGCGGACTGGCAATAGGGATGGAATCTACGTTCCTGCCTATCCTGGTGCTGGCAAGTGGCATATTCGCTGCGCATCATTTTGCCGGCCTTTATGGTGTGGCAATAGCTGCTGCGGGTATGATGGCTACTACAGCCATGCAGCTTGCGATAGACGCATTCGGACCTATAGCTGATAACGCAGGCGGGATTGCTGAAATGAGTGAACTGCCAAAGGAAGTACGTGAAAAAACAGACATACTTGACGCTGTAGGTAATACAACAGCTGCTACCGGTAAGGGTTTTGCGATTGCGTCTGCGGCGCTTACATCGCTGGCATTGTTTGCGGCCTATGTAGGTGTGGTTGAAAAAAATGGTTTTGCTTTGAATGACGCAATCAACATTTATCATGCCGATGTACTGGCTGGCTTGTTTGTAGGCGGAATGATACCGTTCATTTTTTCGTCCCTGGCCATCCGCGCGGTGGGTGAGGCTGCAATGAGCATGGTGGAAGAAGTTCGCCGCCAGTTCCGCACTATCCCGGGCATTATGGAAGGTACAGGGAAACCTGAATATGATAAATGCGTGGCTATATCTACAAACGCATCGCTGCGTAAAATGATGTTGCCCGGCGCTATTGCTATTCTTTCGCCACTGATCATCGGTTTTGTTTTGGGCCCGGAAGTACTCGGTGGTTTCCTGGCAGGTGCTACAGTGAGTGGCGTACTGATGGGTATGTTCCAGAACAATGCCGGTGGCGCATGGGACAATGCAAAGAAATCATTTGAAAAAGGTGTGGAAATAAACGGCGAGATATACTATAAGAAATCAGAACCACATAAAGCATCTGTAACCGGTGATACAGTAGGTGATCCGTTCAAAGATACATCTGGCCCGTCTATGAACATCCTGATCAAGCTGATGTCTATCGTGGCATTGGTTATTGCGCCTAGCATAGCCAGCCTGCACAGTAAGGATGTGCGCCAGGCATCTGCGCCTGTGAAAACAGAGGTCATCGCGACTCCTGCACCGGCAGCTACCACTCCTAATCCTTAATATTCCAGGATATATTTTTGAAGCCCTGAACCTTAGGTTCGGGGCTTTTTTGTGCGTTACCTGATGGGTTTTCTATACATTTGCGGGCCTCTTTACGGGCAATCATTTTCACCTGATGAAACGCTTTATATTTTTTGCACTCCATGTTATATTGCTTAGCCTCGCCCTAAACAGCTATGCTCAGAGCGGAACCAGTGAAGTAGTTGCGCTGCCTCTGCGCATGGAAGCACCTGCCGGGGCTAAGAAATTAGGCAACATCACCGTAGGCAACAATGCTACCGCAACAACCTGTGACTATGAGGCGCTGATAGATACCGCCAAGAGTGAAGCCCGCGCAATGGGTGGCAATATGGTGAAGATAACAGAGCTGGTAGCGCCGGTATTCATCAGCAAGTGCTACAAGATAAAGGCTGATGTGTACTATGCAGACCCCATCCCAAAGTATGATATTGCCGGTAAAAAGGGGGCTGACAATGCCGGTAGCAGCCCGGGTAACTATGCTACTATATATTTTTACCGGCTAAAAGATACCACGGCATTCGTGAGCGCGTATGACGTGCATATGGGTGACTCGGTGATATACAGGGCAAAGAGCAGGTCTCATGACTCTGTGAGGATATATAAGGAAGGGCCATTAACGCTGTGGGCAAAAACGGGACAGCGGGTTGAGTTGAAGCTGGATGTGAAAACCGGCACAAACTACTATGTAAGATGTGGCCTGGTGAAAGGCGAGCTGGTAAGGATGGTGCCTGTATTGGAACAGGTGCAAGGCGGCGCCGGGGAAGCTGAATACAGGCATACAGTCAAGACTAAAAAGGATAACGACCTGCGATACCTGCAACAGATACACTAACCAGCGGTTTATAGGTTCTGTAAATACAACTATTCCGGTTTTTGAAAACGCACTTGAATTATAGGCCGTACCTTTGCATCTATATAAAAGCGGTCTGATGCGCTGGGCAACAGATCGTTGACTTTCTAACAAATATGTATGCTGAATACAATAGAATCTGCTTTAGAAGACCTGCGAAACGGAAAGTTGCTGATAGTGGTTGATGATGAAGACCGTGAGAATGAAGGCGACTTTATTACGGCAGCGCGTAATGTAACACCGGAGATCATCAACTTTATGTCGAAGCACGGCAGGGGGCTGATCTGTGCACCTATTACGGAGAGCCGTTGCAGGGAACTGGATCTGAACCTGATGGTGGAAAACAATACGGTGCTTCACCAGACGCCATTTACAGTGTCTGTGGACCTGAAAGGGCATGGCTGCACTACTGGCATATCGGCTCAGGACAGAGCGAAGACTGTGCAGGCGCTGATAGATCCAGCCACAAAACCTGAAGACCTGGGCAGGCCGGGGCATATATTTCCTTTACGGGCTAAGGATGAGGGTGTGCTGCGCCGCAGCGGGCATACAGAAGCAACGGTAGACCTGGCACGGCTGGCCGGCTTTGAGCCGGCCGGAGTACTGGTAGAGATCATGAATGATGACGGCACTATGGCGCGTATGCCACAACTGCTGGAAATAGCCAAAAAATTTGATCTGAAGATCATCTCCATAAAAGACCTTATCTCTTACCGCCTGCAGAACGAGACGCTGATCAAGGAAGAGGTGAGGGTACACATGCCTACAAAACATGGCGATTTTGAATTGGTGGCATTTAAACAAACCAATACCGGGGAAACGCACATGGCATTGGTAAAGGGTACCTGGGCAAAGGACGAGCCGGTGCTGGTAAGGGTGCATAGTTCCTGCTTTACCGGAGATATTTTACATTCATTGAGGTGCGACTGCGGCGACCAGCTGGAGCGCGCTATGGAAATGGTAGAGGCTGCTGGTAAAGGCATTGTTCTATACATGAACCAGGAGGGGAGAGGCATAGGCTTGTTTAATAAGCTTAAGGCTTACAAGCTGCAGGAGGAAGGGAAGGATACTGTAGAGGCAAACCTGGCTCTCGGCTTCAAGACTGACCAACGGGATTATGGTGTAGGTGCGCAGATATTGCGGTACCTCGGTGTGTCGAAGATGAGACTGATGACCAACAACCCGAAAAAGCGTGCAGGTATGCAGGGTTACGGGCTGGAGATAGTAGAGAATGTGCCGATAGAGATAAAGGCCAACGAGCATAACGAATTCTACCTGCAGACGAAGCGCGATAAGATGGGACATGAGATAATGAAATGATCTTGCGTCGGCTTTTGGCAGATATGCTTATTGTTTTATCTTGCCATTTATTTGATATTCACCTGTTTTGATAATTAACTGATCAGCACACCCGGCTGATCGGCCCATGGTTTTTATGAAGATACTATTCCTGGCAAACCGTGTTCCGTATCCACCATACAGGGGTGATAAGCTGAAGATATTCAACCTGGCAAAACGGTTGAATGGTAAGCACGAGTTGCACCTGCTCACCTTTGCGCAAAGTGAAGAGGACATGGGATATAAGGCGGAGTTGGAAAAGATCTTCAAGGAAGTGCACTTCGTTTATCTGCCGAAATGGAAGTCAGCCGTCAATTGCTTGTCGGGGATATGGGATAGCAAACCTTTGCAGGTGCTTTATTTTCAGTCAGGCGACTTGAAGGCTAAGCTGGAAGACCTGCTGTCGCAATATAAGTATGATGCTGTGCATGTGCAGCATCTGCGCATGTCGCCATACCTCAGTGAGCGGAAAGATCTGCCCCGTATACTTGACCTGCCTGATGCATTTTCATTGTACTGGGAGAGAAGGAAGACCATTAAGCGCGGCCTGCTGACCACGCTATTTGAGAATGTAGAGCAGGGCAGGGTATTGAAGTATGAGCATATACTTAAGGACTACAACCTTTCATTGGTCTGCTCGTCTGAAGACCTGGCCTACTTAGAGAAAGCCCACCATGCGGGTAATCTGCGCCTGTTGCCGAATGGCGTGGATATGAATACGTTCTCTACACGCAACCATGACTACTCGCATAGCCAAACGCTCCTATTCACCGGTAATATGGACTATGCGCCTAATGTGGATGCAGTAGTTTATTTCGCCGGAACAATACTACCGCTGATTAGGTTGAAATTTCCGCAGGTGCAATTTGTAATTGCAGGGCAACGGCCGGTGAAGAAGGTTGCTGAGCTTGCCAATGACCACATAACCGTAACCGGATTTGTAAAAGACCTTGCTGCTACTTATAACAGCGCCAGTGTGGTAGTGGCGCCACTCCGTTTTGGCGCAGGTACGCAAAATAAAGTGTTGGAGGCAATGGCCATGGGTGTGCCTGTGGTGTGCTCTCACATTGGTTTTAGTGGACTGGGCATCCAGAGCGGTGAGGGTGCTGTGATGCAAAGTGATCCTACCACCTTTGCCAAAAGTGTAATAGAATTATTAGCATCGGAAGAGATGCGCCGCAAGGTAGGCGAAGCAGGTGTGCGCGTCATCAAAACGCGTTTCGACTGGGATATTATTGCGAAACAACTGGAAGGTTATTTTGAGGAGATATCGATGGCCGTAAAACCGGGTGCATAAAGTGTCCCCCTACTATGGGTTTGTAGCATTTAGCCACTCCCTGATCGAGCCCTGAGTCATGGTATTATAAGTGGCTTTGGCCTCTACCATTCCGTCATTCACCCAGATGATCAGCGGGAATACCCCGCCCGTATAATTGAGAAAGCGGTCTTTATCCAGCCGTGTGTAAGGTATGTCCTGAGACTTTGTGGCTTTCCAGAAATCGGTAAGATCGCTGGTGCCGCCAATGACCATAAAGAAAGGGAAATCAGGATTGTCATGCTTGAGCAGATGCATTTTGTAGGCGGCTATGCGGCAGTGTGGGCACGACTGGCTAAGGAAAGCAATGATGTGTTTTCCCTTGCTTAGGTCGATGGGCGCTGCGGTTGAATCCTTAATAAGGGTATCTTTTTTGCTGGCTACGCTAAGTATATCAGGTGTGGCGCCTCCGCTGAGGCCCACTTTATCAAAGTCGATCTTGTACCTGTCCTTACGCAGAAAATCGGGCTGGCGGAAGGGTATGGAGAACAGTATGAAGATGAGCACTATGGTGCAAGCCTGTAGTATTGGTGCCGCTACTACTGCAAATCGGTTATTAAGGCCATTATGATAACGGATAAGCAAACCAATAACTACCAGCAGTATGCCATTTTTGACTAAGGAGGCCGAAGGGCTCATCCAGATGGCATCTCCGAAGCAACCACAGTTAACGTTATTACCCACCGCTGCCCACAAGTATACAAGGTAGATACTGAATATGATCAGCAGGGCAAACGCAGTTTTCAGTACCCATTTATTCCTGCCGAAAAAGTGAATGGCTATTAACCCTCCCAGGCCGAACTCCAGGCCCACGAAGAACCGTGCAGCGATGGCGGCAAGCAACCAGGGCAGATGCACAAACTCTACTATAGTATACTCAAACGACTGAAGGGTAGGGAACAGCTTGGTATAGCCCGAATACAGGAATAAAGCCCCTGTAGCTACAGATAATAAGATGAAGATGGCCCGTAAAATATGCCGCATGGGTTATGAAATAGCGTTCAAAAATAGCGTTATTAAAGATCAGTTTACCCCGCAGGCTATGGTAAAGGGAAGAATTTGTCCGGTGTCGCTATAGGCGGTCAGTGTCAGTTGGTAAGACCTGCACAGATCGTTGGCTTTATCCTTGGTCTGCTTGCCCAGCTCATAACCCACATTTGCCGGCACGGTTGAAGCCAGGCCTATAGGACTATAGCTACAGGTGCATGTATAGTTTTTCTTGCACGAGGCCAACAATAAGCTAAGGAATAAAAATGTGGTAACTGTGCGTAATCGTTTCATAGCTGGGTTAATTTAAAGTACAGGAAACATAGGCCCCGGTGCCGCCATAATTATTCGTGGCATCCTGGGCACACTGGCTTTGCGCGTTGTTTTGCGTATCGTGTATAGTAATGGCGCTGACAACGGTGGAAACATGGTTTACTGTTTCGGAGCAGGTACAAGTGTAGTCTTTTTTGTTGCACGAAGAGTATAAAATAAGAGTCATAGCAACAATTGTAGTAAGGATACTATTTCTCATAAAACGATGGTATTGCGTTTTGTAAATTTAAACAAATGTCTGAACCTTGATTCACAGTATCCCTGAAAAACAAAAAGGACACCGGTGCAGGTGTCCTTTTCAAAATTAGTATTGTTAACTCATAATAGTTATAAACTGCAAGAATAAGAAAACCCTGTTACGCCTGCAGCTGTGGCAGTGGCAGTTACAGTTGTTTGCTCAGAACTACATAAACTAGTGGCTTTGCTTTTTGTCTGACTACCAAGTGGGTAAGGCGTTACTACCGGAGTAGAGCCAGAAATTGTTTCCGTGCAGGTACATGTATAATCTTTCTTGCAGGAAGTAAGGGTTGAAGCAGCCAATGCAACGAGGGCAATTGTAAATAATTTTTTCATTTTTTTGGTTTTTATGAGTGTGGCGCGAAAGTAGCCCATTTTTCAAAAAAACCAAAAAATGAATGTTTGTTTTTTATTTGCGTAACATGGTATTAACTAATAAACCACCGACAAACAGGTGCTTTATTAGTTAATATGACTATCGGTTTCCTGATCCTATAAATGACAAGTAGTACCGCCTGGCAGGCTGTTGTTGGCCTGTGTCTGGTAGTTATTACATTGGTTCTTCGCATCATTGTAGGTAGCGTTATCTATGTTGTGCGTCTGCACGTCAGATACAGTTGCTACCACGGTGGTACAGGTACAGGTGTAGTTCTTTTTACAGGAAGTAAATGATGCCAGGGCTAACAAAGCTAAAGCCGGGATAATTGTTTTCGTTTTCATAGTTTTTGTTTTTTAGTTTCTGCAAAGAGATCATGCAAAACTGTGCCAGCACATATGCTTCTCCCGAGCCGATAGACGGCGTAATGTGGTTTACACTGGTAAATGCCGTGACAGGCGCACTAATGCTAACGAAAATAATATAAAAAGATATTACAGAAATTGTTTTTTTTAATTTTTTTTATTAATCTTGTTAACTATATAAATTAGAAATCGATTAAATGCATAATGTTCACTCAAAAATTTAAATCAAAAAACTATGAAAAAGAGCTTTATTTTTATTTCTTTATTAGCTGTTAATACAGCATTTATTGTAAGGGCACAACCTACATATCCGCCTGTATGGCCTATCCCAACATCTACTACTTTTTACCCTTCAACGATTTTGTGCACCCCAGCAACATATAAGCTTGTATTTTATGATGAATTTAATGGAGTAACAGATAAATCAGTACCCTATCCGGGAATATATCATCAGTATGATTTAGATGTTGATAAATGGGATACTTGTCCTGATGCTACATTAAATATCTCCAGCGTTACCACACTTACAAGAGCTTCCCGTATTATTCCCAATGATGGCTCAGGACATTGTATTTTGAATATGGACAAAGTGTCAATTATGCGTATGAACGGAAATTTCCCTGTGACTGATACCGTTTATCTTGATAGTGGTTATTATCAAATAGACACTGTTTATGATACTCATTTTTATGCAGGGGAAATAGGAAGTAGTGGTAAATTGGGTTCATTTAATCATGGTTGTTTTGAGGCGAGTATTAGTTTCCCTTCGTTTATGTTTGCACATTGTAATTTTTATTTACCGGATGTGAATGGCCCTATTTTTATATCAGGATGCGAGACTTACGGAGATCCTCAAGGATTTTACGCTCCAGATATATCAAAAAGTGGCAATAAAAGAATGGAATGGTCAACGCAAATGCATAACGCTATTGGCCCATTACCCCATTATAATTACTTTGATAACACGGCATCCCCTCATTACCCATCATCTGGATCATCATATTGGTGGAGCCTGTTTAACTCTTATCATATTTATAAAGTAATATGGGATGAGAATGAAATAACATGGTATGTAGATGGTTATCCGCGTAAACAAGTTGCAAGGTATTATTCATCAACTTTCCCCTATTTACCAGCATATAGTTGTATACCTGGTGCAGGCACTTATAATGAATCTGAACAATTTCCATGGAAAGATGGGTGGATCAGGATGGTAATGCAAATGTTTGTAGATAGGGATACTTGGCCTACAGGTAGTTTCAATCTTGGACAAATGAAAATTGATTGGGTAAGGGTATACCAGCAATTTCCTGATGCCAACCCTTATGGAACTTCTCCTCATTATGATTTATGTGACCGCAAGATATCCTTACCAAGCCCATGTATTACTGGGACGACTAGTTTCTCTGTGACGTTGACAAATTCCGCAGGTGTGCCCAATGTAACTACTGGTAACCCCATTACTCCGTCTGGCCTTGGAGGATGGTCATGTAGCTCAAATCTCACTTTAATTCCTGGCTCTGAAACCTGGACTAGCGCTAAACTTATAAAAACGGGTAGTGGAACTACTGGTTGGATAAAATTTAGTGACGACAATCCTGTTTGTCCCGTGGTAAATTTACCAATAACATTTGCTACTGGAGTACCTCCTGCACCTCCGGTAGTTTCTAAAATTCATATTTTATTATTTGCAGGGCCCTTTTTAATAAATTGGTATATATTTAATACGTCCACAATATCTGGAATCTCTCATATGTGGACTATACATGATGCGACACTCGGCACGTTATATTCAGTTTCCGATTCTTATACGTTTTTGTCAACTTTTCCAGGCATTGTAACATCCTGGACCGTAAAAGCTACAGATGCGTGTGCTTTAAGTTCCTATACGAGTGGTGGTGCTTTTAAGGGTGAGCAAGATCCTCCATGTTATGAAGTTCATTTGTCGGATACATCTCTGCTTCCTGATATTCGAAAATCCATATCTTCAAAATTGCAGTTGGTTACCGATTCTGCCTTCAATGAGAATGATTTATGTAGTCTTGTCAAATCTACAATAGATTCCTTTATAGGAACGTTAAGTGTAAATGCAAATCAAAGCGTAGGTGCTAATAATGCATTTACAAAAACAGAAATCAAATATTACGAGCAGACAACTATTTATCCAAATCCTGCATTTAATGAATTAAATATTAACTTCAGTAAAGATTATGGGATAGGAACTTCGATAGAAATAAGAGTTACAAATATCAGTGGTAAAGTGTTACGGAGTGAAAACATAAAAAATATAAATAATTCGACTAAATTAAATATTGAGTCACTTACTCCTTCTGTATATGTAATTCAAATTGTTGGATTAGGAAAAAATGAAAATTTTAAATTTACTAAAGAATAATACACCGATTAATGACCAATAAATGATTTAAACCATGCATTTTATGACATTGAAATGGTATTGTTTGTTTATTTTTATCGTTCTGTCTGCGTGTAATAAATCTGTCGCTCCGGAGCAACCGAATCTCAGGGAAGGTATCGATGATTCGATAGTGAAATATTTTTATTACAAACCTGGAACGTATTGGATATACAAGGATTCGATAACCAATAGGATAGATAGCATTGCTGTATTGAGTGATGTAAATGATTCGTTTAGTGGAAACAATGGCTCGAAATCTTTTACTACCTATGCAGTTATTAAAATTCATTCATGTGAGTATAATACCGCCGGGGCTGATACGGTCGTTAATAACTGGGATTGGCAATTGGTCGAGAATGGCCTGCATCTGAATGTGGCGACCTCTTTTCTTGTCGTCGACCAGCCATACACACTTTATTCATTGCCCCTCGATCCAAGTGTTATACAGCCATTTTTGGTTATTAATGGTATCACTTACTACAATGTTGAATTTGTGGTTTGCAACTCCTACAAGAGTTCCAATGACGGTGATACTTTTTATATAAATAATGATGTGGGGATAGTAAAAATGCGTACAAGTCATTCGTCAGATTCAATTTATCATGTATGGGAATTACAGCGGTATAATATGGTAAGATAGGCAGAAAAGAATTTAACAAAACCGTCACAATTTATTCATTATCAAATAATAAATACTCCGCTATTTTACAGGGGTTTTCAGCCGTCGGGCGAAAATTCTGAAAGTTTGGAATATTTTTTGATTAATTAAGCCCTCTTTGCTATCTTTGCATCCCTTTGTTCCAAGGTACAAGTACGTGTATAAATTTATTTTGATCATTTTTTGATATTACAGATTACCTGTAGAGTTAGGCTGTGCCTACCTCGCAGGATTTTTTTGTTTGTAAAAAGGACTTAAAATTACTATGGCAATACCACAAAAAAAGACCGCATCCGGGAGAGTTAACTTTGGAAAGTTACATGATGCAGCAGCAACCCCGGACTTGCTGGCCATTCAGCTCCAATCGTTCCAGGATTTTTTCCAACTTGAAACAACGCCTGATAAGCGTAACAACGAAGGCTTATTTCGTGTGTTCAAGGAGAATTTCCCGATCACTGACACAAGGAACATCTTCGTACTGGAGTTCCTTGATTATTTCATAGACCCGCCCCGCTACACCATTGAGGAGTGTATGGAGCGTGGCCTTACGTATTCCGTACCGCTGAAAGCGAAGCTGAAGCTGAGCTGTAATGACGAGGAACACGTGGATTTCGAGACCATTGTACAGGATGTGTTCCTGGGCAATATCCCTTACATGACCCCACGTGGTACCTTTGTGATCAATGGCGCAGAGCGTGTTGTCGTTTCCCAGTTGCATCGTTCACCCGGCGTATTCTTCGGACAGAGCGTTCACCCGAACGGCACGAAGATATACAGCGCCCGTGTGATACCTTTCAAGGGCGCATGGATGGAGTTTGCAACAGACATCAACAATGTGATGTATGCTTACATCGACCGTAAGAAAAAATTCCCGGTAACCACATTGCTTCGTGCAATAGGTTATGAAACAGATAAGGACATCCTGCAGCTCTTCGGCATGGCCGACGAGGTGAAGGTGGACAAGAAGAGCCTCCAGGCAAATGTGGGCCGTAAACTGGCTGCACGCGTATTGCGCAGTTGGACAGAAGATTTCGTAGATGAGGACACCGGTGAAGTAGTGACCATTGAGCGTAATGAAGTGGTACTGGACCGCGACAGCACGCTGGATGAAGATAACATGAACATGATCCTGGAAATGGGTATCAAAACAGTGTTCATGCAGAAGGAAGAAGTAAGTGGTGATTTCTCTATCATTTACAACACGCTGAACAAGGATACTTCCAATTCAGAACTGGAAGCTGTACAGCATATCTACCGCCAGTTGCGCGGTTCTGATGCGCCGGATGATGAAACAGCACGTGGCATCATAGAAAAACTGTTCTTCAGTGATAAGCGTTATGACCTCGGTGAGGTAGGCCGCTACAAGATCAACCGTAAGCTTGGTCTTGATGTGAACCTGACCACTAAGGTGCTGAGCAGGGAAGACATTATCTCCATCATTAAATACCTGGTTCGCCTTACCAATGGTAAAGCGGAAATAGATGACATTGATCACCTGAGCAACCGTCGTGTACGTACCGTAGGCGAGCAGTTGTTTGCACAGTTCGGTGTAGGCCTGGCGCGTATGTCGCGTACTATTCGTGAGCGTATGAACGTGCGTGACAATGAAGTGTTCACACCGATTGACCTGATCAACGCGCGTACATTGTCATCCGTTATCAATTCGTTCTTTGGTACATCACAGTTATCACAGTTCCTCGACCAGACCAACCCGCTTTCCGAGATCACGCACAAGCGTCGTATCTCCGCGTTAGGCCCGGGCGGTTTGAGCAGAGAGCGTGCAGGCTTTGAGGTGCGTGACGTACACTATAGCCACTATGGCCGTTTGTGTACCATTGAAACACCGGAAGGACCAAACATCGGACTTATATCTACGTTGTGCGTTCACGCACAGATCAATGATATGGGCTTCATCGAAACGCCATACCGTAAAGTAAAAGACGGTAAGGTGGATCTGAAGAATTTCCGTTTCCTGAGTGCAGAAGAAGAAGATCTTGCCAAGATCGCCCAGGCCAACGTGCCTATGGACGAAAAGGGGAATTTCCTTGAAGATAAGATCAAATCGCGCCAGACGGGTGACTTCCCGATATTAGACCCGGGAGAAGTGGAGTACATGGACGTGGCGCCAAACCAGATCGTTGGTTTGAGTGCATCGCTGATCCCCTTCCTGGAGCATGATGATGCCAACCGTGCGCTGATGGGATCGAACATGCAACGCCAGGCGGTGCCATTGATCATTCCGCAGGTGCCTATAGTAGGTACCGGGCTGGAAGCAAAGGCTGCCCGTGATGCACGTATCCAGATACATGCAGAAGGCAATGGTGTCGTTGAATACGTAGACGCGGATCATATTCATGTTCGTTATGACCGTGGAGAAACTGCCCGTCTTGTATCATTTGAAGACGATCTGAAAATATACACGCTGACCAAGTATAAGAAGACCAACCAGAGCACCAGCATGACACTTCGTCCGGCTGTGCGCAAAGGCCAGAAGGTGAAAACCGGTGACTTCCTTACTGAAGGTTATGCTACGCAGAACGGAGAACTGGCCCTGGGCCGTAACCTGAAAGTGGCGTTCATGCCATGGAAAGGGTACAACTTCGAGGATGCGATAGTGATCAACGAAAAAGTAGTACGTGAAGACTGGTTCACATCGGTGCATATCGATGAGTATGAACTGGAAGTGCGTGATACAAAACTGGGTGAAGAAGAATTGACTGCGGATATACCAAACGTATCAGAAGAGGCTACCAAAGATCTTGACGAGCATGGTATCATACGCATAGGTGCGCATGTGGGCGAAGGCGACATCCTGATAGGTAAAATAACACCTAAGGGCGAAACAGACCCTACACCGGAAGAAAAGCTGCTGCGTGCTATATTCGGCGATAAAGCAGGTGATGCTAAAGATGCATCGCTGAAAGCGCCAAGTGGTACGGAAGGTATTGTTATATCCAAGCAGTTGTTCCAGCGTGCTAAGAAAGACAAGAACTCTAAGGTGCGTGAAAAATCTGCACTGGAGAAAATAGAAAAGGTACACGAGAAGAACCTGGAAGACCTGAAAAACTTCCTGTTCGAGAAGTTGCAGATACTCCTTAAAGACAAGGCTTCGGCTGGTATCACCAACAACTTTGGTGAAACAGTGCTGAGCAAGGGTGGTAAGTTCAACTCAAAGACACTTGGTTCTATCGATTACCAAAATGTGAACCCACTGGGCTGGACAGGTGATAAGGAAACTGACGACCTGATCAACCAGTTGCTGCACAACTACAACATCAAGTTCAACGAAGAACTGGGCCGCTACAAGCGCGAAAAGTTCAACCTGAGCATAGGTGATGAGTTGCCAGCGGGCGTGCTGAAATTAGCTAAGGTATATCTTGCCAGCAAGCGTAAGCTGAAGGTGGGAGATAAGATGGCGGGCCGTCACGGTAATAAGGGTATAGTAGCCAAGATAGTACGTGAAGAAGACATGCCATTCCTGGAAGACGGTACACCGGTTGACGTGGTGCTGAACCCACTGGGCGTACCTTCCCGTATGAACCTCGGGCAGATATATGAGACCATCCTCGGATGGGCAGGTGAGAAATTGGGCGAGCGTTATGCTACCCCGATCTTCGACGGTGCATCAGTGGAGGAAATAGAAAACCTGATCATTAAGGCGGAACTTCCCGATTTCGGACATACCTATTTGTATGATGGCGAAACAGGAGAGCGTTTCCACCAGAAAGCAACCGTTGGTATTATCTATATCATCAAGCTGCATCACATGGTCGATGACAAGATGCACGCACGTTCTATCGGGCCTTACAGCCTTATCACACAGCAGCCGTTGGGTGGTAAAGCACAGTTCGGTGGACAGCGTTTTGGTGAAATGGAAGTTTGGGCACTGGAAGCATACGGTGCATCAAGCATACTGCAGGAATTGCTGACGCTGAAATCAGATGATATAGTGGGCCGTGCAAAAACTTATGAAGCAATAGTGAAGGGCGACAATGTGCCTAAGCCAGGCATACCGGAGTCATTCAATGTATTGGTAAATGAGTTGCGTGGTTTAGGTTTGGAATTGAAATTTGAATAAATAGTCTAAAGTAGAAAGTAGAAAGTCGAAAGCTGCTACTTACACTACTTATGTTATCTATGAAGTTCTTTATTTATGAACAATTTTAGGGAATTGATTGTTTGGCAAAAATCAGTTGACCTTGCGGTCAACATTTATGAAATAACCAGAAAATTCCCTGAAAGCGAAAGATACAATTTGACGAGCCAAATGCAACGTTGCGGAACTTCTATAGCGAGTAACATTGCTGAAGGTGCAGGAAGAAATTCAGCAGCTTATTTTAAGCAGTTTCTCACTGTTGCATTAGGTTCGGCTTATGAATTGGAAACACAGTTAGTAATCAGTAAAAAATTAAATTACGTGAATAGCGAAGTATATAGCAAGCTTGTAAAGGATATTACCGAAGTTCAGAGAATGGTATTTGGTTTACACGGCACTCTATAGTTTTTTATTCGCGACTTTATACTTTCTACTTACGACTTTATACTTAATAGAAAAGATATGGCAATAAAGAAAGATAACCGCCCACGGGCAGGATTTAGTAAGATCACCATCAGCCTTGCATCTCCTGACGCGATCCTCGATCGCTCTTATGGAGAAGTGCTGAAGCCGGAAACAATTAATTATCGTACTTACAAGCCGGAGCGTGATGGTTTGTTTTGCGAAAAAATATTTGGCCCGGTAAAGGATTATGAATGCTATTGCGGCAAGTACAAACGTATCCGTTATAAGGGTATCGTTTGCGACCGTTGCGGTGTGGAAGTAACAGAAAAGAAAGTTCGCCGTGAACGTCTCGGTCACATCAAGTTGGTGGTTCCTATAGTACATATCTGGTACTTTAAGAGCCTGCCTAATAAAATAGGTTACCTGCTGGGTGTAAGCTCTAAGAAGATGGAAAGCATTGTTTACTATGAGCGTTATGTAGTAATAAATGCAGGCGAGGGCGAAGATCTGATCCGCACAAAATTAAACCTTAAAGATTCCGAGACTACGCACCAGCAGTTAATTACTGAAGATGAGTACCTGGAAATATTGGACAGTCTTCCTAAGGAGAACCAATACCTGCCGGATGAAGACCCGAATAAGTTCATAGCTAAGATGGGTGCTGAATCAGTGCAGATGCTGCTTGCACGCATTGATCTTGATAAGTTGTCTTACGACCTGCGTAATGCAGCTGCGAACGAAACATCGCAGCAGCGTAAACAGGAAGCTCTTAAGCGCCTGAGCGTGGTAGAGGCATTCCGTGATGCAAACACCCGCATAGAAAACCGCCTGGAGTGGATGGTGATGCAATATATACCGGTTATTCCACCGGAATTGCGCCCGTTAGTTCCATTGGATGGTGGTCGTTTCGCTTCTTCAGATCTTAACGATCTTTACCGTCGTGTTATTATCCGTAACAACCGTCTGAAAAGGCTGATAGAGATCAAGGCTCCTGAGGTGATCTTACGTAATGAAAAACGTATGCTCCAGGAAGCAGTTGACTCATTGTTTGATAACAGCCGTAAATCAAATGCTGTAAAAGCAGAAGGTGGTCGTGCGCTGAAATCATTGTCTGATGTACTGAAAGGTAAACAAGGCCGTTTCCGTCAGAACCTGTTGGGTAAGCGTGTTGACTATTCCGGTCGTTCGGTTATCGTGGTAGGCCCTGAATTGAAATTGCATGAGTGCGGACTTCCGAAAGATATGGCGGCTGAGTTGTTCAAACCGTTCATTATCCGCAAACTCATTGAAAGAGGTATAGTAAAAACAGTTAAGAGCGCGAAAAAGTTAGTGGAGCGTAAAGAGGCTGTAGTTTGGGACATTCTTGAAAATGTACTGAAAGGCCATCCTATTATGCTTAACCGCGCCCCCACGCTTCACCGTTTGTCAATACAGGCATTCCAGCCTAAACTGATTGAAGGTAAGGCGATACAATTGCACCCGCTCGTGTGCTCGGCGTTCAACGCTGACTTCGATGGTGACCAGATGGCGGTGCATGTGCCGCTGAGCAATGCTGCAATCGCAGAAGCTCAGTTGCTGATGCTGGCGTCACACAACATCCTTAACCCGCAGAATGGTACGCCTATTACCCTGCCTTCACAGGACATGGTATTGGGACTGTATTACATCTCTAAAGGAAAGAAATCAACTGATACCGAAAAGGTAAAAGGTGAAAACAAGGCATACTATAGCCAGGAAGAAGTAATAATAGCACATAACGAAGGCCGTGCTGACCTGCATGCATGGATCAAGGTGCGGGCCAGTGTGCGTGAAAATGATGGTGAACTGAAAATCAAACTGATCGAAACAACGGTTGGCCGTGTGCTGTTCAACCAGTTCGTTCCGAAGGAAAACGGTTTTGTGAATGCGCTCCTTACCAAGAAGTCGCTTCGTGAGATCATTGGCCAGATACTCAAGAACACAAATATCCCTAAAACTGTAGCCTTCCTCGATGATATTAAAACATTAGGATTCCGTACAGCATTCAGGGGTGGTCTGTCGTTCAACATTAAAGACCTTACTGTACCTGATATTAAGGAGCAGTTGGTGGCTAATGCACAGGTTGAGGTAGATGAAATATGGGACAACTACAACATGGGCCTAATTACAAACAACGAGCGCTATAACCAGGTGATCGATGTTTGGTCTCGTGTTGATACCCGTGTAACAGAAACGTTGATCCGTGAAATGGCTGCCGATAAGCAAGGGTTCAATTCCGTGTACATGATGCTTGACTCAGGTGCGCGTGGATCCAAACAGCAGGTAAAACAGCTTGCCGGCCTCAGAGGCCTGATGGCTAAACCTCGTCGTAGTGGTTCTTCAGGATCAGAAATCATTGAAAACCCGATCCTGTCTAACTTTAAGGTAGGATTGAGTGTATTGGAGTACTTCATCTCTACGCACGGTGCGCGTAAAGGTCTTGCGGATACAGCACTTAAAACGGCGGATGCAGGTTACCTGACACGTCGTCTTGTGGATGTGGCACAGGATGTGGTGATAAATGGCGAAGATTGCGGTACCCTGCGCGGTATAGCTACATCGGCATTGAAAGATAATGAAGAAATAGTAGAGCCGCTTTACGACCGTATCTTGGGCCGTACTTCTCTGCACAATGTGTATGATCCGCTTACTGAGGAACTCATAGCTAATGCAGGTGAAGAGATCACGGAAGATATTGGCCGCAGAATAGAAGAAACAGCTATTGATATCGTAGAGATACGCTCGGTACTTACCTGCGAGAGCCGCAGAGGAGTATGTGCGAAATGCTATGGTAAAAACCTGGCTACCGGTTATATGACACAGAAGGGAGATGCAGTAGGTATCATCGCTGCACAGTCCATTGGTGAGCCGGGTACACAGCTTACACTGCGTACGTTCCACGTAGGTGGTGTCGCGGGTTCTTCTGCTATCGAATCGCAGTTAACAGCTCGCTTTGATGGTACTATCCAGTTTGATGGTTTGCGTACTACCAAGTACAAAGATGCTGAAGGCGAAGATCAGATAGTGGTTATCGGGCGTACCGGTGAGGTGCGTATTGTAGATATGACAAACGATCGTTTGCTCATTACTAACAACATCCCTTATGGTTCTGTACTGAAAATTGCCAATGGCAAGAAAGTGTCTAAGGGCGATGTGATCTGCACATGGGATCCGTTCAATGCGGTGATCATATCTGAGATCAGCGGTAAGGTTCGCTTTGACTCTGTAATAGAAGGTATCACATATCGCGAGGAAGCTGACGAACAGACAGGTCACCGTGAGAAGGTGGTTATTGAAACCAAGGATAAAACGAAAATAGCAAGTATCTATATTGACGGCGCGAAGGAACAGAAGATGTATAACCTTCCTGTGGGATCGCATATCGTTGTTAATATTGATGACGATGTATATAACGGTCAGGTACTGGTAAAGATACCGCGTGTGATGGGTCGTAGCCGGGATATCACCGGTGGTCTGCCACGTGTTACTGAATTGTTTGAAGCACGTAACCCAAGTAATCCTGCGGTAGTTGCAGAGATAGATGGAGTTGTAGGCTTCGGTAACGTGAAACGTGGTAATCGTGAGATCATCGTTGAATCACGTGAAGGATTGGTTAAGAAGTATCTGGTTCCGCTTACCCGCCACATCATGGTTCAGGACGGCGACTTTGTAAAGGCTGGTACGCCGTTATCTGATGGTGCCACTACACCAAGTGACATCCTGTCTATCAAGGGGCCATTCGCGGTGCAGGAATACCTGGTTAATGAAATTCAGGAAGTTTATCGTTTGCAGGGTGTGAAGATCAACGACAAGCATATTGAAGTGATCGTTCGCCAGATGATGCGTAAAGTAAATATTGTTGATCCGGGAGATACCAAATTCCTTGAAGAAGATACAGTGGACAAATTCGAATTCATGGATGAGAACGACTGGATCTACGACAAGAAGGTAATTACCGAAGCAGGCAATTCAGATAAGATGCATCCGGGCCAGATCGTTACCATCCGCGAAATACGCGAAGAGAACAGCGGCCTGCGTCGTGCAGATAAGAAAGTTGTTGAGTATCGTGATGCAAACCCCGCTACATCTTCACCGATGTTGTTAGGTATTACCAAGGCATCGTTGGGTACACAGAGCTGGATATCTGCGGCATCCTTCCAGGAAACGACGAAGGTGCTGTCACAGGCTTCTATCTCCGGTAAGTCCGACTATCTGTTAGGTCTTAAGGAAAACGTTATCACTGGTAACCTGATACCTGCCGGTACTGGTATGCGTGAGTTCGAAAGCCTGGTTGTAGGATCTAAGGAAGAGTTCGAATTGCTGATGGCTAACAAGGACGTGCTTCAGTTCGACGAAGAAGAATAGTTCAATTGTAATAGATTATAACAAAAGACCGCTCATTTGGGCGGTCTTTTTGTTGGGTATTAAGGAATATGCTAATTTTGGAATAAACAGGAAGATATGAAAGGCGTAAGCTTCGTAACGAACGACAAAAATGAGAAGATTGCAGTACAAATAGACTTAAAGCAGTTACAGCGCCATCAACAGGAAATAGAAGATGTGCTTGATGTGATTATTGCCGAAAGCAGGAAGGATGATGAAGATGTAAGTTGGGAGGATGCGAAACGCGAACTTAAAAAAGCACATAAGCGATAGTGTACCATATCATTATCAAAAAGGAGGCTTTAAAAGAATTAAAGCAATTACCTAAAGGCATTTCTACGACTGTTACATTTGTAATAGAACAATTAGGAAATGAACCCCGCCCGCATGGATGTAAAAAACTGAACGGGACTAAAGAAAATTTATGGCGAGTAAGAGTAGGTGATTACCGTGTGATTTATTTTATTGACGACGCAGTAAGAATTGTAAACGTTAGGAAAGTAGGAAATAGGAAAGATATTTACGAGTAACCCATTTACTCAAGTCCCATCATTTCCCTGTTCTCAGCAACGGCACTGTCTACATATTTCATGATAGCGGCGTCAAACTCTTCTCCCTTGTTTAGCAATATGGTAACTGCAATAGGAAGCACCGCGATGGTTATTTCCCAATCTTTGAGTTTGTTAAAATGCAGATACAGGCGGGCTGCATCCTTTTCTGTAGTTACTATTATTTTGTCTGTTACATTCCAGTTGTCATGGGTAGCTTTCATTTCTTCAAGGTCGCTGCTTACAAAGTAATGATGGTCCTGGTAAGATAAAGCATGCACGTCGGCTGCATTGTTTTTCAGGAATGCTACTAGTGGTTCTGGCCGAGCAATGCCACATACCAATATTATATGTTTACCGCTCAGCGATATGGGATCTTTAGTGACCAGGTTGTAAGGAGTAGCATATTGTATACCCGTAAAAAATACCTGTTGGTAGGGTAGTGGTGAAATTTTATCCTCTATAGCCTTTGCTTCTTCTGCTGTAATATTTAACGGGCATTTGGAGACAAGGATCACATTTGCCCGTTTATACGCGCTGCGGCTTTCGCGCAAATTACCGAATGGCAGTACATGGTCTGTGAAGAAAGGTTTTGAGAAGTCAGTGATCAGTATGGTCATGCCTGCCTTCACAGAACGGTGCTGGTATGCGTCGTCAAGCAAAACGACATCTATGTCTGGCCGGCGCTGCAATAGCATGGGGATACCTATCATGCGCTCTTCCGCCACGCTCACCACCAGCTCGGGGTATTTTATATGGTATTGCATCGGCTCATCGCCGATGCGCAAAGCATTTGTGTCTGCATCCGCCAGCAGGAAGCCCTGTGTATGGCGTTTATACCCCCGGCTCATAGTAGCAACTTTATATTGGTATTGCAGCAGCCTTATCAGGTATTCCACGTGGGGCGTTTTGCCGGTGCCACCGGTGGAGAGATTGCCAACGGTGATGACAGGCACGCTGAATTCTATGGACGAGAAGAATTTGGCATCGTACATTCTGTTGCGCAGCCATACAATAGCGCCATACAGCAACGCAAAAGGATACAAAAAAACGCGCACTACAGAGAACAGGTAATACAAGATGTTTTTTGAGCCCATGGCTGCAAAAATAGACAGTCTGAATTAGAAAGCCGTCAGATTTCTACTAACCTTATTGGGTGGATTTTTTATGTATTCATGCTGCTGGGGTCTGAAATATGATTTAATGGCATGGATTTGTTGTGCTATGCTAAAAAATGGACAATAAAATTTTCTGCTATGAAAAAGCTCATTATCTCTTTACTCACTTTGTTACCGGCAGGTTTAATTGCACAGCCAATTGTATCTAACAACGAATTTTACAATATCGGGGATGTCATTAACATGGTCAATAGCACTTCAATAGGAACGGGTAGCGCCGGTGCTAATATTACCTGGGATTTTTCAGGTATCGGACCAACCGGCGGCCTCTCAATAACAACTATAGCTCATGACACATCCGCGGAGTTTTCTACATCCAATCTGCTCATTACCTTGCCGGATGGCTCTATTGAACACATGCAGGAGAACAGCTCTGACTCGTATATCAATGGGTTCTACGATAAGTCCGGAAATACGTTGTATAGCTATTATGATTACGACATCGCAAAACGACCATTTACCTATAACACGGCCTATGTAGATACTTATAAGCTGGTAGCAAACCCTGTTACCGTAGGTATAGGGTACATTTCAGAACTGGGAGACGCTTACGGCACACTTAAACTGCCAACCGGCACCTACACAAATGTGCTCCGTATCAGAAAGGAGATAATTGAAGCGGATTCAGTAGACGGCTCATTGTCAGCGTTCAAGACTACTATTTCTTATCTATGGTTTGACGGGCTGCACAAGGCCTCATTGTTCCGCATCGATTCAGTTACCGGCGATCTGGGAACAACTAACACTGCTATGTATTTGAGTGCGACAACGGCTCTAAATGCCGTAAACAATCCAGAACCGGACTATAAAGGACTAATAAATGGCAATGGCCTACAACTGATGGGTAATTTTGGGTACGGCAAAACTTATGACGTGGTCGTATTTGATCTTGTTGGCAGAGAGATATTCAACCAGCCATTTACAGCATCTGGTGGTGCCGTTGGCCTTGATTTAAACCAACAGGTAGTTCCGGGCATGTACTTGGTCGGCATCATTCCCCAGGATCAGCCGGGCTCACGAAGTGTGCTTAAAGTAGTTAAGCAGTAGTGCTAGGGTTGTAATTTAATTTGTGGATTCTGTCTTCGCTTCAGTAAATTGCGTGGTATAAACAGCAATTAAATTGAACTGGATAAACCACCCGGTAATACTGGAAGGAGAGAAAGTAAAACTTGTTCCATTAGAAAGTAGCCATTTTCCTGGCCTTATAGATGTAGCAAAGGACGAAAGAATATGGGAACACATTTCTATTAATGGCGCCGATACTGACAGGATAACACAGCATTTGAAGAGTGCTATACTCAAGCGCGGAACGGAAGAGCAATATCCATTTACCGTTATCGATAAGCTGACCAATAAGATTATCGGGAGTACTTTGTTTCATAACATTTCGCAGCCGAACAAAAAACTGGAGATAGGGTGGACTTGGTATGCGCCTGCATACTGGCGTACGGGTTACAATCGTGAATGTAAATTACTGCTGCTTGCCTATTGTTTTGAGGTGTTACAAACAGTGCGGGTACAACTACAGACTGATGAAACTAATATGCGCAGCCGCACCGCGATACTAGGTATTGGTGCCACATTTGAAGGGGTACTCCGCAAAGAACGAATAAAGGCAAACGGCACATACAGGAACACCGCCATGTACAGCATTGTGGACGATGAATGGCAGATAGTAAAAACAAACCTTTCAAAACGCCTGGATCCAGGCACTATTTAGCCAATGGACGCTGACTATCTCATTGCAGGCCAGGGAATATGCGGTACTTTACTGAGCAGGGAGCTGATGATGGCAGGCAAGACCGTTATAGTCGTTGATGACAGAAGCGTGTCATCAAGCCTGGCTGCAGGTGGTATTATTAATCCGGTTACGGGCAAGCGTCTTGTACGCTCATGGATGATCGAAGAACTACAATCTTTTGCCTGGGATACATACACGACTTTTGGGCGGGAGTTGGGTACTACTATCATACAACACAGCGACATACTTGATTTTTATGCCACTCGTGAAATGGCTGATATATTCACCGCAAAGCTCGACGAAGAAAAAGAGTATTTAAGTACTATTGATGATGGCGGGTGGTCGCAATATTTCCGGTTCAATTATGGTATAGGAAAGATAGCGCCTTGTATGCTGGTAGACATCAGGACAATGCTAAGTACCTGGCGGCAGTATCTACAAAATAAAGGAGCGCTACTGGAAGAAACCTTGAACATAACTGATTGCGTCGTTACCAAGGAACAAGTGACCTATAAAAACATCAAGGCCGGTAAGCTCATTTTCTGCGATGGCGCCGCATGTGCTACAAATCCCTTTTTTAAAAAACTGCCATGGTCAAAAGACAAAGGGGAAGCTTTGCTGGTATCAATACCGGGCTTACCGCGCTGCAATATTTTTAAACAGGGGACTATCAGTATTGTCCCCTGGCAGGATGATCTGTTCTGGGTAGGCGCGGCACACGATTGGAAATATGTAGACTTGTCACCAACTGCAGCATTCCGCAGAAGGGTAGAGGAGCAGTTTGACTACTGGTTGAAAATACCCTATAAGGTAATCGATCACATAGTAGCGTTGAGGCCCGCCAATATGGATCGGAGGCCATTCGTTGGGTTACATCCGCTGTACCCGGCAGTCGGCATATTGAACGGAATGGGAGGCAAAGGATGCGCTATGGCCCCATATTTCGCCGACAACTTCGCCCAACATTTATTGCATGGGACTACATTATTGCCTGATGTGGATATAAAAAGGTTTACCCGTATGTTGAGCAGGTAACTACTGCTTCTTCATCAATGAGTCGGTACTTACAATAGGAGTGGCTTTACCGTTGTGACAAGTCACGCAGGTTATTTGCTCCCAGGCATGTCCATTCGTCTGTATCTTGTCAATATATTTTGCGTTGATAGCGTCAACCATCCGCATCATATCGCGGGCTACATTCTTTTCGGGTTTATCATCGGCTGCAAAATCGAATTTAGGATGTTGTTGTCCCGGTACCTCCTGTGAAACATGGCAGTAATTACACCGCACGCCCAATGCTTTTGAATAACCCCGCATGATGTTGTGAAGATCCTCTTCTGAAGTGTTTTTCGGTAATACTTTAAGGTTTGTCGCCTTGTCGTCATGGTCTTTCAATGTAAAGCTTTGCGTTATCACTAGAATGCCGGCACACAGTGTACTTACTAGCAGTAATTTCTTATTGATTTTCATGACGCATAATTTTATCAGTGTAGAATACTGCGAATTTATCAATTCTATCTGATTTATTTAATAGTAACCAATAGGATTATTATAAAAGCAAAAGAGACCATCTTCCGATGATCTCTTTTCTTTATTAGTTTAACTATTTATCTTTTTTCTTTGTAAAAGGCTGGAGTATTTTCCGGAATACACTACCTGCTGTGCTTATCAGTATTTTCAGGTCGAGGCCGATACTACGGTTCTTCATGTAGTAGATATCCCACTGTATACGTTTGCGCAACTCACGTTCTACGCTGATCTCGCCAATGTAATCTTTTATCTGCGCCATACCAGTCATGCCAGGCTGTACTTCCAGGCGTAGGTTGTAATAAGGTATGCATTCAGAATAATAACGGGTATGATACAGCATATGCGGCCTTGGGCCTACTACACTCATTTCTCCTAAAAGCACATTGAAAAATTGAGGCGTTTCGTCAATATGCGTGAGTCGTAAAAACTTCCCTAACTTAGTGATGCGCTTGTCATTAATAGATACTTGCTTAATATCAGCTTCATCATTAATAAACATAGTGCGGAATTTCAAGCAATTAAATTCTACGCCCATATAACCGGTACGTTTCTGAATAAAGAAAACAGGGCCTTTGGAGGTCAGCTTTATAAGCAGCGCAATGATAGGTGTGAGCCACGACATGATCAATGCAATAAACACTACCGATATGGTAACATCCATTATTCGTTTTACTGTATAGTAGTAAGAAGCAGGCTGATGATCCATATACTGCTGGTTCATCTCCAGAAACATATACCGTATGTTGGCTATGTCTGATTGCGGGATGACCTGCGGTGCAGACCTTTCTAAGGTAATATCTAATGTTGCTTGTTTCATTAATCGTTTAAACAGAGAGTTTACCTACTTACAGCAAAAATCGTGCTAAACTTTCAAAACGAAATACTTTTAAGAAATATTTCTTTTTTGAGTGTGTAAATGATAGCCGTAAAAGTATAAAAAAAGCATTAATCCACATTATTTGGAGAAATCCATGCTAAAATCATGAACTCCTAAGTTGAGGTTTGGGTTATAATAAGGATCATATTTAATATATTTTGACCATTTTTCTTTAAATAACGCAATTTCTCTTATGTGTCTATCCCATGATTCCTTGCTTTGATGTGGGTGCCCTCTGGTTGCCGATTCATAGTGGTATAATTCGACGTCAGGCATGTATACATTGTAATAGCCATAATCCATTATCTTAAGGCAAAAATCAACATCATTATATTCAACCTCAAATTTTTCATCCATACCACCAACCTCAGTATATACATTTCTTCTTACCATCAGGCATGCTGCGGTTACTGCTGAATAATTATTGGTAGATTGTATGTAATTAAAATAGCCTGCATCATCCTTGTAATGATTCACAAAGGCATGGCCAGCTACCCCTCCCAATCCGATGATTACTCCTGCATGTTGTATATTGTCGTCAGGATATAATAACTTAACACCAACTGCTCCGGTTTTTTCATGCTGGGCAAATGAAACCATTTTCTTTAGCCAGTCATTGTGAATGATTTCAACATCATTGTTAAGCAAGAGTATATAGTCTCCTTTACTATGACTGAATCCAATGTTCATTAGCTTAGAAAAATTAAACGGAATATTCGCATCTATACATTGAAAATTAGTGTATTTGCTACGGTATTTGTCCATTAACTCAAAAAACTCTTTTGTTACACTGTTATTATTTATTACAATAATCTCATAGTTTGTGTATGAAGTTTTTGCAATAATTGATTCAATAGTGTTTTCTAAAAGTTTTATATGATCTTTTGTGGGTATAATAATACTTACCTTTCCAGGTTTTACAATATCATAGTTAATCTGGTAGCCTCTTAATCCTGAAAGATATTTTACTTCTCCTGGAGTATCTCTTCGTTCTAGAGCTTCTTCTAGGGCTTTTTTTGCAGCTATATAGGCATATGGTTTTACGTCTTCGCCCTGTGCTGCTGATTTTTCATGTATACGCCAATGATATAATACTTTTGGTATGTGTCCGATTTTTTGAGTCAATTCGGTTGCTCTTAATATAAGATCATAATCCTGACTTCCTTCAAACCCTAATCTAAATCCCTTTAAAGCATCCACAATAATTTTTTTCATTACCACAACGTGTCCGAAATAGTTTCTCGAAAGTAAATTGTCCGGGGCCCAATCAGGTTTAAAGTGAGGTATAAGGTATACATTATTATCTACTTTATCTTCATCTGAGTATATTATATCACTTTGCTCTGGATATTTGTTTAAATGTTTTACTATTTCAAAGCAGCAATTTGTCGTCAAAAGATCGTCATGATCCATAAACAATATATACTCACCTGTTGCCAATTCTAAGGCAGAGTTTGATGAAGCTGATATATGTCCGTTCTCTTTACGGAAAATAACTTTTATACGGCTATCTTTTAATGAATAGGCCTCAAGGGTCTTTTTCACCAAGGGGTTAGGGGAGCAATCATCAGCTATGCATAGTTCCCAGTTTGTGTACAATTGGTTTTGAACTGATTCAATAGCGTATTTCAGATAGTTGGTCGGTGGGTCATACACCGGCATTACAATGCTTATTTTAGGGTTGAGTTTAAGTAATTTTGATTCTTTATCGTAGTCATTTTTCAAAATGACATGATCTAGTTTATTGTTGATCCAGTCATTGTAGTTGTGAATACCATTCGATACATTAGCGTCAAGATATACAATTTCTACTTTTCTTTCTTCTGCTATAAGATAAAGTTTTCTGAATGCACTTTTAAATATTCTTCTGATAATTCTAAACCCTGGCTTTGTAAAGGCAAAAACCAGAAATTTTAATAATTTTTTTATTGTACTTGTACCAGGTGTTTTCTTTTTGAAAAATATTTTTCTAAGCCGGTCGAACTTATTGGCCAATTTAAAATGCCATCTACTTTCTAGCAAATGGATACGTTGCTGTAATTCTCCTCCTAATTTGTTTAATGACTTTACTTCATCTTTTGAATGAATCAATAAAGATTGTAAAGAAGAAAGCTTGTTATTTAATTTTTTTATCTCGTATTGAGGGATATATTGATTTTCTGAAAATATCTTAATTACTTGGTTTAATTTTTTTTCAAAAAGCGACTGATGTTTGTCTAGTATGGGTTTATATCCTTCAAAAGGAATTATTCTGGTCTCTATATTATCACGGTAGGCTTTATCAGAAACTATTCCATCAATTTCAAGCGCGTAATTTTCAGCTATTTCAAGTGACCTGATGGTAAAATCCCACATTGCAATTTTATATTCAAGGGACTGATCAAAACCATTGATTTCCTGCCAACTCTTTTTTGAAAATGCAATATTTCTTGGGCTTGAAAATATTGTTAGCATATCCACTAAATCTAATTTAGCAGAGTTTATTTCATTT
>Ga0206949_1125_pt1 | contig 27970 bp, 24 predicted proteins | sample Alteio_BWOrgHeat_40_FD_153240 | JGI IMG/M metagenome (GOLD analysis project Ga0206949, IMG submission 153240) | Enriched cells from forest soil in Barre Woods Harvard Forest LTER site, Petersham, Massachusetts, United States -... | ecosystem: Environmental > Terrestrial > Soil > Temperate forest >...
ATCAACCAGTTGCTGCAGTATAAAACCGGAGGGTTTTAGCTGATCGAGTTGTTCTTTTTTTAAGGTTGCCATCTGGTTGAAAACCGGAAAATTGTGATGAATTTGCCAAATAAGGTTTGGAAGAAAAATGATAAACGCCAATCCCGCAGCGGCGACAATGTGCCGGTTTAAAAAAAGCTTTCGTTGGCTGCCGGCCAAAATCCCTAAAAGCAAAGCAATGGTGAAAAAGGCCATGGTGTACTTGGTGAGTAAACCAACACCAATTACGATGCCCCAATAATAAATATATTTGACGGCTTTGGTATTGCAATATTTAATTACAAGCCAAACAGACAGTACCCACCAAAGCTGATCAAACACCACCGGCTCAAACAGGTAACCGCTGGCAGCGAAGGCAGGCGAGAAAATAAGGGCGAGGCACGTTAGGACGACTGCGAACTTTTTACCTCCGAGTTCAATTGCCGTTAGGCCGCCCAACCAAACAATTAAACCGCTGCACAGGGTAGGGAAAAGCCGGGCGGCGAAAAGCGAATCGCCAAAAATAACGGTCGAAACTTTTGCAAGTAATGCAATAACCGGAGGTACTTCAACAAAGCCCCAGTCCATGTGGTCGGCCAATGAAAAATTTAAAAGTTCATCACGCTGAAAGCCGAATTTTGATATTGCAAGTAAGTTTAAGCCTATTTTAATCAGTACAAAAATCAGGATAAAACCCGTATACGATGGCTTTTGGTGTTGGCTATACGTGTTGGGTGCTTCTTCCATAAGGAAGAAACCTGACACTTACTTAAAGGTTTGAACGCTAAAAAATTTAAACTTAAGTTATCATAGGGTTAACGGACAGGCCTACCGCTAGATCCGTTTAATGTTGGCACCAAGAGCTATGAGCCTTTTATCGATATACTGGTAGCCCCGTTCTATTTGCTCGATATTGTAGATCGTTGATTTCCCTTTGGCCGATAGCGCCGCTATTAACAGTGCAACTCCGGCGCGAATATCAGGCGAGGTCATGGATATGCCCCGTAATTGTACCTGTTTGTCAAGACCGATAACAGTTGCGCGGTGTGGGTCGCATAAAATAACCTGGGCGCCCATATCAAGCAGTTTGTCCACAAAAAACAACCTGCTTTCAAACATTTTTTGATGGATGAGTACCGATCCTTTTGCCTGGGTGGCTACAACAAGGCAGATACTTAACAAATCGGGTGTAAATCCCGGCCAGGGCGCATCAGCGATGGTCATGATGGAGCCATCGATGAAAGTTTCGATCTCGTAATGCTTTTGAGCCGGAATGTAAATATCGTCGCCCCGTAACTCCATTTGAATTCCGAGCCGTTTGAAGACATCCGGGATCATCCCCAGTTCTTTATAATGTACGTCTTTGATGGTAATTTCCGATTCGGTCATCGCGGCCAAACCGATAAATGACCCAATCTCAATCATATCCGGCAGCAAGCGATGTTCAGTCCCCCCAAGCTTTCCAACACCTTCAATGGTCAGCAAGTTGGAGCCGATGCCCGAAATTTTCGCGCCCATGCGGGTCAGCATTTTGCATAATTGCTGTAAGTATGGCTCGCAGGCTGCATTATAGATGGTTGTTGTGCCCTTAGCCAGCACTGCCGCCATCACAACGTTAGCTGTTCCGGTAACAGAAGCTTCATCCAATAAAATATAGGCTCCTTTCAGGTTCGAAGCATCCACATTAAAAAAACCATCAGTCGGGTCATAATTGAATTGCGCACCCAATTTCTCAAAACCCAAAAAGTGGGTATCCAGTCTGCGCCGGCCGATCTTATCGCCACCAGGTTTTGGGAGTGAAGCTTTACCAAACCGGGCCAGGAGCGGCCCTACGATCATGATCGACCCTCTCAGGCCGCCGCCTTTTTCTTTGAAATCATCCGATTTAAAAAAATCAAGATTGATGGTCTTTGCCTGGAAACTGTAGGTATCAGGCGCAAGTTTTTCCACATCGACGCCAAGGTCGCCGAGTAATTCGATCAATTTATTAACATCCTTTATATCAGGAATATTGCTGATCGTAACCTTCTCGTCTGTTAAAAGAACCGCCGAAAGTACTTGTAAAGCTTCATTTTTTGCACCTTGCGGCACAATCTCGCCCTTTAGGGGAGTGCCGCCAATTATTTCAAATGCGTTATTCATTTTAGTTCATGGTTCATGGTTCATGGTTCATAGTATAAGGCAAATGGCTAATTGCTAGTAGCAAATTTCGCTTAGCACTATGAACCATGAACTATGAACCATAAGCCAATTAATATTTCTTCGGGCCGCCGTTGTTGCGGTTGCGGTTTTGATTATTGTTGTTATTGTTGTTATTGTTGCTCCGGCCGCGGTTTTGATTGTTGTTATTATTGCGCGGATTGTTATTATTATTCCGGCCCCGGCTGCTTTGGGTGTTAGGGCTTGGGCGGAATTCTACCTTATTCAGATTGATATTTTCTTCCAGTTTTAACTGGCCGCCGGACATCGCATACAAATCGGACAAAATGATCTCATCGGCAACCGAGTCTTTGTTCCATTGTACATAAGCCATTTTCATAAAGTTGGCTATCGATTGAACCATGTGTCGCTTACGTTCGGGCTCATCAATACTTTTCGCCTTTTCCATCATCAGCTCAATGGTTTTTCCATAGTGCTTGTATCTGATCCTTTGATGAGGATATCTTAAAGGTTCCGGCTTAAAATGGATCGCTTCGGGCGATGGTTTTGGGTAGGGCGAGTCAACATCGATCTCAAAATTGGAGATGATATGCAGGTGGTCCCACAGTTTATGCTTAAAGTCGGCCACGTCGCGCAAATGGGGGTTCAAAAACCCCATCAGGTCTATTACCACCTGCGCGTAACGATTGCGTTCTTCTTTGGTTGGCAGTGCAGTAATATATTTAACCATATTCTGCACGTTGCGGCCATACTCGCTCAGGATAAGCTTATTCCTGGTGGAGTTATAATCAAATTGTTCGGGCATAATTGTTTATGCTAATAATTAATATTTTAATGAAATTTTAAAATTAGCGCAGACTATTGTCCCGGAATTTGTTGGGAAACAGAGGCTAAAGTTGAGTTTACCTTTGTAATGAAGTAACGCAAAGATAAGCTTATTGTGTTAATGTGCAAATTGTTTTTTTGTGAGTCCGAAAGTCGGGAAAGTCGGAAGTCCGAAAGATGACTGTCGCTCGATTACAAGGGTTGGGAACTCTAAACGTCCTGTCTTTCCGCTTTTGGGCTTTTCCGACTTTCGGACTAAATCTCTATTTTCGCCACATGCTCAGAATTACGAAAATCGACATCTACCGGTTTAGCATTCCGATGGTTCCTTTTACCATTGCGACCGGTACAATGGATCATGCGCAAAATGTTTTTATCCGCGTGCATACAGCGGCCGGCCTTTATGGAGTGGGGGAGTGCTCAGCGTTTCCGATGATCGTTGGTGAAACCCAGGATACGTGTTTAATTATGGCGCGCGGGTTTGCAAAATTGTGGTCAGGTGAAGACGCCTTGGATATTCAAGGGCGTCTGCAGCAGCTACATAACTTTGCCGCAGGCAATACCACAATAAAAAGTGCATTTGATATGGCTTTGTACGATATTGCCGCGAAGCATGCCGGTTTGCCGCTTTATCAATTTTTAGGGGGAGAAAAGCGCCTGGTTGAATCAGACATTACAATCGGTATAGGTTCGCCAAGTGAAATGGCCTTAAAGGCCCGGGAATTTAAACGATCCGGGGCCAATATTTTGAAAGTGAAATTAGGCAAGAATGCGGTGGATGATGTCGAGCGGGTTAAAAAGATACGCGAAACGATAGGGCCAGACTTAAAGATCCGTATCGATGCAAATCAGGGCTGGAGCTTTGACGATGCGGTGCTTGCGCTGCAGGCGATGGGCGAATACGATATCGAATTTTGCGAACAACCCATGCGTACCTGGTATGATGACCGGTTGCCTGAATTAATGAGGCTGTCGCCGGTTAAAATTATGGCCGATGAGAGCGTATACAATCATCACGATGCCAGGAAGCAGATCAATAGCGGCTCGTGTCATTATATTAATATAAAACTGGCTAAATCAGGAGGGATATATGAGGCGAAGCAAATTCACGATCTTGCAGCTGACAACGGGGTTGCCTGCATGATGGGCGGTATGCTGGAAAGCCGTGTCGCGCTAAGTGCTAAACTGCACTTTGTTTACGCCAGCCCCAATATCAGGTATTATGATATGGATACGTGCATGTTGGGCCACTTGGAAGACCCGTGCAAGGGTGGGGTAGAATTTAAAGGCTACCATCTGAACATAAGTGATGCAGCCGGAATAGGGGCCGATGCGGATGAGGCATTTTTGAAAAAGTGCGAACACTTCATTGTCTGAAACAAGATGTTCCGGATTCTATAAAACCCGGAACATCGCTTGGTTATTATTAACTTGCAGAGAGTTCAGCAAAATATTTATGGAAAAGCGGTATTGTTTCAATACCCTTATAATAATTAAATATATCATATTTTTCGTTAGGCGAATGCAATGCATCACTGTCCAGGCCAAAACCCATCAATACTGTTTTTATGCCAAGTTCAGCTTCAAATAGCGCGACAATGGGTATGCTGCCACCGCCGCGGGTGGGGATTGGTGCTTTACCAAACGATTCGGTAATTGCTTTTTGTGCAGCCCGGTAGGCCACGCTGTCGGTTGGGGTAACAGCCGGCTCGCCGCCATGGTGGGGTGTAACTTTTACCTTTACCGATTTCGGCGCTATCTTTTCAAAATGTTTGGTAAACAATTCCGTAATCGCATCCGAATGCTGGTTAGGCACCAGCCTCATAGATATTTTTGCGTGGGCTTTTGATGGTAACACTGTTTTTGCACCCTCGCCGGTGTAACCGCCCCAAATGCCATTTACTTCAAGTGTTGGCCGGGTTCCGGTACGCTCAAATGTGGTGTAACCTTTTTCTCCCCACAATTCATCCACGCCCAGGTCTTTTTTATATTCGGTTTCGTCATACGGCGCATCGTTAAGCGCTTTGCGCTCTGCCCCGGTCAAATTAAGTACATCATCATAAAATCCGGGTATGGTAACATGATTATTTTCGTCGTGCAATGAAGCGATCATCTTAGCCAGGATGGTTGCCGGGTTGCCGACGGCGCCTCCGTATACACCTGAGTGCAGATCGCGGTTGGGTCCGGTTACTTCGACTTCCAGGTATGAAAGGCCGCGTAACCCTGTCTCAAGAGAAGGGTTTTCCATGCTGATCATCGACGTGTCTGAAATGAGCACGACATCGGCTTTGAGCTTTTCTTTATTCTCTTTTACAAAGATACCCAGGTTCGACGAACCAACTTCTTCTTCACCTTCTATCATAAATTTGATATTGCAGGGGAGGGTGCCGGTTTGCATCATCAGCTCGAAAGCTTTAACGTGCATGTAAAACTGGCCTTTATCATCGCAAGCGCCCCGGGCATATATTTTCCCGTCGCGGATAGTGGGTTCAAATGGGGGAGTGTTCCACAATTCGAGAGGGTCGGCCGGTTGCACATCATAATGACCGTAAACTAATACCGTTGGTTTTGAAGGGTCAATGATCTTGTCACCATAAACTATTGGGTTTCCGGCAGTCGGGCAGATCTCAACATTGTCAGCGCCTGCGTCCCAGAGTTTTTTTGCTACAAAATCAGCCGTGTTCAAAATGTCCTGTTTGTATTTTGGATCGGCGCTCACTGAAGGAAAGCGAAGAAGGGTGAATAGTTCATCAAGCAAACGCTGCTTATGCGTCTCGATATAATTTTTAATAGGCTCCATGTCGATTAGTTTGAAGCAAAGATAGGATTTGTTAGATTGAATTGAGGGTACGGGTAAACAATCTGGCGGCTGCAGGATAAAGCAGCAGGTGCTTTACAACGTTTAGCCCAATGATGGGCAAAAAAAATGACTTGCTCAAGATTGAACAAGTCATTTTAATATTTAATATTTTTTAGGTTTATTAGTTCAAGTCAGCGCTACCAACGTCTTTCTTGTCGGACAGGTCGGCACTGCCAACATCTTTCTTGTCACCCAGGTCAGCGCTACCAACATCCTTCTTATCGGATAGGTCGGCACTGCCAACATCTTTCTTGTCACCCAGGTCAGCGCTACCAACATCCTTCTTATCGGATAGGTCGGCACTGCCAACATCTTTCTTGTCACCCAGGTCAGCGCTACCAACATCCTTCTTATCGGATAGGTCGGCACTGCCAACATCTTTCTTGTCGCCCAGGTCAGCGCTACCAACATCCTTCTTATCGGATAGGTCGGCACTGCCAACGTCTTTCTTGTCACCCAGGTCAGCGCTACCAACATCTTTCTTATCAGAAAGGTCAGCGCTACCAACATCTTTCTTGTCAGACAGGTCAGCGCTACCAACATCTTTCTTATCGGAAAGATCAGCGCTACCAACATCTTTCTTATCAGACAGGTCAGCGCTACCAACATCTTTCTTATCGGAAAGATCAGCGCTACCAACATCTTTCTTATCGGAAAGATCAGCGCTACCAACATCTTTCTTATCGGAAAGGTCAGCGCTACCAACATCTTTCTTATCGGAAAGGTCAGCGCTACCAACATCTTTCTTATCGGAAAGGTCAGCACTGCCAACATCTTTTTTGTCAGAAACGGTAGTAGAATTTTTTACAGCAATCGATTGTGCATGAACGGCTGTAGTTAGTCCCGCGACACCTAAAATCAACCCTGCAGATAGTAGTAACTTTTTCATATTAAGTAATTAGAGATTAAGCTTTATTATTTTTTATTTTTTTCATTTTCCTATACCTTTTTTCGGGTGCTTCCCGTAAAAGGCGCTATTACAATATTGCCCATAGGTTTTGATCGCACAAAAATTGTTGATCGAAACATCAACTGAAAAAGACACATGTCCGGTTGAACGGCACGTTATTTTTTAATTTTTGGCAAAAAAACCTAAAATAAAGAACGGGACACGATGGTCAACTTAATTCGGTATAATACTTGAATTCAGATAGTTACAGATGATTTAGCAGAAAAAATAACACCCGGGAGCATTGTAAAGAGCCGAACGTTTGTATTTTAAATTCTAAATCTGATTAACTTTTCGTTATTCAATAATTTATCAGCTTCAAATGTAGGAAATATTTTCGGTATAATCCAAATAAAATTGTCAAATAAATTAAAAATTGCTTTTTATTATAATTATGACGCTATTAAAGGTAGGTATAACTTTCTTATGAATTGAACGTAAAAGGACTCAATGAAAAAGATTTTCATAATTTTTTTGTTTGCATTAATTAAATTTCCCATTGCGGCATTTGCGTCAGCGGGCGATTTGGGACGGGATACGACCGAGATCATAAAGCTCAACAAGCAAGGCCTTGACAGTCGTTTAACCAACCCTGAACAAACCATCAATTATGCCTCGCGGGCAATGACCCTGGCAAAGAATATTAATTATAAAGATGGCATTGCCGAATCCTACCGTGTGTTGGGGATCGGTTACTATTATTTAAACCGAACCAAAGATGCTATCGATAGTTATTTAGCCGCACAGGATTATTTTGCCCAGGCAGGCGATTTACGCGGAGAAGGGAGTGTTTATAATAATATTGGTAATTTATATCGTGATAACGATTACGATGCATCGCTTGAATATTTAAACAAATCATTGAAGATTGCCCAAAAGTTGTCGGATAACCAACTGATGGCGAAATTGTACATGAACATCGGTACCGTTTATTACCGTAAAAAGAGTTATAACCAGGCACTTAATTATTATGACAAAAGCAGTGTGCTTTTCACAGCATTCAAAGACTCGGCCAATATTGTTCAGTGCTTGCAGAATAAGGGTGTTGTTTATTATAACCTCAACCAGTTTGCCACGGCCGAGCAGTTACTGAATGAAGCCAATAAAGAAGCAAAAAAACTTGACCTTAATGAACCGATAGCGAGCATAGATTTGACACTGGCCGCCTTATATATAGCTGAAAGCAAATTTAACGATGCTTTAAAAACCGTGCAGGAAGGTGAAGCTTTTTCAGAGATCATTAAAGACGACAAGTTATTATCTGACTTTAAATATACCAGCTATCAGCTGGAGTTTAAGCGCAAAAATTATGAAAGCGCAGTTACTACACTTTATGAAATTTACCATAAGGATAGCGCTTCCCTAAAACAAAATACCTCAAACGAAATTACATTAATAAAGGAACAGGTTAAACAGCAGGCAAAACAAAAGCAAAATGAAATTTTGTTGCAGCGCCAGGATTATGACCGTGTTAAATTTTGGGGTGTAACCATCGTGGCCGGGCTCTTGTTGGTTTTGGTGGCGCTGCTTATAAGTAACGTAAAGCGCAAGGCTAAAACTAATGATCAATTAACTAACCTTAATGCTGAAGTCTCCAGGCAAAAAGATAACCTTGACCGGATCAATCACCACCTGGAAGAAATAATAGACGAACGTACCAAAGATCTGCAGGTCAAAAACAAAAAACTATCCGAATACTCTTCTTATCTTTCGCACCAAATCCGCGGACCCATCGCCACGCTTAAAGGATTGCTTAATCTTGAAAAAGAAGCTTTGGTTGACCAGACAGAATGTATAAGAATGATGAATAAAAGTGTTTCGGATATTGATGATAAGATCATTGAAATGAGTGACATGTTGCACGATCCCGGACGGACAGGATTTTGAGTTAGCAGTTGGCGGTTAAAAGTTTGAAAGGATGCCTGCCCCTGGTGTTAAGTCCGCAGTCTTTAGTCGTAAGTCCAAAGTCCATTTTCCGATATTTTGAGTCAAAGCTTGAGTCCCGATAGCCATCGGGATTCAACTCAGGACCAGGCAATAAAAACTGCAAACTGCCTTCAGCAAGCTGCGAACTGATTCTTACGGCCAGTTTGAATGAATTTGTGCCTCGAACAGCCCCAGGTACATGCAATACCAGGCGATCATGTGTAATATAAGCAGTTTACGTTGTTTTCGGTACCCCTCGGTTTCAAACGCGAAAGTATCAGCGCCTGATGTAACAAAATAAGCCACTTCTCCTTTCCTTGGTTTAAACTTCGATTTTAAAAGGTCAATTGCCCTCACCTTTAATTTGGTATCGGGGTCGTGAATCATTTGATCATTTCTTGCCATCTTTCCTGGCATGGATATCCAATAATTTGACATAACAGGCAGATTTATAATTCCTGCTTTGCAAACATTACTCCAAAAGGCGCCTATCGCTGCTTGAAAACGCGATTTGTAGCCTGCAATGGCCGGAAAACGCATTTTATATAGCCATGAAAGGAAAACCAACAAAAATATATGCTGATGTTTAGTACAAAAGTGTCAATTATTTTGAACAGGAGCAGTTAAGAATTAAACCGCTTCAGGTGTTTTATTTCTCAGTTCTTCATAAAGCAAAATAACTTTCCGTTGCAGGTTGGCGATCTCAGCCTCGCGGTCCTGTATTTTCTTCTGAGCGATATTCAAACTTGAAACTTGGGGTTCCTTATCTTCAATTTCCAGGGATAGCAGATTGACGACATTGACTTCATAGATATTAGCGATTTGTTCCAGCCGCGACAGATTAATGTCGGTAACACCGGTTTCGATTTTCGAAAATGCCGGGATGGAAATTCCTAAACGATTGGAAACATCCTCCTGGCTCCAACCGCGCTGGTGCCGCAAGGTGCGAATATTTGCTCCTACGGTCTTGTTCGCTTTTTTCTTATAAGTGTCGATCATGTTAAAGTTTTTTTTCAATAATTTATCAATCAGGATAAAAAAATCGTCAAATCCTATGCCAATATTAATTATTGCGAAAGACAGACTTTCGACACAATTAAGTAAATATAATGCCGGGAAAAAGGGGAAAAAATTCTACAAAGTGTGGGTAATTTTTTCGTTACACTACAGTATTCTGAGTTTTGCGAATTTTAACAGCAACTGTTTTTGGCCGATCTCCTTAAAGAAAATGGTAGCTTTTATATCAGGTTTATTGCCTTCCAAACTCAGCACTTTACCAAAACCAAAGCGTTCATGTTCAACTTCCATGCCAACCTGCAGGTTTGAAGTATCAGTGGGAGCAAAGCCGGGCGAAGGCACGTGGGCTTTGGCAAGTATGGAAGTAGTTTTGACCGAAGGTGGCTTTGGTTTTGAAAAGGTATCACTTCGATTGCTCCAGGCGGTTCGTTCGTCGTCAAAAAAAGCATTGCTCGCAGCGGGTGGTTTCGCGGTAAAATCCAGTTCCAGGAACCTGGCGTCAATTTCATCTAAAAACCTGCTTGGCTCGCAGCTTATAAGGGTTCCAAACTTAAATCGTGAAGTTGCATAGCTAATAGTAAGCTTGTTTTCGGCGCGTGTTGTCGCGACATAAAACAGGCGTCGCTCCTCCTCCAGATCGCTTCGCGAGTTTAGTGACATTTGAGAGGGGAACAGGTTTTCCTCTAATCCTACCACATAAACCTGCGGGAATTCAAGGCCTTTGGAGGAGTGGATGGTCATTAACGATACCGTATCGGCATTAGGGTCGTTGTCTTTATCGTCATTAGTGAGCAGGGCGACATCCTGCATAAACACATCCAAACCTTTTTCTTCAATATCCTCGCGTTCCGAAAACTCTTTTATGCCATTCAACAATTCCTGAATGTTTTCGTAACGGTTAAGTCCCTCAACCGATTTATCCTCATAAAGATCCTTCAGCAGCCCGGAGTGCTGCGCGATATGCAGGGCGGCGTCATAGGCGCTTAAGGTTTTGGTGATCACCTGGAAACTCTGGATCACGGTGGCGAACACGTAAACCGAAGCTGACGATCGGCCGTCCAGGTATTTCCCCGGGTTGATGATCACCTCCCACGATGATATATTATTTTGACCTGCGCTCAGAATAATCCTGTCGACGGTCGTATCGCCGATGCCCCGGCGCGGATAGTTGATCACCCGTTTTAATGCTTCCTCATCGGCCGGGTTGAAAGTGAGCCTGAAATAGGCTATCAGATCCTTTATTTCTTTACGCTGGTAAAACGACAGCCCGCCATATATTTTATACGGCGTACCCTGTTTGCGCAGGGCTTCCTCCATTGAACGCGACTGGGCGTTGGTGCGGTAAAGTATGGCAAAATCGTGCCATCTCAGGCCTTTGCTGGCACGCTGCTGCAGGATTTCTTCAGCTACCAGTTTACCTTCCTCGTTATCGCTGAAGGCGCGCATCACTTTTATCTTTTCGCCCTCTTCTTTCTCGCTGAAGACCAGCTTTTTTAATTGCTCCTTATTATTGGCGATAATGCTGTTGGCAACATTGACAATGTTTTTGGTCGACCGGTAGTTTTGCTCCAGCTTAAAAACTTTAAGATCGGGATAATCCTTTTCAAAGTTCAGGATGTTTTGGATGTTGGCCCCTCTGAAAGCGTAGATACTTTGTGCATCGTCGCCAACCACGCAAATATTTTCGTTTACCGCAGCCAGTTTTTTTACGATCAGGTATTGCGAAAAATTCGTGTCCTGGTACTCATCCACCATCAGGTATTTGAACTTGTGCTGATACTTGTTCAGCGTCTCGGGATGCAGTTTCAGCAACTCATTGGTTTTAAACAGCAGGTCGTCAAAATCCATGGCGCCGGCCCTGTAGCAGCGGGTTGCATAATTTTGGTAGATAACGCCTAATTGCCCGCGACCGGTAGAGAAATCGTCTGCCTGTATCTGTTCGTTTTGCTGGTACTCCTGCCAGCTAACCAGGTTGTTTTTTGCGGCAGATATGCGGTTATGGACGAAATTTGGGTTATACAACTTGTCATCCAGGTTCATTTCCTTCAAAATGGCCTTAAGTACACTTTTGCTGTCGTCGGTATCGTATATAGTAAAGTTGTTAGGATAACCGATCTTGTCCGCCTCAACCCTCAACAATTTGGCAAAAACCGAGTGGAAGGTGCCCATCCAGATGTTTTTGGCTTCGGTGCCAACCAGGTGGTTAATACGTTCGCGCATTTCGCGGGCCGCCTTATTGGTGAAGGTGAGCACTAATATATTAAAGGCATCCACACCATGGCGTATCAGGTGTGCCACCCGGTAGGTAATTACCCGTGTTTTACCCGATCCGGCGCCCGCGATGATCATCACCGGCCCCTTTATTTGTCTTACTGCCGCCTGCTGCTCGGGGTTTAAGTCCCCTAAATAATCCTGGTCTTTTTCCACTTTTGTTCCCCGGCGAAATTAGGGTTTTGTGGCGAGATTAAGAAGTCCGAAAGTCCGAAAGTCGGGAAAGTCCGAAAGAAAAGAGGATGATCCGGCCTGGTAAAATTGATGGTAATTTGGACTATTAAGCGTTGTTGGCAACAAAATCGCTCAATAGCAACGCGTGATTATGTTCTTCATCGCTTACGCTATATAATAAGGTGATCACTTCTTTTTCTTTAATGAGCTCCAGTAATTGGGCCACGGTCGTATTATTTTTTAATTCGGCAATATAACGGGCCTTAAATTCTTCCCATTTGCCGGCGCCCTCATCCCCATGATACCATTGCCGCAATTCGGTTGACGGCGCAATTTCCTTTAGCCAAAGATCGAGTTTAGCCCTTTCCTTACTTATGCCCCTTGGCCACAACCGGTCGACCAAAATGCGGAAGCCATCCGATTTTTCGGCGGCGTTATAGATGCGTTTGACGTTAACTTTGCCCATTTCCTTTCGATCGACTAATTTCCGATTTTCAATTTTTGCTAAACCCTAATTTCTTCAACCCATCCTGTATCTCCGGGCAGCTCATAAACAGCTTCCAGATCAGGCCGCTGCGGTAATTTTCTATCATTACTACTATCGGCCCCTGGTCGATTGCCAGGTGCGTTTTGGCGTACCAGTTATGCGATTCGCTAAAACCATCTGCAAAGCCATAAGGCCCCCAAATCTTGTCGCCCAGGTCATAATAAAAATGTTTTAGCGCCTGCATAGCATATTGGGGCGTATAGGGGAATGAAGATAACGCGGCCGTCGGCTGTATTACGCCTCTGTCATCCTCCGGGCAGTGGGCTACATAACCCATGTAGCTATCGCCGGCGGTCAGCCCCCAGCAATTGGCGCCATAGCCTTTATATTTTTTAGGGTTTTCGATACAATAGGCCCGGTTGATAAGGGTGTGGTTTTTAGTTTGTTCGGCATAGTCGATGCCATTATCATCTTTCAAACCGTTGGGGTTTATGCCCATATAGGTATACTGCTCAAAAAATAAGGGTCCGCCTTTATCGTAGTTTCCTAACGGAAGGCGGTAGCCATAAAACGTTTTCCCGTTTTTCCACCCCGAGCCTTTTACCCACGAGTTTTCGTAGAGCTCTTTTGAGATGGCATGGTTTGGCGAAGATGCAGCTACGATATACGTGATCAGTGCCTCATCATACCCAAATACCGGAAAATTCATATCGAAATCATTATCGGGACTCCAGTGCCAGTATAAATGCTGGTTATCACCTTTGCTATGCCAGTTCCAATCGGCGTCGGCCCACATTTCGTTCACCCGGTTGCGGAAATATTTTTCAAGCGGAGTGCTGCCACTATAGTATTGCCGCGCAGTTAACAGGCCCATAAACAGGTACGAGGTTTCTACAATATCAGCGCCGTCGTCCAGCCGGCCGAAGGGGATGGTTTTGCCGGTTGCGCCGTTCATAAAATGCGGATAAATGCCATGGTAGCAGTCTGCTTTTATTAAAAAGTCGACAATTTTTACAAGGCGTTTCAGCGCGGTATCTCTTCCTATCCAGCCGCGGTTAACAGCCACAATCGTTGAAAGGATGCCAAATCCAGTCCCGCCCATGGCGCATGCCTCCGGCCCGAAAGTGCCCTTGCTGAAATTCGGCTGACCGTCCGCTTCATTAATATAGTCCCAGTAATAATTCGCTTTAACCGTGTTGTCCCGCTCACGGGCCATCCCGCTAACCGGGTGAGCAAAATCCCAGAAATAACGGAAAGTTTGCCTTTGAACGATATCCAGCAGCGCCGAGTCGGAAATATTTTTGATAATACCGACCGGCGCTATATCATTTTTTCCGCCGTGGGTTTTAATGAAAGATCGCTGGCCGGACGAAGAAAATGAAACAAATAGCAATGCCGTAAAGGACAAATAGCGAAGCATAGAATATTGGTTTAAAATTGAATGTATGGCGGCTAATTTAACACAAAGCGCGCAAAGAAGGCACAAAGATCACAAATGGTTTTTATATAGGACTAACTGTTTTTTGAAGTTTTAGCTGGCTGGGGGGGATATTTTTCGGTCATGCTTTTTTTCATTTCTCTCCAGAAAGCAAAGAGATCATCGTTCATCTGCAGGGTTAGCCGCAAGCGTTCTTCAAGCGGTTTTGCCAGCCAGATATCCAGTTGTATTTTTTTTACATGTTCGGGCGTGTCGTCCATTAGCATAACAGATCAAAAGTATTTAAATTCAGCTTTTTCAGCCAATGATCAATGTAGTCTTTTTGCAAATCAAGTTGCGTCGCAAGTGATTTTATGTCCTCCATCTGTACGGCGGCCTGCCACTGTTGTACCCATATTAATTTCGATAGGATAAGGTCTTCAGGCGATACTACCCAAACACTTAGCCCATAGAAATCTGCCTTTCTTTTCCGTTCAAACTCGGTTTGCCGGTATAAATCATCCTTTAAAACTACAAAATCCGCTTTGAATCCCGATGCATGGTCGATAACGTTAAACATGCTTTGTCTGTTCACGGCATCCCTGATGGCACTTTCGCTGCAATAGTAAGCCCCTTCAAATTGTTTAACAAATTCTGAAATGTCGTGAAGCTGGAGGTGAACGACAAAGTCGATGTCTTTGGTCGCCCTCGGCAACGTATATATACCCATCGCGATGCTGCCCGATAACATATAAGGGATATCGTGCAAATCAAAATATTGGATTATCTTCCTAAAAAAATCAAGCACGGATAAAACTAATAAAAAAGCCCCGGCTTTTATCAAGCCAGGGCTTTCATAATTATTAAATTATATATAGGTTTTTAAATCCGAAATCGAAAATTCGACCCCGATAGCTATCTGGGCCGCAATCAAAATCACTTTCCGTTCCAAACATTGTTTTTCCTGTCGACATCAGGCAACTGGTGGTCAGGATCGATCTCCAACGATTGTATTGCCGATGTTGAAGGGTAAACAAATGTCCAAACACCGCCGCGCTGCCATATATTTACCGGCAGGTGAAGCACTTCGGTTTTTCCATTGGCCTGGGTAACTTTAAGATCGACGGGCATGGCTAATTTTTCTTTATTCACCAAAGTGATCTGGGCGCCGTTTGCCGGGTTATCCTTTACATATTTCACACCTTGCACAGCCTGGTCAAGTTCCCATGTGGTAAAAAACCAGGGCTGGAAGAACCAGTTCAGATCCTCACCTGACGCATCATTCATCGCCCTGTAAAAGTCATAAGGCAACGGATGTTTGAACGCCCAGTGTTTAACATATTCGTTGAAGGCATAATCGAACCGATCAGGCCCCAGCACTACGTTGCGCAGGATGTCAAGGCCGAGGGCCGTTTTTGCATAATATTGGTAATATTCGTTTTGTGCTTCCGGAGGGGTCATCAATGGGTCTTTCTCACGTTTTAATAAACCGGTAATCTGGTTAGCAAGCCGGCTTTTACTGTTAAAGTATTCGCCGTTATTGAATTTTTCTGTAGAATACTCATTAATAAAGGTGTTAAAGCCTTCGTCCATCCACATGAATTTACGTTCGTTTGTACCTACGATCATCGGGAACCAGTTATGGCCGATCTCGTGCGTGATATCGCCCCAAAGCTGGCCGTTCTTCAGGTTACTAAGGCAAAAGATGATGCCGGGATATTCCATTCCCAATGCCACACCTGAAACACTTACCGCCGAATTCCAGGGGTATTCGAAATACTTGTTCGAGTAAATCTCAATGCTATATTTCAGGTATTCTGTCGAACGTCCCCATGAGTCATTTCCTGAACTTTCAACCGGGTAGGTGCTCTGCGAGATACACTTGCGTCCCGATGGCAAATTTACCTTGGCGGCATCCCATATAAACGCCGGCGAGGCTGCCCACGATATATCGCGGGTATTCAGCATCTTATAATGCCAGGTTAACATGCCATCCTTATTAACGTGGGCGCCGGCTGTTCCAACTTCTTCCGGCTTGATAATCATAACTGTTTTATCGCTGCCCCTGGCTTCTTCCATTCTTTTTTGCTGCGTTTCAGTTAATACTTCCTTTGGATTTTGCAGGTCGCCCGATCCGGCAACAGTCATATTGGCCGGCGCAGTGATATAATAATCGAAGTCGCCGTAGTCGCAATAAAACTCACCTAAACCCATATATGGCAATGTGTTCCACCCTTCTACATCATCATAAACACACATGCGCGGGTACCATTGCGCAATTTCGTAAACCCAGCCTTGTTTAAACAGCTTGCGGCCCATACGGTCAGCCCCGTAATAAGGGATGGCAAAGCTGTAGTTTACTTTAACAGTTATTTTTTCTCCTTTGCCTTCCATCGGTTTGTTCAGGCGCAGTTGCATGCGCGCATCCGTGATCACAGGCTCTACTGTATAGGTATCACCCTTGTAAGTTACAGCTACCGATTCGATATGGTAACCGCCTTTGGTAAAGCCTTTAACGTCAAAACGGTCGCCGCCAAGGGGAACCGTTGCCGCGCCGCGCGAGTCTGGTTTAAACAGGTTTTGATCCAGCTGCATCCACAGGTAATCCAGGTTATCAGGGCTGTTGTTGGTGTAAGTAACCGTTACTTCACCGGTTATGGTAGTGTCCGGGCTTGCCTCATTAAGCGTTGCCCTGATCTGATAGTCAGCGCGGTTTTGCCAATAATGCTGCCCTGGCTCCCCGCCGGCTGAACGGGTATCGCCTGTGGTAGTAGGCCATACAATGGGGCCAAAAACCGCATTGTGATCATACTTGATCGAATCGGGCTGTGATTGCGCCGATGCGGTAAATGCCGTGACCAGGAATAGTGCTGCTGCACCTAAATAGTTTAGTTTAAATTTATTCATTCGATTAATGATTTGACGTTGATGGCGGGATGTTAATTTTTTATGCTATGACACCGGTTTTTATTATTTTGTTACCTGGCGGCGCAAATTAACCAAATAAATTACGAATATGATAATTTGTATGAAGGATGATACAATTGTTGTGAATGCTGTATTTTTGCTGATATGGAACCTGGTTTGATATATCCTGAAAGCGCCGAACAATTGAAAACAGTTAAAGCTATTTTGAAAGCGCTAAAAGTTCCGTTTGAACCGCAATCAAACACTTTGCCACCGCATGTTTTAAAGATCGCTAAAGAAAGTATCAAACAGCATGAAAATGGACAGGCAATTTCTTTTGAAGAATTTAAAGAGCGGCATTTTTCAAAAAAATGAGTTTGAATCGATTGCAGGAGAGATGAGCATTGATAAATTAATTTATATTTTTGTCTTATGGAAACAGTGATAATGCACCCTCAAAATAAAGAACAATTGGCGGCTCTGAAAGCCGTCGCAAAGGCATTGAAAATTGGGTTTGAGACAGATAAAAGTTCTCCTTATAATCGTGAGTTTGTAGCAAAGGTGTTGGCTGGAGAAAAAGCCAAAAATGACGGTGAAAAGGGCCTTAGGATTGACGTCGATAATTTATGGAAATAGACCTGTATAGGGAGGCCAAAGAGGATTTAAAATATTGGCAAAAATCCGGCAATAAAGCTATTCAGAAGAAAATACAGGAACTTTTTGCTGATATGAAACTACACCCGTTTGAGGGAATAGGTAAACCAGAACCTTTAAAATATGAATTGGCAGGAAAATGGTCAAGACGTATCAACTATGAACATAGGATCGTTTATAGCGTGACCGGCGACACGATAAATGTCTATTCTTTAAAAGGACATTACTTTTAAAGAAAGGCATGAGTACTTCCTAAAAGTACCCACGCCAGCTAAAAAACTAAACCCTTTACACCACAACCACATTCACCGTATACCCGCCGGTAACCATATTCCCGATTCGTTGAACGATACGGAAAATATAGGTTTGGCCGATTTCGGCATCGCCAGGTACTTGCCCACTGATCTCAACTGTACGGCTTTCCCATGGTCCAAATTTGGCCACATGGTTAGCGGATGAGTGCTCAATGCTGCCTTCCAGCAGGTGCTCCAATTTTTCCAGACCGCGCAAAATAAGCCGCTCGGCAAACAGTACGCTGGATGCCACGACTTTCACCGCGTCCTCGGCAACTTTAATACCAAAAGACAGGTCAGCATGCGCCGGGTGAACATTTGCCGGCAATTTTGCGCCCTGCAGCTTTACCAGCGGATGAATGTTTTCCAGGTGCAGCGTTTGCACGTCAAACCGCAGGTCTTTGGCCGTATCAGTGATGTTGATCGCCTGCACTTTGGTTACAAATTTTTCACCCTTTTGCAGCATCACCAGTTGCTCGTTCTTCTGGCCAACGTGGCGGTCGTCCATAGGATCCATGGGTGCGGTGAGCGGGTCAATCACTTGTATAAAGGCCTCCGCTATAAGGCACTCATGGCCTCCGTTTTCAATAATTGGCACCCATGGCGTAGGGCATTGCAACTGGACCGACCATCCCGAGGGTACATCTACAAAGCCTGTCCCAATTAAATGGGCAGTGCTTTCTGTAATGGCGAGGGAGGGATTGGCCCACCAGAATTTTACCATAATCCCGGTGGCATCCTGCAAGCCATAATTATTTATTCGTGCAAATACGGTGTTATTTTCACCAGGCACCGGCTGATTAATGCCGGCCGAACTTACCACCCAAACATCAGGTGACTCCCAGAAAACCGTTCCGGCAGCAAGCGGCCTGTCGCCAAAGTCGCTGTAGTTGGCGCGTACCACGATCCATGTGGTATCGTGGACCGGCTCTTTCCTGTTGTTAAAATTCAATTTAGGAATTTGGGGGGCGGTAAAGCGCTTGTTATCGCCATTGCCATTGTTCCGGGGTGAATTTCCCCCTTTGGTTGATATTTCCTGTATGTTTTCCATGATCAATATTTTTTGTTTTTTAAGGCATTTTATAATTTCTAAAAATTTAAAATCGGGTTTAAATCTCCTGCATATCCTGAACCGGCAGGTTAAACGGATTACTTCCGGCCACGGCATCCCAGGCCAGCCAGCCATAGCCGCGGTCGCCGTCAAGGTTATAATCGGGTAGTTTTGAACCGCCATCTCCTATCAACTGCACAGCGTTTGACACCGCATCCCCAAAAAACAAATTGCTGCTTGGATAGGGCTCGCTGTTAACGATCCCTCCGTTCATCAGCCCAAAACCATTCACAAAGGTTTGCGGGTAAATATTTGGCGGAATAGGATTACCCGTTGCGTGGGTTTCAGTTGCTATCATAAGCGGAAACACTGCGAAATTAAGGTCGGCAGATGGGGCAATCTGGCTTTTAGTATCCAGCCAGCGCGGGTAGGATGGAGGCACAAAGGTTACATCGATACCTTGCGTGGTCAGCTCGTTCGATTTGCACAGCGGCACACCGGTGATATTGGGCACCGGCGAAATGCTGGGGTCCAAAGGCGGAGTAAGATCAGTTGCAGGTAAGGTAACGTTGTTGCCCATAATATTAACCTGGGCGCCGAGCATCACCGGAGGCGGGTAGGCCAGGCCACCCATAACCAGTATATTTTGCATCAGGTTCTCCTCGTCAATCAGCGTTTTGCGCAGCCAGAATAATTCGTTGGCAACGGTGCCCCAATCAATTATCGGTACACTCAAAGCAGCCTCCAAAGTTGCTAAACCCCCAATCAGATCGCCGCCCAATGTCAACAGAGCGCCCAATATGGCAAGGATAGCCGCGCAAATAGCCGCGCCGACATTTAAACCCGCCTGGGCAGGTGACGGCGTGCTGCCCTGGGTGATCCAGGTAGGTTCCGGCATGCCTGTGCCGGGCCCAAGAACACTGTTAACCAGCGCGCCATGCCCGGAGGTCATGAACCAATAAACTGCAAATGCGCCTACATAGGCGTTGGCTAAAGTTTTATCATCGAAGGCAGGTATGGTATTAAAGCTGCTGTCGACGCCAAGAACGGGCTGGGTTGCGGCCGGATAAGTGCTATTAAGAGCTTTTGAAAACATTTGAGTAATTTCAGCCGGGAATGAATTTGGTAAAGTTCCCAAGTCCCCTTTGGCCATTGCTTTTACCGCTGTAGGCACATCATCGGGGGCAGGGCCGCTCAGGTTGCCAACATTAAATTTGTCCTGCAAATTGCCGCCATCGCATAATGCAGGCCAGCCAGTACTGGTTGTGGGATCAAAATAAGCAGGCGTAGGATTGTCGCCGCTCATGGTTGGATTTGGCGTTTGCTCGAAAAATCCAAAGGTCCACGAATCTACAAAATTACCAACCAGGCGGTTCCTCCACCAATGGGTGCGGTACGGGCCGCCGGTAATGTTATTGATAAACGGTTCAGCAGTTATCGATGAAGCCATGTGGCATTGCCAGCCAAAAACATAAGCTTTCTGATTATCCGAAGTTGCATTTGCTGATAATGCCTGGGCAAATTCCGTTGTTTGATGCCAGCGCAGGAATTCAAAGCGCCGGTCAGCAATGTTATCGGATGCCGGGGGGAAGCTTTGGTTCATTTCCATCCATGGCCCAAGGGTTAAAATACTGCCCAAAACAACCTCCATTAGCTGTAAAGTTGAAGGAAGGCCAGTAAGTGATTTGGCGCCACTTTGTATAGCCGAAAACTGCCCGATCACAGCGGCTAAACCGATTTCGTCCTGGTTTTGAACGATGATAGATAGTTTGTTGAAGAAGTCGGTTGTTTTATCTAGTATGGGCCACACCGGTACCACCAGTCCGCTGAACAATACGGCGTAAATGGCGCCAATCGGGTTAAAATAAAGCTCGAATGCCAAAGCCTGATCCGTAGTGCTCAGGTTCGACATATCATTCTGAATTTGTGTAGTGGCTGCGGTCATTTCCGCAGTTGTTAAAAGTTTACCGGATGTTGCCGGAGGAATAGATTTTGTAAGGAAACTTACCAGTTTTTGGCTAACCGGGATATAACGGAGCATATCGGGGCCCATTACGCCCAGTACCGCAAACTCTTTGAGTTTGGCATTAGCCGGATTATTTAATTTGATAGCGATCGGGTCGCCCATACCGGCACGTTTTGCGATTACCTGGTTGAGGACTTCTGTATGAAATGCGAGATTTGGCATGATAATTTGTTTTTAAATGAAAAAATAGGTTAGAATGCAGCGTTTGAGTTGCCTTAATTTTAAGGCCGGCCGGTTCAATACCGGAATGGTTTTGTTTTCAGATTCATTTTCATTGGCGATGATGATTGGTTTTTGCCTACTCTTTTGACCGGATTTTCGGCGTTTTTCCGCAGTTGTTTTTCGGGGATAAAATTAGAATGGCACTCAGGCAATGGCAGTAGTAGGACTACCCAAATTTGATAGGTAAAACCACGCGAAGATTTAAGTAGTAATACGCAATATTTTACTTAATAATTAAATATAATTGCTTAATAGAAAAATATTGACGGTGAGTCCCTTTTGGTTGGAAAGTCGTTAACTACCAGACGCCATAAAATGAATTCTAAATTTTGAAAGGAGTGCTGGTAGCACTGTCACCAGGAAGATTTCGTTCAAAATTTTTATTTGCCTTGATAACGTCGCAAGCTTCCTGGTTTAGCCTGCCTTTACCGAAGCTAAATGAGGCGAATTTTTGCGGGTACTCAAGTTGATTTGAAAAATAAGACTGTATTTCACTTTTTTGAAAGGTCATGATCAGTTGATTGACGCCATCATCCCCCGTATAAATAAAATCTGAATGATCGAAATAAAAGAAATACCAGGCAATATTTTTAAAACTTTCATTAAAGTTTAGTTTGACATTGCTGCCCGAAATAGTAATGCCGCTTTGCTGTATGCTCCGAAAAGCAACCCTTGCTGCTGATTGGGCTGGGTTATCCAGGAACAGCGCGACCAGCGAAGTGCGGAATTTAGCGTTGTTAGCCTGGTCGACAAGGTCTTTAAATGATTCATCATTGAATACAGTTTCAATCAAAACACTTTTGCCCTCGGCAATGGCTTTTTGCGCCAGCGCTTTGGTCCGCCCTTTATAAACATCAGCCATCAGAATTTCAAAATCCCCCAGTTCATCCATCCTGGTCCTTATGAAGGTCGATTTGCCAGCTGCATTGCACCCCGCCACAAAGATCAATTCCGGCTGGTTCATTCAATCTGTTTAATAACTGTATCCTTTATTTCAACTGGCATGTCATTTTCGTCCATTATTATTTCCACAGTCACTAAATATTTTTCTCCTGTCGGCATCTCTTTGCGATAATACCCGCCATCCTCTTTGTAGTGTGCATAGAAAGGATTTCCCAGCTCAAAAGCCCTTTGCTTGCCGAGTTCATGCATATTATTCATATTTCTCAGCAAGCGGTCGACTGTCGATGTTTCTTTCATAAATGTTTACGATCTGAACACAAATTTAACAATTTTGCGGTATCTCCGGATAACGCCCCGCGATTAACTTCAAAAGAAAATCGGCCTGAGATTTTGCTAAACAATGTCAGAAAACATTTTCCGCACCGTATCTATTTAAATTATTACATAATATACCGACGTTTACACACTAACAAGATTACCTATGAATCGTCTCGCCAATTCCACCTCGCCATACTTGCTGCAGCATGCCAACAACCCGGTCGACTGGCATCCCTGGGGCACTGAAGCTTTGCAAAAGGCGAAAGATGAAAACAAACTGATCCTGGTGAGCATCGGCTACTCCGCCTGCCATTGGTGCCATGTGATGGAACATGAAAGTTTTGAAGATGAAAAAGTTGCGGCGGTGATGAACGAATATTTCGTTTGCATTAAGGTTGACAGGGAGGAACGCCCCGACGTCGACCAGATATACATGAGCGCGGTCCAATTAATGAGCGGCAGGGGAGGCTGGCCCCTCAACTGTATCTGCCTGCCCGACCAGCGGCCCATATACGGCGGCACCTACTTCCGCAAAAACGACTGGGTGAGCCTGTTGTTCAGCGTGGCGGATTTTTTTAAAAATAAACCCGACGAAGCGGAAGAATATGCCTACAGGCTCACCAAAGGCATACAGCAATACGAGTCGTTGGGGCTGGTTACGGAACCAGCTACGTATACAAGGGATGCCCTTGAACAAATTATAGGCGACTGGGCAAAATATTTCGATAAAACTGAAGGCGGCCTGGGAAACGCACCTAAATTCCCGATGCCCAACAATTGGCAATGCCTGATGAGATACGGGTATTTGATGAATGATGAAAGTGTTGCTGCCCAGGTAAAGCTAACGCTTCAAAAAATGGCTTTCGGCGGGATTTACGATCATATCGGGGGCGGTTTTGCGCGTTATTCGGTAGATGGGATGTGGCATGTGCCTCATTTTGAAAAGATGCTTTATGATAATGCGCAGCTAATCAGCCTTTATGCAGAAGCATATACCTGGCACCCTGATCCGCTTTATAAAAAGGTTGTGCAAGATATTGTTCTTTTTGTCCTGCGCGAACTAACATCACCAGAATTCGGCTTTTATTCGGCGCTCGATGCTGACAGCGAGGGCGAAGAGGGTAAGTTTTACATTTTTACCAAAGCAGAAATTGAAGCCATTTTAGGTGACGATGCAGAATTGTTCTGCATTTATTACCAGATCACCGAACATGGCAATTGGGAGGAGGAATCGTCGAATGTTTTATTCCGAAAAGAAACTGATCAAGGACTGTCTGATAAATTAGGCTTGCCTTTTTATACCCTGCTCGAGAAAATAGAAATGTCTCGCGAAAAAGTCTTTAATGCACGAAGCTTACGCGTCCACCCGGGGCTCGACCATAAAATACTGGCCTCGTGGAACGGCTTAGTGCTGAAAAGCCTTTGTGACGCCTGTCGTGCGTTTGGTAAAACCAAATACCTGGAAGTAGCGCTCAAAAACGCTGATTTTATTTTAAATAACCTAGTTAGTGAAGATGGCAGGCTATCAAGGGTTAAGGGGCAAAATATTTCCTTTTTAGACGATTACGCTAACGTCGCCGATGCTTTTATCGCCTTATACGAGGTTACTTTTAATGAAGAGTGGCTTTTCCATGCCAAAAAATTGGTGGACATTGCCATTATACATTATTACGACAAGGAAAATGGCGTTTTCTTTTACACCGCCGATGATGATGTGCAACTGATCGCCCGGAAATCGGAAATTATGGATGGCGTTACGCCCGCGTCCAACTCGGTAATGGCGCGAAACCTTAAAAAGCTCTGCTTGTTGTTCGATGATCAGCAATACCAGGAGATATCCGCGCAACTGCTGCGGAATATCGTTCCGCAGATAGAAAGATATCCTTCGGCTTATTCCAATTGGATGATGCTGATGCTGGAGGAAGTATTCGGCACATATGAAGTTGCCGTAACCGGTGAAAATTACGAAGACATGCGCCGTGAAATGGAAAAAAATTACGTTCCTAATAAAATTATCTTGGGCGGTAAAAAAGGAAGTTTACCTTTGCTGCAGGACAAGTTTGGCGCTGATACGCAAATTTTTATTTGTAAAGATAAAACCTGCGGTTTACCTACAAAAACGACTGCCGATGCGCTTAAACAACTTAAGGGTAGCTAAACCAGTCAATTAATAGAATACCTGGATGTAAATCGGTGAAACTGAGTGCAGCGACCTCATGAACACCGCTAAAAAACAAATACTGGTGAATAATCATTTAATAAAAATCGGTGTAATCATAAATAATACAATGGAAATCAAACCAAAACACGTGGTGTCATTAACTTACGACCTGTATGTTAACGGCGAGGATGGCACAGAGGTGCTGGAAGAAAGCGCTACCGAGGAGCAGCCGCTTACCTTTTTATATGGCGCAGACCAGATGCTGCCAAAATTCGAGGAAAATTTGAGCGGCCTGTCTACCGGCGATAGCTATGATTTCCATTTAACCGCCGGCGACGCCTATGGCGAATATGACGATGAGGCCGTAGCTAACCTGCCGTTGGATATGTTTAAAGGCCAGGAAATGCCCGAGATCGGCAGCTACCTGCCTTTGCAGGACAACCATGGCAACCGTTTCCAGGGCCAGGTTGTATCAGTCGCCGAGGATGCTGTTCTTGTCGATCTTAATCATCCCATGGCCGGCCAGGACCTGCATTTTAAAGGCGCTATCTTAAACGTGCGCCCTGCCACCCCAGAAGAATTATCCCACGGCCACGCACACGGGCCGGATGGGCATCACCACCATTAAAAACCGACTTCCCCAAAAACTTCCCAAAACTTACGAAGTTTCAAAAACTTCGTAAGTTTCTCCCATAAATAAATGTCGGCATTACTGTTGCGTTCGCAACAGGTGAAACAGTGTGAAACAAAGCGATACAGCGCTGATTATTAACCATTTAAGTACTGACAATATTTTGTCAGTGACAAAATATTGTCACCATTTCAGCAGCTTTTTTGATAGATTTGTGAAAAAAGGTAAGTCTTGCTGTTCAATACAGCCGGGAACCTGCTTTCGGCATCCCGTTTTTTACAAATGCTGATACTTTTTTAGCGTTTTTTTAACTTCCGGATTCTTTTCCTTTACTTTTCGGCTAAAACAATTACTTTAGCAAAACCAGTTATTTTTATAACAACCCGTTTTACTCTTTTCTGTCACTTAACCGCTATGCTGTATCATTTTCGCAGTAATTGAGGTTATTTTACCAAAAGCGTTTTAAAATTTGAAAAACAGGTTTTTATCTTATATAATTGTCAAACTAACAATTTTAAACCAATTGCTGAATTATGAAAACCCTTACCGGCGGAGATTACATTGTATTTATTATCTATTTTTTAATTGTATCCATTTATGGGTATTGGGTTTACCGGCGCAAACACAATCTTGACGTTACTTCTAAAGGGTATTTCCTCGCCGAAGGCACACTCACCTGGTGGGCCATTGGCGCGTCCCTGATCGCTTCGAATATATCGGCAGAACAAATGGTAGCGATGAATGGTTCGGGCTTCAGCATGGGCCTGGCCATCTCTGCATACGAATGGATGGCGGCGGCAACGCTGGTGTTAGTGGCCATATTTTTTATCCCCGTTTATCTAAAAAATAAAATATTTACGATGCCGCAGTTTCTAAACCAGCGGTATAACGGTACGGTGGCAATGATCATGGCCGTGTTTTGGCTTTTGCTTTATGTTATCGTAAACCTTACGTCTATCCTTTTTTTGGGCGCACTTGCCATCCACGGTATTTCAGGTATCGATATAAATGTTTGCATATGGTCATTGGCGATTTTTGCCGTAATTATAACGCTGGGCGGTATGAAGGTTATCGGTTACACTGATGTTATCCAGGTGTTCTTTTTGATACTGGGCGGTTTGGTTACTACTTATATTGCGGTAACGCAGGTTGCTGAGCACTTTGGAACCCCCGGTTTTCTGCATGGTCTTAGTTTGATGAAGGAGCATGCCGCAGGACATTTCCAGATGATCTTTAAACGCGATAATCCGAACTATTCCGATTTGCCTGGCATCAGCGTTTTGATAGGTGGTTTATGGATCACTAACCTTAACTATTGGGGATGTAACCAGTACATTACACAAAGGGCCTTAGGTGCTAACCTTCCGACCGCGCGCAAGGGCCTTTTATTTGCGGCTTTCCTCAAATTATTAATGCCGGTTATTGTAGTGTTGCCAGGTATCGCAGCCTTTATATTGTATAAAGAAAATGTCCTCAATACGCAAATGATGCACAACGGCGAACTGGCGCCTGATAACGCCTATCCGACTATGCTTAATTTGCTGCCGCATTGGTTCAAGGGGTTATCATTTGCTGCTTTAACCGCTGCTATTGTTGCTTCGTTAGCGGGTAAGGCCAACAGCATAGCAACCATCTTTACGCTTGATATTTACAAGAAAAAAATCCGCCCGGATGCTGACGATAAAAAGCTGGTAGTGGTTGGCAAAATTGTAGTTGTTGCAGCAATGGTGATTGGCATTTTAATATCCCCCCATCTGGGTATCGATAAAGGCGGGTTTAAATTTATTCAGGAGTACACCGGATTTGTATCGCCCGGTATATTCGCAATGTTCCTATTGGGATTTTTCTGGAAAAAAACCACCTCAAACGCTGCGTTATTTGCAACTATCGGCGGATTTGTTATGTCGGTAATCCTAAAATTACTGCCTTTGTTTGTAAACCTCGAGCCGTTAAAAAATATCGGGTTTTCCACGCTGGTAAGACAAAATGACAAGGTAACCATGCTTTACGAAATCCCATTCCTTGATCGCATGGCGATAGTTTTTATAATCTGTTTAATTGGGATGTATATAATCTCCATGATCGAGAACTCTAAAGGCACCAGGGTAAATGGACTCGAAGTGGATACCAAAATGTTCAAAGTATCAACCGGATTTGCTGTCGGCGCCCTTCTCATAGGGGGTATTTTGACCGCATTGTACACCATACTTTGGTAGTTAGAACGCGATTTTAACACGATTTTCAGGATTTGAAGGATTATATTGATTTTAAAAAAATCTTTTAATCCTTCAAATCTTTTTAATCTTGAAAATCGTGTTAAAATCGTGTTCAGACATCAATAAAAATCCAGTCCGCCGCTTTGCGTTACAAAACACCTGATCAATATCCTCGATATTACCGGCACCCCGTTTTTTGTAGCCGGAGTAAAAGTGCGGTCTTCATCGCTGAAAAGGTGAACGTCGATATTGAATGTCCGGTCGTATTGGTAGTCGCTCGAAACCACCCGGACATTATAATCGGCCAGCCGGCCCATGGGACTGATCAGCAGCTCAATATACGCTTGAAAGAGGTAAGTATTAACGTCATACGTTTCAAAAGGAAGTTTATAAACACTTAAATACGGGATAAACCCATAATATACCCCGCCAATCTTCAAAGGCCGGGTTAACCGGTCGCCAACCTTAACGCTATCGTCGAAAA
>Ga0206949_1127_pt1 | contig 27839 bp, 24 predicted proteins | sample Alteio_BWOrgHeat_40_FD_153240 | JGI IMG/M metagenome (GOLD analysis project Ga0206949, IMG submission 153240) | Enriched cells from forest soil in Barre Woods Harvard Forest LTER site, Petersham, Massachusetts, United States -... | ecosystem: Environmental > Terrestrial > Soil > Temperate forest >...
ATATAAAGGTTATTTGACCCATCGATTGCAATAGCCCAGGGGCTAAGCAAACCCGTAATCAGGGTGGTGACAGTACCAGTTGATTTCGCGACTTTATAGATATTGCCGGAACCCTGATCACACACGTACCCATTACCCGATAAATCAAAAACCAAACCGGCGGGAGATGTGAAGGTGCCCCCGTAACTATCTGTGATCCAAACCCCGGCCGAACTCCATTCACTTATTGTACCATTACTGGAGTTTGCAACATAAACATTGCCGTTGGGGTCAATGGCCATGCCGTCTGGCTTTTGTAAATTGGCCCCGGTAAGTTGTGTTCCGGCGTTGAAACTTACAGAGTGTATTGTACCGCCCGTGTTTACCGGCGATAAAGTGGTAATAGTATTACCAACGAAATACGAATTTGTTGAAGGGGTGTAACTAATAGCGGGCAGGGGGGTAAAAACGCTCATACTGATTGTAAAACTGCCGCTGCCCGAACTATTATAAGCAGTGATTGTATAAGCAGTAACCGGCGAAGGAGCTGTGGGCGTGCCGCTTATAATTCCGGTTGTCGTATCAAAATTTAAACCGGCTGGCAATGGTATATTGATAGAGTAGCTTGTAAAAAATGATTTATTAATATAACCGGAGCCATTATCAGCTTCGTACACGATTTGCGGACTCGAGGAATCAAAAGCAACCTGCAGCGGTAAATTCATGCCAGATGACAGAAAAGTGCTGACCACGCCTGCCGGGGTTACTTTTTTTATCGTATTTGATCCGTTATCGGCTATGCATAGATTGCCGGAAGCATCAAAAGATAAATGGCTGGGCCTGTTTAGGCCGCTGCTGGCTGGGACGAACGTTGTTTTTGTCGTTCCGCCTGTAGTACCATTGGCATATTCCACAATATCCCCGCCGCTGCCGCTACCATATTCAGAAATAAAAATGTTTCCTGACCCGTCAATCGCTATGCCGTACGGGTTATTAAGCCCGCTAAAAAGGACAGTTGGCGTGGTCGCGCCTTTAAGTGTTTTTGTAACTTTATTATTACCACGGTTTACAACGTAGATATTTCCAGATGCATCGACAGCAACACCGCAGGGAATATTGACGCTTGAGATTGGACTGCCTGTAAATTTCCCTGTAGCGGTAATTATTGGGTAAACCTTGTTCCGGGCGCTATCCGTTATGTATATAAATCCGTTGGTGTTATCAATTGCTATCCCTACAGGCTTATACGTGGTGCCTGTGTTGAACTTCGTGGTAGTGCCCGTAGAAGTAATTTTATATAGTACAGCGTCGCCGTCGTCAATTGCATAAATATTTCCGGATGCGTCAGTTACGACGCCATAAGGCGTGGGTACTGCGGCAAAATTTGCAGGGATGCTATAGCCCCCGGTTATTGCGCCGCCAGAATTAGACGGTGATAACGAAGATATTGCTGTACCATCAGTAAAAACTATGCTGGATGTTGTGTAAGTGATATTGGGCGCCTGGGAACAGGCAATATTCGAAATAAATGTAAGACTAACTATTGCAAATAAATATATTAAAACTATCTTCATATTGTATTTTGGCAACAATAGTTTACGATATGTTACTCACTCCCTGTTAGCGCGGATTAAAAAATATATTTATTTAAATAGTTACAGAAGGCAGAAGTCTTATCAGTTGCGGTTCAACCAATAAAAAGCTATGTCAATCAACTAATTTATCAAATCTGCAACAATCGTGCAATTCTGGTTCCAGCTTACAAAAGTATTAGATAATATTTTTCAATAATCGCGTAGTTTGTTTTTAACTAACATAAATGCACATTAACCACTGCAAAAAAGGCTAACGGTAGTCTTTTTTGCAGTGGTTGAATGCGAAAAAAACCGCTTTAATCCGGGTTTATAATAGCTGGCCGGCTCAAGCGTTTAGATTTCTTGCGTTTTAAGAATAATAGGTGGGAAATAATTCCCCAAAACGCGCAAATAATGTACATAACATAAACCGATATACCCAAAAATCAGGCGCTTAACGGCAAAGAGCAGGCGAGGTTAAGGGTATTGAAGTACGCGGCAGCACAATCCTGGCTGCAAGCCCCGGCCGCACGGAAGATTTTAGCTTTGGTCTCTTCCGCGAAATGCTAACTATTCATTTTACAATCAGCACAAATCCGGACAACAACGCGCCCCCGTTTTTCAGGTCGATGACGTAATAATAGGTGCCGGCAGGCAATGTGGCACCTCTATAAGTGCCGTTCCAGGGGGCGCCATAGCCGATGGACGAATATACGGGTTGGCCGTAACGGCTAAATACCTGTACGGTGCAGTCTGAAAAATCGCTAAGGTGTTGAATGTCCCACCTATCATTTATGCCATCGCCATTCGGCGTAAACGTATTCGGTATAAAAAGCGACGGTAAAATGGTTAACACCCCCGGTACATCGGTAAACATGTAATTTGGCGATGCGCCCCCCGCTACCGTGATAGGGTATTGCCCCACCGGCGAGGCAATTACGGCCGTTGTGCTTACCAGGGGCAATGCCGTCAGTTTTGAAGGCGTATCGTTGTTTACAAAACCACGGTAGGTTACGGTTAAAACAGGGTTCGGCGAGCCGTAAAGCCTGGCTTTATCATCGGCTGTAATGGTTAATGGGGCAGGGGTGACTGTGCTTTGGGGCATTATGACATCGACGCTTTGCGCCGGTGCGCCGCTAAGCACAATATCGCCGGAATAATTGCCGACAACTGTTGACGACGCCAGCCTGATATAAACCGTCGCGGCGGCAATATTGCCTGCGGTCCCCACCGTAACCGTGCTGCTGAAATTTACGCCATCGGTACTTACCTCGAATCCTGTGGGCGGGGTAACCAAAATTCCCGAAGTTATATCGGTGCCGGAGACGGTAAAGGTTGTTGCTGCAGAAGCTGTGCCATAGGTGGTAGTGAGGCCGTCCGGCGTGCCGGCTGCAGTAATGGTAGGAAATGTTAGCGGGTTTACAGTGATGGTAAATTTCACGACAGTGCTTTGGCAGCCGGTACCGGTCTTTAAAAAATTACCAAACGAAAACGGCTGCTGTCCCACCGGTATAGTAGCTATTACCAGGTTTGTCGCCGTGCTGATAACCGACAGGGTATTGGAGCCGCTATTGGCGACGTAAATCATGCTTCCATCGTTGCTCATGCTTATGCCGAAGGGCTTTTGGCCCACCGCGATAGTGGCCTCTGTAGCATTGTTATTGGTATTGATGACTGAAACAGTGCCCGAAACAAAATTGGTAACATAAAGCAGGCTGCCGTCGGAATTGACCACCATGCCGGAAGGGCCGGCGGAGCCGTTCACCGGTATTGTTGCGGCCAACGTGTTATCCTGCGTGCTGATTACCGATATGCTGTTGCTATTGGAATTTGCCACGTACAAAACCGCGCCGTCGGGGCTAAGCACCATGCCTGCAGGGTGTTGGCCCACGGATATTGTAGTAATGGGTAATAAGGTGAACGTACTGAATACCGCAATATCATTCGACCCCGACTGTGCTACATAAACTTCGCTGCCATCAGGACTAACGAGCGTATTAACGGGGGCAACACCAGCAGGATTGCTTCTCGCCAGGGTATTGGTGGATGTATTGACTTCAGAAATCGTATTGTCGTTCTCATTCGCCAAAAACAGGCGGCCATCGCTGGTTAGCGACATGCCCGTTGGGCCGGACCCTACCGCTATAGTACTGACAACCTGGTTGGTTTGGGTATTAATGACGGAAACCTTGCGCGAGCCCTGGTTGGTTACATAGGCCCTTGAACCATCGCCGCTTAAAGTGATGCCGTAAGGCTGCGAACCTACCGTAATGGTACCCGCGACTTTGTTTGTAAAGGTGTTAACCACTGATACTGTGCCATCGTTTGAATTGGGGATATAGGCAAAGCCGGCCGCTACGCCCGTTACTGCAATAGTCGCCGTAACAGGGCTGCTGCCGTTATTTACCGCCGTGAACGGGGCGATATTGCCATCGCCGCTCGCGGCAAGGCCGATTGAAGGCGTATCATTAACCCAGGTATAAGTATTTGCGGTTCCGCTAAAATTAACGGGCTGCGTAGTCTCGCCGGTTAACCAAACCTGGTTGGCTATATTATTCACCACGGGCACCCCGTAGATGGTAGCCGATAAAAGGGGATCGGTAGAACTGAAGCCCGATGTGCGGATGATGCATCGCCCTGAAATATTGCCCAACGGCGTGGACGAGGCGGACCGCACATAAATGACCGTGCCGCTGATACTGCCGTTAACAGGCGTTACACTGACGCCGGTTGCGTATCCGCTTAAGGGCGAAAGCGATACTTCAAAGTATGCGGGAGCGTCGATTTCCATCGGCGTGGTTAAATTATTACCAAAAACAGTAAACTGCTGTATATTGGGGCTGGAAGAGGCCGTCCCCTGGCAAGCTATAATGGTGCCGTCCGCTTTGCCGTTTCCAAAATTTGGCCCGCCTACCTGTGCTTTGGCAGCGATGCTGAAAAAGACGAAGGGGAAGATCGCCATCAGTTGCCGGAGATAAGCAGATCGTGAGCGGCGATGCATTAGTGCTGAAGGATGAGCGCACAATTTTTTCCACCCATGCCCGCAATGGATACCAGTCCTGTCATCAAGGTGGCGCGCGCTAAAGCTCATATTTTTGATTTTTATCAATAACCTGTCGCCTAAATTTGTCCTAAAAATACGTTGTTAATTACGGCTTACCAAAACAGCCCAGTGTCAGACCTTTTACGGCTGCATGGCCGCGCGCTGGGAGACAAGACGGGGTTTTCCTTTGCATCCGTTTCCTGGGGGGGGGAAATCGCTTTAAAAGAGGGGGCTCCGCTGAAGCCCTAAGAAAAACCGACTTTTCCTATAAACAGGTTGCTCCTCCGGAGCTATAAACTAATATCGTTGGTCGACTCCAGAGGAGTCGCCTGTTTATAGGATAAAAAAACTAATTCAGGCTCCAGCGGAGCCTCCTCTTGCTGAGAAGATTTTGAAAGCGATTTCCCTGCCGGGCCCGCATATAAACATTAAAAATTATCCGTAAAATTGGGTAGCATTTTTTCGCCCCCATAAACGTTTAATCTGAAACAGCCTGTTATGAACGATCCAGCCCCGGAATATCTGTATAATAAACCCAATCCTAAAAACACCTACGATGCCATTGTGATCGGCTCGGGCATATCGGGCGGCTGGGCCGCCAAGGAACTTTGCGAAAAAGGGTTAAAAACCCTGGTTTTGGAACGCGGCCGCAACGTGCAGCACATCAAAGATTACCCTACCGCGATGACGCCGCCCTGGGGCTTTGAGCATCGCGACGAATTAACGCGGAAGATGCAGGAAGATAACCCCATCGCTGCGCGCTGTTATGCTTTTAAGGAAGAAACACAACACTTTTTTGTAAAGGACAAGGAACATCCCTACGTGCAAACCCAGCCGTTCGACTGGATCAGGGGTTACCAGGTGGGCGGCAAGTCGCTGCTTTGGGCCAGGTGGACACAACGCTGGAGCGACCTTGATTTCGAAGCAAACGCCAAAGACGGCACCGCTATCGACTGGCCCATCCGTTATAAAGATATAGCCCCCTGGTACAGCTATGCCGAAAAATTTGCAGGCATAAGCGGCAACCGCGACGGCCTGCCCCAGGTGCCCGATGGCGAGTTTTTACCGCCCATGGAAATGAATGCGATCGAGCAGCATTTTAAAAGCAGTATCGAAAGCAATTTCCCTGGCAGGAACCTCATCATTTCGCGCACAGCAAACCTTTCGAGGCCGATCAACGGTCGCGGGCCATGCCAGTACCGCGACCTGTGCTACCGGGGCTGTCCCTTTGGCGGCTACTTCAGCAGCAATTCGGCAACCATACCGGCGGCCGTGGCATCCGGAAATTTAACCCTGCGGCCTTTTTCGGTGGTGCACTCCATCATCTACGACGAAAAAAGCCAGAAAGCAAAAGGCGTACGGGTCATCGATGCCAATACGCTGCAGGCGACCGAGTATTTTGCCCGGATCATATTTTTAAATGCCAGTACTTTAAATTCCACCCTGGTACTGCTCAACTCCACCTCTTCGCGTTTCCCGAACGGGATGGGGAACGACAGCGGCGCCCTGGGCCATTACCTGATGGACCATAACTATCGCGGCCGCGTTTATGGTGAGTATGATGGTCTCCGGGATAAATACTACTATGGCCGACGCCCTACCGGCGTTTATTTGCCCCGTTTCCGAAACCTGAACGGAACGAAGGAACATGACTTTATCCGCGGCTATGCCTATGCCTGCGGCGGCGGTCGCGGCCAGGGAAATTTCAGCGGCGGCCAGGAATTGGGCGGCAATTTTAAAGACAGCTTAACCGAGGCCGGCCCATGGTACATGAGTATGACCGGGATGGGCGAATGCCTGCCGGATATTCGCAATAAAGTTAGCCTGAGCAAAGATAAAACCGACAAATGGGGCATACCTCTGCTGGATATCGACTGCGCCTACCGCGAAAATGAAGTTACGATGCTAAAAGATATCCTGCAAAGCGGCTCGGAAATGCTGGAAAAAGCGGGCTTTAAAAACATAGGCCAGGTTGATACACACCAGGCCCCCGGCCTCGGCATACACGAAATGGGTACCGCCCGCATGGGGCGCGATGCAAAAACATCAGTTTTAAACGAACATAACCAGGTTTGGGGCGTCCCCAATGTTTTTGTAACCGACGGCGCATGCATGACCTCAGGCGCCTGCCAAAACCCGTCGTTAACCTATATGGCGCTCACCGCAAGGGCAGCGGATTTTGGGGTTGGGGAATTGAAAAGAGGTGAGTTATGAGGCCTTTGGCACGGCAAGCATAACCCGTAACGACGGAAAAATTCTCAAACCCTTACCGCCTGCCTGGCCACCAGTTGCCATGCCCGCTGATCATTCCTGAGCCAAACTAACAGAATGCTTATTTTAACGCTGCCAGGGCCTTTCCCTTTGTCGTTGGTGGAGGCCGAGAGGATATGGCGGACGATTGCCGTATCACCAATGACGCGCACCGTTTGCCCGGTGATTTCGATATCAACAAAAACGGAATCGCCGCTGGTAAAGGATGCGATAAACGCTTGTTTATTTTGCAGTTGCCCGCCCGAATGGCCGTAGGTAAGCTCATCATGCGCCAATTGGCCCAGCAGGGTACCGTCGGCACTGATCATGGCTTTTCGCAGTTGTTCAACGGCGGCGGCTACCTCGTTTATAGCAATTGGATCCGGAGCGGGCGATGGGGGAGTGCTCATGATAGCGTTAATTTAACGGATAAACTTAAAACAAGTTAAGGGCCCTTAGTATAATAAACAGCACTACGCCGACCCCGGCGGTTATCCATGCATATTTTTGGTTGATCACGTTAAAGCCGAACAGCAACATCAATATACCAACTGCCACCCCGATCACCCTAAGCCTGAAAGCTGTAGCGTCCTGTACTTTATTGTACGAAGCCAGCCCGAAATAAACCCGTTTCCCTTTTTGCAGGTAGAAAATCGGGATTTCTTTGGCGCCATCGTTCAATTCATTGTCATGGATATGGTAGTATTTTACAGTCAAGCTATCGCCCTTTTTCAGGCTGTCAAGCGAGCCGTCCGGCGCCGCCACCTCGCCCGGAGTGGCTATTGTAAATGCCGCCTTTGTCTCCTTGGTCCAAAGCAGGTGATAGGAACTTGAGTGGCGCGTACCGGATATCGTTTTTATATCGCTGCTCAAAGTCACCGTTTTTGAGCTTAAGTCATCCGGCGTAAGGTCTTCGCCCTGCGGATAAAAGTAGTAGCCTATCCCAACCAGGCCTAATAGCACAATAGTCCATTTTATTTGTTTCTTGCTGTCGTCGGCCATGGGTTTATGGTATGTTTGTGCGAAAGATAGTGAAAATTTTTAAAAAACATTTTAAGCCACGCCGGGCGCTTAGCTTGGGGAAATAAAACTTGTAGCCAACATGCCCCTCCAATGTATCGCAACCGCACATTTCAACTGTGCCGATTGCGAACGCCCCTTTCGTTTATAAACGAATAAACCGCTAAATAACAATAGGTTGCAGTTTTGGCATAGCCATTGACAATACACCGTTATATTTTACAATCATGATCCGATTTTTCTCAAAGCTTGCCTGGCGCAACCTGATGAAGGACAAATTATTTTCCCTCATCAATATCCTGGGTTTATCCATCGGCATTGCCGTTTGCATGATGATCTTCCTGTTTATCAGTAATGAGTTCAGCGTGGACCGTTTTCATAAAAACGGCGACCGTATTTACCGCGTAATGCGCGGTTTTAACGCCAATGGCAAGCAGGGCAGGGTATCATACCTATCGGGCCCCTATGCCCCGGCATTGCTAAACGATTTTAAGGGCGAAATACTTAAAGCCGTGCGCGTAAACCCGAACGACGACCTGCTGAAAGGCAATAACAAGTCATTCCACGAAATGCATGTCGTCAATGTCGACTCCGACTTTTTCAGCCTGTTTTCGTTTCCGCTGCTCAGGGGCAATGCCGCAACCGTACTAAAAGACCCTAACGAAGTGGTATTGACCGAGACCACGGCTAAAAAATATTTTGGCAGCATTGATAATGCAATGGGCAAAACCATGCTGATGGACAAAACCCAGCCGCTAAAAGTATCGGGTATTGCCAGGGACGTCCCTTCCAATTCGCACATAACCTTCGATGTGGTAACGCCGCTGCAGCTTTACACAAAATCGCCGATGATGACGCAGTGGATAAACAACGGCCTGTACACTTATGTATTGCTGGATAAAAATGCATCGGTGCAACACATTGAGCGCCGCCTGCCGCAGTTTATGAACAAATACCTGGGGGATGTTGCACGTAAATACGGCTTTAAGTTTTCCCTTTCGCTAACCCCGCTAAAGGATGTTTATTTTGACAACGTAAACTTCGACGGGGTTAAGCATGGCGATAAAACAGTGGTTTACATTTTTATTTCCATTGCGGCATTTATCCTGCTCATCGCCTGCATCAATTTCATGAACCTGTCCACCATCCGCGCTGTCGACCGCTCCAAAGAGGTTGGCCTGCGTAAAGTACTCGGTGCGCTGCGCGAAAATTTGATCTGGCAGTTTATCGGCGAATCCATTTTAATTACAGCCATTTCCTGCGTGGTAGCCGTTGGTTTGTTATTGCTGGCCATGCCCTGGTATAACCAGCTGCTTGGCTATACGCTAACCGTTTCGTGGCAAAGCTGGCCCATTTACCTGTTCCTGGGCGGTATTATTTTGGTGGTGGGCATTTTGGCGGGAAGTTATCCGGCGTTTTTCCTGTCGGCCTTTTCGCCCATACAGGCGCTAAAGGGCAAACTGAAGCTGGGCAAAGGGGGCGCCTTTTTCAGGCAGGGGCTGGTTGTGGTGCAGTTCAGCATTTCCATACTGCTAATTGTGGGCACGCTCATCATTACCCGGCAAATGAGCTACGTAAAAAACAAGCAGCTGGGGTACGATCAGTCACAAACGCTGCTGGTACGCATTGATAACAACGACATTTATAACCACATGCAGGCCTACAAAACCGACCTGCAAAACTCCGGCGTGGTGGCGTCGGTTTCGCTGATGTCGGGCGAGCCGGGGGGCTTTTTCGACCAGCAGCTGTTTAATGTGGAAGGGCAGAATGACAAATGGGTTTCGCGCACAGAATACGCAGACTTTCAGTATGTAAAAACGCTCGGTTTGAAGATCATCGCCGGGCGCGATTTTTCGCCCGAGTTTCCCAGCGATTCCATGCAGTCGGTACTGCTTAACCGCACCGCCGCCGCCAAGCTGGGCTGGTCGCCCGACCAGGCCGTAGGCAAATGGATACAAAACACCTTCCGCGACAGCCTGCGCCGCCATGTGGCGGGCGTGGTGGAAGACTTTAACTTCCTGTCGCTAAAACAAAATATGGAGCCGCTGGTAATATCGCCGTCCGTCGACCGCCGGGTAATCGCTATAAAACTGCGGGCCGGCAACCTGCAGGCCGGTATCGGCGCAACTAAGGACGAGTATATGAAACAGGCCGGCGCCTACCCTTTTGAATACCGCTTTTTAGACCAGCAGTTTAACGACCTGTACCAAACCGACCTGCGCCAGCAAACCATTTTAACGGTTTTTGCCGGCCTCGCCATTTTTGTGGCCTGCCTGGGGCTGTTCGGCCTGGCCTCGTTTGCCGCCACCAAGCGGTTTAAGGAGATTGGCGTACGCAAAGTGCTCGGCTCATCAGTCCGGGGTATCGTGCTGCTGCTCTCCCGCGACCTGTTGAAACCGGTACTCATCGCCACCCTTATTGCCCTGCCCCTGGGCTATTACGCCATGGACAAGTGGCTGCAGGGCTTTGCCTATAAAACCACCCTTAGCTGGTGGATATTTGCCCTGGCGGCCCTGCTTACCTTTACCATCGCATTGATCACCGTAAGCATCAAGGCCGTAAATGCCGCGCTGGCCAACCCGGTGAAGAGCTTGCGGGCGGAGTAGGGTTGTATAGGTTAACTGCGAACCGAAAACTTAACAGGAAGATTCATTTACCGCTTAAAATGTGCTTGTGCCTGGCAGCGGCGTACTACTGCCGGTTTGGGCTAAATTCCTTATGTTTATAAAAAACTTGCCACAAATTTGTAAGAATGTATCTGCCTAATGATCAGCTAATTGCGCACTGCTAATAAAATAGCTTCATATCGTGCCATCCGATAAATCGGGGAATTACCAAAGACTGATTTAATCAACATTAGTTATCATCAACCGTTGGAAATAAATAAAAAATTCTTAAGAAAACGAAGCCATTTTTTGCCCGTGGAAATATATTTTTATTTAAGCAATTTAATATCAATTATTTACCCGCAAAATCCTAAATATCATGAAAAAATCAATTGAAATTCTCATCGCTTTTCTCTTTGCAGTTGGTTGCCTCGCTTACATCTATGGCATATACCAGGCCTGCTACATTTCTCTCCAGGCCGATCCTGATCTTTCAAAGATGCCGGCTTTTTTGTCAAGTATAGTTACCAGCATCGGCGCTGTACTTGCAACCAACCTGGGGGCCGTATTGGGGATCGCAATTGCCGCGCCAACATCGTCTTTCGCACAAGCCAGTTGGAAACCGCTGGCTGTTTTCACAAGCCCTACACCCACCAACGTCCAAATCACTGCTTGTTATCTTTATGTATTGATACTGGTCGTCGTTTCCATAGTTTGGGGGATTAAAGACTTTGACACTGTTCATGTTGTCTCAACTATACCTGAATTAACCAAAACTTTTTTGGGTGTCATTGTCGGTGTGCTGGCAATTACGCTGGCCAGGAAATAAATAATAAGGAAAGCAGTATTTGTCCCCAAACGCTGCCGCATAAGCAAGCGCTGCATACGAGGATGGGCGTGCCGGAGCAAGATTCTATAGCAATAAAATAAGCATATCAAAGCGGGCTGCCGCCTAATTCACGCGGTAGCAACCAGTTTATTCAGGCTGCGGTAAACGTAGGCATTAAAAATATGCCTGCGGGCAAAGCGGCCCGGCGAATCGGCGTTAACCAGTTTACGGTAAACTTCTTTTGGCACGTCAAAATATTCATACGTGTTGCCGTCGGCGAAATAAATTTTGAGCACCTGGGCCTTATATTCAAAATCAAGTATGCCGCTGCTGGCCGTCGTATGGCCATATTCTGCGGCGGTTTGGCTCAATGTTTCGGGGGCAATGCTTACCAAAAAGTGATAAGCTTCAATAATGGTTTTGCTTTTTTCTTCGGCTTCCAGTTTGGCTTCGGCATTATCGTTAAACTTATCGGGGTGCCAGGTTTTCATCAAACTGCGGTAAACGGTTTTTAATTCCTGCAGCTCAGCGTCCTTGTTTACCTCCAAAAGTTTGCGGTAGTCTATAATTTTTTTCATGTTATCAATTCGTTAACTTATTGTCGCTGAATTGATAGCGCATCAAATAATTACGCGCATGTTCACCAAAAATAATTTTGCAAAGGTAGGCTTTTTTGGTGGATAAAAAATGCACGGGTTCAAAAATGGTCAAACGGTGGCGACTACCGCTTTGCTGCCTATTAGTACGCGGCCGCACAGGGCAGGCTGCATAGTAGCGCGAGAATTGGCGTCCCAAGGCTCCCGCATTGGTGGAAAAAGCTGTCCATTTTTTGTCCATTTCGCAACAACACCCAGGTGCATCTATGTATTAAATTGATTTTCAGTTATTTACATATTTTTAAAAATTTAAAACATTGTATCTGATTAATAATCAGCCAATTGTGCTGGCGCACGCGTGTCGCGTGTGCCTTATCCATTTTGCCGGTTCTTTTTTTAGCAGATAATTCTGTTTAGATTTATTGACAATTTAACCATGAGCCGGAAGTACAAATTTCTAAACAAAGAAGGCCTTTATTTTGTCAGTTTCGCTACTGTTAATTGGATTGATGTTTTTACCAGGCCTGCATATTGCGATATTATTATCGAAAGCCTTAACTGGTGCAAAGCCAACATCGGTATGGAGTTGTATTGCTGGTGTATAATGCCGAACCATGTCCACCTTATTTTCAGCGCCAGGGATAATAACCCCGAAATTATCCTGGGCAGATTTAAGGAATATACGGCAAAGCAAATCATCAAAGCCATCAGCGAAAATCCACAGGAGTCGCGTAAGGAATGGATGTTATGGATGTTTGGCCGGGCAGGGGCAAAAAGCAGCAACGTTTCCAAGTACATCCCGATAGCTATCGGGATTGCAGCATAATAACAAACCCATTGAATTATGGAGTCCGCAGGTTATCGAACAAAAAGCAGACTATATCCATAACAATCCTGTCGTGGCCGGTTTTGTTGCCGAGCCGCAGCACTGGCGTTATTCCAGCGCCCGTGATTATTGCGATGGTAAAGGTTTGATAGCAATCGAGCTTTTATAAAACGGTTAGGGCAGTGTTTGGGGGCCGGTATAGTTGGATAAGCACACGCGGCACGCGTGCGCCAGCGGTCGAAAACGAAAAGTAATGGTTGCTTAACCCGGCTTGTCTTTTTCGCCAAACAATTTGTATGTTTACCTACGGCGCCCCTATAAGCGCTTAACACCTAATATTATACACATGGAAAATTCTGTTAAGCAAAGCCGCAAAGCCATTGGCTTGTTTTTGCTTTTTACCTTTGGCTTAAGTTCAATTTTTTATTTTCTCATCATTCATACCGGCAAGCTGGGCAGCGGTTTCGGTTTGTATGTTACGGGGCTTATGTGGTGCCCGGCCTGCGCTGCGTTTATCACCACCAAAGTTTTAAAGCGAAAAATAGCCGGCCTGGCCTGGCGCTGGGGCAATCCGCGTTACCAGCTTTGGAGTTACCTGGTGCCCTTAATTTATGCGCTGATTGCGTACCTCATTATTTGGCTTGCCGGTTGGGGCGGATTTTACAATCACCAGGTTGCCGATAGCGTGGCCAAAGCATTCGGCTGGCAACATTTGCCCATGGCCCTTACCATAGTGCTTTATTTTATTTTTACCGGGCTTTGGGGAATGCCGGGCAACGTCGCCACTAGTTTGGGCGAGGAGATCGGCTGGCGTGGCTTTTATGTGCCCGAGCTTTACAAAATAACCAGTTATACCAAAACCTCGTTATTGGTGGGCATTACCTGGGCTGTATGGCATTTCCCCATCCTGCTATTTGCCGACTATAACAGCGGAACGCCCGCCTGGTACGGCTTAACCTGTTTTACCGTTATGGTGGTGAGCATGAGCTTTGTTTTTACCTGGTTCCGCATCAAATCAAATAGTTTGTGGACAGCCGTTTTATTGCACGCCAGCCATAACCTTTTTGTTCAGAGTTTTTTTACACCCTTTACCCGCGACACCGGCCACACCAAATATTTTGTCGACGAATTTGGCGCGGTATTACCTGCGATAGCCGTCATCGCCGCCATCTATTTCTGGACCAGGCGAAAGGAATTGGAAAAGCTGCCGGCTTAGGGTTGAATTTCGTAGGTAATGAGGCGTCCAAGCAAAAGATAGCTATCGCGACGAAAGGCACCGCTGGGGCTGACCGACTTCTATTTGATTTTCAGTTTCTTTTGGCGTTATCACAGTTCTCGCCTTGTGAATTGAAATCATTGTTTGTAATATTGCCAAATTAGATCGATTGCCACATTGTGGTAAATAATTTATTAAAAACCTTGCACTTAACTTAAAAGTGAATACATTTGTCATTGAGGAGTTCTTCGTGGATGAGAAAAATGCTTGCAACTTTTACACTGTGCGCGTAGAAGATCGCGATACGTCCGAGACGGACCTCTTTTATGACCAATTCGAGGAACACGCTGATTTCAAAGATGACTTTGGTATAATTAACGCACTCATTGGTGAACTAGGCGTCCGTGGTATGAGGTTAATCCGCCGCGTTCGCGACGAATCAAAGGCCTTTGCTTTGCCTCCCGAATCGTTGATCAGAGAGGCCGGTGCGGACTTTTTTGAAAACAAGTTGAGATTATATTATGTTCCGCTTTCACAGAACATAGTTGTACTTCTGGGAGGCGGCATCGCACATGAATACGTAAGCGCTAAACCGCCAACTGCATTTTGGGATGCTCAAATCTTTGCCAAAAAGATTTTAGACGCCCGCAACGATGCTTATTTTATTGATGGAAATCGTTTATTATCTACTGATAATGAATACCCTATAATTATATATTAAAATGAATAGCGAAAGATTTAAACGTGCCAACGAACGTGCCAATCCGAACCATAAAGCATTTGTGAGTAAAAATCTCGATGTTATCGAACAAATTATTTACATAATGCAGGAAAGAGGATGGACTCAAAAGACGCTTGCTGAGAAATTGGGCAAGTCGGAGTCTGAGATTAGTAAATGGCTTTCAGGGCTTCATAATTTCACCGTTCAAACCATCGTTAAAATTGAGCAAGTTTTAGAAAATCCAATTTTGGTCACACCAATAAAATACCGCCAGGAAATTGTAAAGGAGGTCCAAACTAAATTGGTAGATGAATTGGTAAAATTGGTCAGTTCATCATTTAAATTACACAACCAGGTCGTGGCACACAGGGACGCTGCCGGCCAACATTGGTATCATGCCGCGCCTATTGTGAGCAAAACGGCATTGACCAGACAAGCCGTTCGTAGAAAACCAGAAGCTTTGAAACCAACAGAATATCCTTTACAAGCTGCGTAACATGGCCAAGATAGTTCCCGAACAAATTCATATTGTGTCTATACAGGTCACTAATGCCAACGTCAGTATGACAAAGGGCAAGGACCTGGTAGAGAAAAATAAAGCTTTTGACATTAATTTTAAAGCCAATACAAGTTTGTCGCTGGAAGATCAGGACTTTTGTAAAGTCGACTTTACGGTTGACTTTTTACCAACTGAACAACTTAAAGACCAAACGGATTTTTCAGCCAGTTTTAGTATTGATTTCATCTTTTCAATCGAACATCTTCAGAATTTCAAAGTTGCAGTTCCCGGCACTGAGCATGGCTTCCTTCTGGATTCAACACTTGGTACCACGTTAATGGGAATCGTATATTCAACTGCGCGCGGCATCATTCTCACAAGGACGGCCGGTACCATTCTGGATAGCATTTTACTTCCCGTAATAAATCCTGCAAATCTTCTTGATATAGAACAAATTGACCAGTAATAGCTGCCTTGCGTAACGGTGTTACCATTGACAGCTATAACACCTATGCTTATCATTTCATATTAAAATACTTTGTTAATCGCTTATAGCCAAAAAACCTTGGGCCGGCTACCTGTCAGCGACGCACTGGTACACGGCCGACAAGTCGGTGCGGCATACTAGCGAGGATTGGGAAACGCCGTAAAATTCAGCGTTCTTCTTCTAAATGAAAAGCCCGGCGCCCGGCAACTGGCATTGTTCTTCGTCTTACATTTCGTTAATGCAGTCACAGACTGCGGGCATAGTCGTCCGAAGTTACAAAACTTCGAACAGCGTTCCTGGAACACTACGCGCAACTGGGTTTATCAACCGGACTTCGTCTTTTATAGGTTTTGCCAACCCCTTATAACACTATGCTAATCAGCACGCTTAACCGAGGCAGGAGGGCTGCCCACTTTTTTGTTTCCTTTTTTTATGCCAAATTCTCTCTCCACTATTTTTCTACTTTCTAATTTCGTGCAGTTGGCAAATAAAGGTTTTATACGTGAATTATCTTTTAGATAAGGCTCTTTAGCTATGATCCAATAGACGAGCGTTGTTCCCATAAATTCCGGATAATCCGTTTCCCTTTGGAACGCATAGAATGAAATTTCTTGTATGATTTTTTTACAACGCTTGCGGGAGCGGTGGGGCTTCTTTTGGCTGATTGTCAATTACTTTATAACCCTACTTTACCAATTGGTATTGGGTTTGAAATCATAATTCTTATCAACTGATCTCAAAGATTCGTACAGATTTTTGTTTATAATTACTAAAAAGGGGCTGCGGTCAAATCTTTTAAGATACTGTCGCAAATCAGCCAAACCCGGTTCATCTTGCGCGTAAAAAGGTAATATATAAATCCCGGATTCACCGTAAAAGAACAGATTTTCCGATTTTTCTTTAAAAAAAAGATAGTATTCGTTGTTTTCCAAAATACGATGAGGTAATATTAGGTTTAGATAGCCTTTCTGAGAAAGAATATTTAGTTGTTCATCGGTAATTTCAAAACCTCTATTGCAAAACCAACATTCGGAAGAATCTGCATGATATTTATAATCAAGATACAGCTCTATATATTCAAATTTTTTACTGTATAAATCTTCCACCTTAGAATTTTTTATTAGTTGGATATATTTTTCACATTCTTTTATGCTTTTATTGGAAACCTTGTCATGCACTTCAATCAAACCTGAATATAACTCGTTTATCATTTTTGAAAAGCTTTTAATACTGGAGGCATTTTTTAATACTTGTTTTTTATCATCCAAGAAATGATAATTTAACATCAATAATGTAAATCTTTGGTGACTCTTCTCCATTGAGGCGGGTTGTTTACATGAATGTAATGATATAATTATGAAAAGTAAAAATATAGAAGCGTAATTAAGGCTTTTTACCTTTTCTAATTTCTTGCCTGATTTCCTCTGTTTTGTCCTTTGCATCGTTTTCGAAATTTCTTATTAGAATAAGTTTTCCACCTGCTGCTTTAAAAGATTCGTAGGTACTCCCAAGACTTTTATATGCATTTAAAAAAGCGTCTCTATCAACTACCAAGACCGGAACGGTTGTCGCTCCAGTTTGTAATTGAGCGGCCCTCGCATTGTCTATAGCTTGAGCCATTCCTTTCATAAATGAACCTGGCGTAAAATAACCATTTTCATTAACTGTCTTAACCTCAAAAACAAAGTTAAGAGGCTTGCCATTTAGTTTATACGTTTGATGGTATAATGATCCGTCCGCTTCGTTATAGGAAATATCCATCTTAGCTAAGTTTCTAGTAGATAACATAACATCTATTTGTCGGCCTAAAAACTTCAGTCCATTCTGTATAGTGACGTCTTCTATTGTTTTGGGTATATCCGCTGGGGATCTTTCGTCAATATTGCCCGCAGGCGTCTCATCTTCCCTATAGGTATTAAGATAGGCCTCATGAAGCATTAGTGTAAAAAACGCCTCACCAACCAGCCCTTTAACTACTGCATCCCCGTTCCTCCTAATATTGTTATCGTTTGACCACCCCCATTTTTCTAAACTGGCCATAGAAAAGTTATTAGAATTGATTACAACCTTAGTGAAAAAATAAAGGTTGCTCATAGTACTGAGCCTATGATACAATGTTAAATCTCTTGGAGGTTGGGGACCATCACCATTGTAATCTGTAAAATATATAGGATCATCACCTGCGTAAATGTAAGGGGCCGACCCCGGGAAATCATTGGCTCTAAAATCCACACTTCCAAACCTCCCTATCCTTGGTTCATAGAACCTGTTCCCATAATCCTGTGAGTTCCCCAACCCCATGATAGAGTTGTCATTTTCCTTACCGTTAAAGCCGTACCGGTAGGTACTGTCACCACCAAATGTATATAACCTGCCGGGCATCAGCATCCCGAAAGGATAATAACCCGCCAAGGCAAGCGTCTACGCTTGACTTTAAACAATTTTCAGCGTCCACGCTGAAGTCTTTATGCGGGTTTTATGTTATCCATTAAACTAAACCACCGCACGACAAGGCAAGGCAAGGCGTGTTAAATCAGCGTAGACGCTGATAATATTTGGAAGTCAAGCGTGGACGCTTGACTTGGCGGGGGGGGGGGCAAATGTAAAGCACAAACCCAGCGCTTTGCGTTAGCGGGCGTCGCGGATACCGGCCAACGTGGCTAAGGCCCTGTGCAGTATGAGCAAAGCACGCGGGCCGCAGGCAACGCCCATATTTTTAGTAGCAGTGGCAGTAGCAGTTGGCAGTGCGCAATTGGCAGCTGGCAGTTTGACCAGTGAATAAGGTTGCCTTTTGAGAACAGTTTTGCAAAGGTCGGTGATATTACCCAAATAAATGGTGACAGCATTTTGTCAGTAAAAGTGTAAACCCATCAAAAAATAACTATTTTATTATCAATTATTTAAATAAGGTTAACATTGAATTATGTTAAGTTGTGTTAACCCATGCAGATACATTGGGCTGTATGGTCAATGCACTTTTCTGCGTGTTTGCCCTCTTCAAGTCGAAAGTCCGGAGTATAAGTCTAAAGTCGTGCCTCGGGAATCAAGGCGCTGCCTTTCGCCCGCCGCACGAGTAGGGCGCTCACAATAGCCACCGCGCATAACACCAGCATTAAGTGGAGGCCGCTTTTAAAGCTTCCGCTTGTTTTGCGGAGGGTGCCCAGCACGATCATTCCGGTGCTGCCTGCCAGTTCGTCAATCATGGTTACCACGCCTAAAACGGAGCCGTAGCGTTTGCCGCCGTAAATATGGGCAACCCACACCTGTATAATGGTAAAGGCCCCGCCAAAACCAAAGCCGGCAACAAGGGCAAAAGCATTTAACAACAGGGGGCTGCTATTAAACGTGCTGAGCATAAAAAAGCTGAGCGCCATGATGCAGATGGTGAGCACCATGATGTACTCTTTGGCTATCCTGTCGCTAAGGTAGCCGAAGAACAGCTTGCCTGCCATGGCCATTAGGGAAAAATAGCCCAGTAAGGCGGCGCTCATGGCGGGGCTTTGCCCCAGGTCCTTCATTACAAAACCATGATTTTGAAGGTATCCTTTTATACAAAACCATAATATGCCGGTTACAATAAGCACCAGGTAAAAGGTATAGGAGCGCAGGGCATCGGCGAGCGACAAGTTGGCTTTGGCGGATGGGGCATTGGACCGTTCGGGGAAGGCTGCGCCATCGGGTACAGTCCCCATTGCAGCCGGTTCGGATTTGATGAGCAATAGCGGGGGCAAAAGCAAAACGGCGGAGGCGATGCCCAGATAGAGGCAGGCTTTTTGCCAGTCGGCGCCGGCCATTACGGCAACGCGGGGGAAAATAATACCGCCCAGGCTGGAGCCGAGGATGACGATGCCGGTTGCTATGCCTTTATAATGGCTGAACCATTTGTTTACCAGGTACATAAAAGCAATAATACCGGCCAGCGACATGCAAATGCCATATAATACATAAAAGATGCACAAAACGGGATAGCTGGTGATATAGGCCTGCAAAAATATTAAGCCGGTAGCCCCGAAAGCGCCGACGGCGATGACGGTGCGCGGGTTAAACCTGTCGAGCAGGCGGCCCACAAAAGGTGAAGCGATGGCAATGGTTAAAAACAGCAGTGTAGGCAGGAAAGCGGCGCTCTGCGGATCGAGGCCGAAGGACTTGATCTGCAATGGGCGCATCACGGTTAAAGCATAAGCGCCCACGCCATTGGTGGTTGCGTACATGAGCGCCAGGCCTGCCAGCATGAACCAGCCATAGAAGATGTTTTTCATAAAAAACACTGAAGAGATTTGAGCCGGAAGATACGATTTAGCGGGGTTAATTGCATGGGCAAGAGTTTCTGTTTCAGCAAGGTTTCTTTCAGATTCTGGTTACCCGTCCACGAGTACGTCATTGCGAGGAACGATCCGCTAGCCAGCGGACTACACATGCTAATCGATGAACCAGCGCGTAATGATGACCTGTTAGCCGCACGCCGTTCACCCCTGCATCGCGTTTCGCTGACTGTTTAGCGTAGAGGTTGCTTCGTTCCTCGCAATGACGTTGGGGTGGATTTTGCGGGTAAACCTAAACAAGCAGGGGGCCCTGTGTCCTCCGGAGATATTCAACGCAAGGCTCTGTATTGCAGCCTCGTGGTAACGGTGATCTGGTCGCCATCGGCCAATTATTCATCTGCACTGGTGAGTGTTATAAAGCCGCCGTCTTTCTTAGGTGTGTCAAAGATCATGATAAAAACTTTCTTGCCCCCTTTGCCATCATCATCATTAAAGTAATAAGCATCCGACCCCTTAACCTTTTTGTGCGTTACATTTTGGTATTGGGCCAGGAAACTATCCTTCATTTGCTTCGGATAAGTGCTGGTTTGATAAAATACGATGACAACGGCCTGGTCGTCCTTTGAAATAGCAAACACCGCATTGTCTTCCGCCGTTTTTGGCGCATAGTATTCGGTATCCACTGTTGAAAGCGCATAGCCTAAGGATGTAACTGTTGCCAGGTAGTCCTTTTGCGACGCGACCAGCAATTTTTGCATGTTGCGTAAATTAGGTACGATCAGTTTATTAGCAAACGTTGTTGAATCGATATCGAGTTTAATAATTTGCTGCGCCGATGCCGCATTGAAAGTAACAATGCAGCATAGGGCCACGATTAATTTTTTCATATAAAGATTTAATTTGAGGTGAGCATTTGCTTCGCCTAATGGAAGGCAAAATAGAAATATTTTTTGGAAGTATATTGGCACGGGTTACGCATATATAAAAAATCCAGGTCATGCTGTCACGCACGTGCGGGACGGCATGACTGAAGGGAATTGATGCAACTCACCCACTCACTCACTCCTCAAACTTTTCACCGGGTTAGCCAATGCCGTTTTCACCGCCTGGAAACTGATGGTAAGCAGCGTAATGCCAATAGTTATAACCGCCGACAGTACAAATACGCCCGGCCCGATGCTGATGCGGTACTGGTATTTTTGGAGCCAGTCGCTGAGGAAATAAAGGGCTATGGGCGAGGCGATGACGCAGCTGATGGTGACCAGCACAATAAAATCGGCGGAGAGCAGCACCCATACTTTGGTAGCCGAGGCGCCTAATATTTTGCGGATGGCCACCTCTTTGCTGCGCTGTTCGGCCATATAAGCGGCGAGGCCGAACAGGCCCAGGCAGGATACAAAAATGGCGAGGCCGGCAAAAATGCCTGCCAGCTTGCCTACCAGCGCTTCGAGGCTAAATTTTTCGGCGTACGACTCATTGACAAACACATACGAGAATGGATAGGCGGGGTTGTATTTATTAAACAGCTTGCCGATCTTTTCGACGGCGGTATGCGGGCCAACGCCGGGCGCCAAACGGTAGATGACCTGGCTGCTAAAATTGTTGAGGCGGTTAAATACGGTCGGTTCCACGGGGGTAAAGGGCGAACCCATTACGGCATCCTGCACCACCCCGATGATGCGCGACTGCCCGTTGATGCCGTCGAAAGTGATGAGCTGGTTGATGGGCTGTTTAAGGCCCATGCGTTTAACGGCGGCTTCGTTGACGATAATATTGGTGGCTTCGGCATTTAGATTGGCGGTAAAGTTACGCCCGGCGATGAGGTGCATGCCCACGGTATTAAAATAGGTTTCGTTAACGATCACGGCGCCCACGTTTATTTTGAGTTCGCCGGGGCTTTTGCCGGGCCAGGAGGATATGCCGGTATGCCAGCCAATTTTGGTAAGGGGGCTGGACGCGCTGGTAACGCCTTGCACCATGCCGCTGGCGAGCAGGTCGTTTTTTAGCGCGGGGTAGTTGTCGTACAGGTCCTTGGTCATAAAGGTGGATACCAGGCGGTCAGCGCTGTAGCCGGTGGGGCGGTCCTTGGCGTATTGTATTTGCCGGTAAATGATGACGGTGCTGATGATAAAGGCCACCGAGCAGCTAAACTGCAGCACCACCAGTATTTTGCGCGGCGTGGCGGCGGCCTTACCGATTTGGATGCTCCCTTTGAGCACTTTTACCGGGTTAAATGCCGACAGGTAAAACGCGGGCCTGCAGCCGGCTAACAAACCGATGCCCAACACATAAGCCAGCATAATGCACCAAAAAACGGGATTGCCATAAGGTATTTGCACCCCGCTGCCGGTAAGCGTGTTGAACCGGGGCAGCGCCAGGATGACCAATACAATGGCCAGCACAAAGCCGGCAAAAGTGATGAGCACACTCTCGGTTAAAAACTGGAAGATAAGCTGGTACCGCCGCGAGCCGATGGCTTTACGTACGCCCACCTCGCGCGCCCGCTTTTGCGACCGGGCGGTAGACAGGTTGACGAAATTGATGCCCGCGATAAGCAGCACCAGCGCCCCGATAATTCCGAACATGCGCACATAGGTGATAAATCCGCCGGCGGCTTTGCCGTTTTTAAAGTCGGCATACAGGTGCCAGTCTTTGAACGGGTACAGGAAAACCTGCGGCTTATAGGCGCGCACGTTGGGGTTATTTTGGGCGATGAGGTTTTTGATGCGATCGGTTACCTGTGCCTGGGTGGCGCCGGGCTGCAGGGCCACAAAAATTTCGAAGGAGGAATTGTCCCATTGGGTACGGGCGGCTTTAACATAGCCGGCGGTTTGCTCGGCGTAGCTGAAGGGCATAAAAAAATGGAACTGGAAGGATGAATTGGCCGGGAAATCTTTCATTACGCCGGTAACTTTTACGGTGTATTGGTTATCAACCCGGATGGTTTTGTTGATGGGATCGGCATCGCCGAACAGGGCTTTGGCGGTGGATTCGTCGAGGACGATGGAAAAAGGGTCGTTTAAAACACTGTTAACGTTGCCTTTTACCAGCGGGTATTGAAATATGTGGAGGAAATCGGGCGCCACGGTGCCCCCATCGACCAGCATTTTTTTATCGCCCACGATAAAATCATGACCGGAAAAATCCGCGAAATCGGTTTCGGCCACATATTTTATGCCGGGAATGGTGGTGCGGAGCACGCCGGCCAGCGGTAGCGGCAGATAATTTTGGGTGCGCGTGCCCTCCTGCGGGTCGGCATAGTTTACCTTAACAGCATAGGCCTGCTGGTAGTGGGGCAAAAAACGGTCGTACGAAAGCTGGTTAAACACCCAAAGCCCGATAAGCAGGGCAACGGCCATGCCGGTGGCAAGGCCAACAATGTTAAGCGCACTGTAAACCTTGTTGCCGCGCATATTGCGCCAGGCGGTTTTGAGATAATTTTTGATCATGGCGGGATGATTGAGTTTAGGTAAAGGACGGGGGATTATTGGGGATGTTGCATTGCGGCTTGTATAAACGCGATATTTCGCGTCTCCGAACCCTATGCACCGGTTGCAGATCAATCGCGCCAATCCTTTAATCCTAAAGACAAACACGGGCGAGACGTGAAGTATCGCGTCTCTATTGGAATTAATGCAATTTTGTAGCTTAATTGTTGATCAATATATCCTTGGCCATGATCATGGGCACGCTGATATATTTCTTCTCCATGTAGTTGATCACTTTTTCGAGTACGTCGCGGGAGGCCTGGTCCATTCCCTGTACTTCTTCGGCAAACACGGAGTTGATGGCGGTGTTGCGGATCTCTTTGATCTTTTCGGGCACCTGGCGCATGGCCAGCTCGATGCGGCGTTGTTTCAGCTCGAGGATGAAGGCCGAAATGTTTTGGCTGATGATGTTTTCGGCGTGGGTGAGCTCGTCATAACGTTCCTGCAGGTTGCGTTTGGCTACTTCTTTCAGGGATTGTACCTCGATATAATTTACCTGGAAGTTATTCAAAACTTCGGGAGCGGTATCGTTTGGTATGGCCAGGTCGACGATGGTTTTTTTACTGTTTTCGCCGTTGAGGAGGCTGGCGTAAAGTTCGGTGGTGATTATCGGTTCGGTTGAGGAGGTGCAGGTGATGATGGCGTCGAAGCCTTTTTTATATGTTTTTAACGCTTCCAGGTCGTAAGCTTCGCCGTCGAGATCGGCAGCCAGCTCCTTTGCTTTGGAAAGCGTACGGTTAAACACCGCGAAGTTGGTGAACTTATGTTTTTGCAGGTATTTTGAAATGTTGCGGTTGGTTTCTCCCGCCCCGATGATCAAAACACGCGAATTGGTGCTCAGCTTCATATCGCGCAGCTTGCGGTACGCCAGGGAGACGACGGAGATTGGGTTTTTTGAAATATTAGTGTGTGTATAAACCTCTTTGGCGGTCTTTACAACACAAGTCATAAACATGCGCATCCCGTCGCCGGTCAGGCCCGCCTCGCGGCAATTTTCGTATGCTTTGCGCAATTGCGGCAAAATCTCTTTTTCGCCGACGATCATACTTTCCAGTGAGCAGGAGGTGCGCAGCAGGTGGTCCAGGGCGTCCTGGTCTTCGTAAATGGAGGCGGCTTCGAGGAATACGCTGGTAGAAACCGGGCAAAGGCCGATATTCAGCGCGTGCATAAATTCGCGGGCAAACTGTTTATCCACGGTTTGCGAGGTCATCATCACAAATTCAACACGGTTGCAGGTGGCCAAATAAAATATCTCTGAAATACCAAACCGGGCTTTAACGTTATGCAGCTTTTCTGTCAGATTTTCCTGGCAGATCACCAACTTCCCCAATTCCTTCAGCTCGATCTGCTTATGCGTAAAAGCTATTACCTTTAGATACTTCAACGTAGTTTAAATTTTGCCCAACAAAAGTAACAGGTTTGCGACAACTCAATGTCAACCCTTTGTCATACCATCGCATTTAGAATGGTTATAAATTGCGGGCCACAAGGCGTAACAATAGTTAAATTTTGTTTCGGGCGACGAATGTAAAATATTATATCTTTAAAAGTGAAAAAACTTAAAAAAGTAAGCCTTGTGCTGCTTATCACCGGCTACCTGGCCGCCGGTGTAAACCACTTCAGGGTTCCTGCTTTTTACATTGCAATTATACCTCTGTATTTACCGCACCCTGAAATAATAAATGTAACAGCCGGCTGTTGCGAGATCGGCTTTGCTATTTTGCTCATCTTTGCCAAAACCCGCGAATTTGCCGCCTGGGGAATTGTGTTTATGCTGATCGCTTTTATACCGGTTCATATAGAAATGGTACGCGCGCCTTACAGCATGGGAGGATCACAGGTATCGCCTTTACTTGCCTGGGTGCGGCTGGTTGTGATTCAGCCGCTGCTGATTTGGTGGGCGTGGCTGTATACGGCTCAGAAAAAGCCCTAAATTTATTTTTATGAAGCAGTGCGCATTGTTAATAATTATCCTTTTGAGTTCATGCGGATTAGGAACTATACCCGACAAGGATTTATCAAAATCAAATATAGCTTATATTGAGTTGAGTTTTCCAAACTCGAAGAACCCAGCACTTCCAATCCGTCTTAATTCCAAACAAAGTGATGTTCTTGATACGATCCTAAGAGAAAGAAAAAAGGCTTTGGCAGACCCGACCAATTGTTATGAGTTGTTTATTCAGCTTAAGAATTCATCAGTTCATTACAGAACCGATGGCATTAACTTTCAAGGTTATGATAGTTCAACCGACTTGCCTTTTTCTTTTTCTACCAAAAGGAATATTTTAACGGACGTTTTTAAGCTTTCGAACATAGAGCACTGTAAATAGAATTTTAAACAACCCTCAATTCAACATTAAACATATGTGATCACTTACCAATGAATAGGGAGTTTATTGACTAACTTTATGCCCATCAATAAGTCATGATCAGAAAACAATATTTTAATATCCCGGGGGCCAAAGGTCGCGGCATGCTTATGGACCTCACTTTTGACGATGCCCTAAAAAAAGCCCCTATGGTAATATTTGCCCACGGGTTTAAAGGGTTTAAAGACTGGGGTTCGCATAACCTGGTGGCGCATTTTTTTGCGGAGAACGGCTTCCGGTTTTTAAAGTTCAACTTTTCGCATAACGGCACAACTGTGGCTAACCCTATTGATTTTGCCGACCTCATTGCTTTTGCCGATAACACTTTTTCGATGGAACTGGATGACCTGAAGGCGGTGATCGATTTTGCCTGCGGCGGATCGGGTATGCCAACCGAGCCCTGGGTTTATTTGATAGGGCACAGTATGGGCGGGGGATTGAGCATCATCAAAGCTGCAGAGGATGACCGGGTAAAAAAATTGATTACCATGGCCGCTATATCCAGTTTCCATAATTTATGGTCGCCGGATGCCGAGGAGCAATGGCGGTTGCAGGGAATTATGTACGTGACCAACAAACGCACCGGGCAGGAATTGCCGTTAAAAGTGGGTTTGCTGCAGGACCTGGATAAAAACCCGGCTCGCCTGGATATTATTGCCAGGGCCAAACAAGTAAAGCAACCCTGGCTAATCGTTCACGGCGATGCCGACCCGACCGTTCCGGTACATTGCGCCGAAGATCTTAAAGCCGCACAGCCAAATGCCGAACTTTTGATTATCCCGGGCGCCGATCATACTTTTGGCTCATCGCAACCCTATACCGGCGCCGCGTTACCGCCTCTGCTGCGCGACTTTTGCAATGCTTCTGTTATATTTTTGAAAAAATAAGGGTCGGTCACAAACGATCAGTGCCGTTTGTCGTTTATCAAGTGCAGACGGTGCTAAAAATTAGTTAAAATTGCGTCTTGCCGTAACAAACTATGACATGCTTTTGCTTCCTGATAATGAGCCGGTTAAAATTAATTCATCCATGGTTTTAATCGGAGCCAAAAAAAGAGGAGATAAATTCCTCAACCCGGTTCCAACTGACGAAACGGGATTTGATAAGATCATCCCGATATTAAAGGAATACATCAACAATTCCGCGGAGAATACGCCCAAAAAGCCTTTGGGCCCTTTTAAAACAGATCCTTCAATTTACAACAAGCAGCCGCTTACCGGGTTACGGATTACCTGGATGGGGCATTCCAGCCTGCTGATCGAGATTGATGGAAACCGGATACTGACCGACCCGGTTTGGAGTGAACGTGCGTCTTTTTTACCCTTCATGGGGCCAAAACGATTTTTTGAACCGCCGCTGGCGCTGAAGGATTTGCCGCCCCTTGACGCGGTTATCATCTCGCATGACCATTATGATCACCTGGATAAAGCAACGATGAAATTTTTCGCGGATAAGTCTATCCCTTTTTATTGTTCGCTGGATGTAGGGCATTACCTGCAAAAATGGGGCATGCCGGCAAACTTCATCAGCGAAATGGATTGGGGCGACAGTGTTATGCTGACCAACGATTGCATTTTGACCGCTACCCCCGCACGGCATTTCAGCGGAAGAGGCATAGTCGGGCGCAACGAAACCCTGTGGTCGTCATTTGTGATAAAAGGCGCAAAGCACAATATATTTTACGGCGCCGATTCGGGCTGGTGGGATGGTTTTAAGGATATCGGCGATACCTTCGGTCCCTTTGACCTCACGATGCTGGAAATAGGCGCCTATGGCAAATATTGGCCCGACATTCACATGGGCCCGCGACACGCTGCCGACGCCCACCTGGCGCTAAAAGGCAAACTGATGATGCCCATCCACTGGGGCACCTTTAACCTGGCGCCGCATGCCTGGTATGAACCGATTGAACGATTGCTACTATACGCTAAAGAAGACGGCATACAACTTTTTGCGCCGACACCAGGGGAACCTATTGAGGTTAAGAAGGAATATGTTTCGGGCTGGTGGGAAAAGTATAGATAAGAAGTTGATCAGGTTGGTCCCGATAATTATCGGGAGGGTTGATTAAGTT
>Ga0206949_1128_pt1 | contig 27817 bp, 28 predicted proteins | sample Alteio_BWOrgHeat_40_FD_153240 | JGI IMG/M metagenome (GOLD analysis project Ga0206949, IMG submission 153240) | Enriched cells from forest soil in Barre Woods Harvard Forest LTER site, Petersham, Massachusetts, United States -... | ecosystem: Environmental > Terrestrial > Soil > Temperate forest >...
TTTGCTAACGCTGTTAGTAAAAATACACACAGCAAACATGGGCATCGTAGAAAGAAAAGAAAGACAAAGAAAAGAGATACGCGAGAGCATCCTCGAATCAGCCTGGAAGGTGGTCAACGAGGAAGGCTGGCAGTCGTTGTCTATCCGCAAGATAGCTGATGCCATCGAGTACAGTGTGCCTGTGGTGTATGACCATTTCGAAAATAAAGAAGCAATACTATCTGAATTCAACCGACAGGGATTTAAATTGCTGGGCGATAAAGTAAAACAAGCCCGCGAAACACAAGACACCCCTTCAAAACAATTAGAAGCGATTGCCTTTGCATATTGGGATTTCGCTTTTGACAACAAGGAGTACTACCAGCTCATGTACGGACTGGGTATGCCCACCTGCGAAAGCCTGAACAGTGTACCGGAGCTCACCGCATTCATAGGTGTATTCCATACTACTATCGGCCTGATGATAAAGGATGGCCCTGCCAAAGAAGAGAATACATGGATGAAAGTTCACTCTTTCTGGTCTATGCTGCACGGCCTGGTATCCATCAACCTGATGGCGCCTCCCGTTTCACACATGGGGCTTACGTCAGAACAAATGAACAAAATGATACTCGCTGATTTCATTACCGGCTTCTTAAAAGGCCTGGTGGAATAATTTTTTTACCAAAACCATTAACACTGTTAACTTTTATAATCAGAGTAATATAAATAACAATAAAAATAAATAGCTGTACATACAGGCATAAACAACTCAACCAATAATTAAAAACCACAAAACAAACAAAACAAATGAAAAAAGTAACGATTCTCCTGACCGCAGTAATGCTCTCTACCGCATCAATGTATGCGCAAACATGGAACCTCGATAAAGCCCATTCAAGACTCGGCTTTACCGTCACTCACTTAAAGGTGAACGACGTTGATGGCTACTTCAAAACCTTCGACGCCACAGTAACTTCCGAAAAGCCGGATTTCAGCGACGCAGTATTCTCTATGACAGCGCAAACCAACTCCATCTTCACCGACAACGACCAAAGGGATACCCACCTCAAATCACCCGATTTCTTTGACGCGGCAAATAACCCTACTGTCACTTTCAAGAGCACTACTATAAGGAAGACAGGCGATAACACCTTTGTGCTTACCGGCAATCTGACCATGCACGGCGTAACTAAGAAGATCACGCTCGATGGTTCATACAAAGGCCCGGCTATTCACCCAATGACCAAGAAACCAGATGTTGGTTTCAAGCTTACCGGCAAGATCAAGCGCACCGACTTCAACATCGCTTCTTCTATGGGCGATGCAATGGTGAGCGACGAGATCGTACTTACAGCTAACGGCGAATTCCAGAAAGGATAATTTTTTTAGTACAAATATTCAAAACCACTTAAAACAAATAAAAATGAAAACAATAAAATGGGCATTAGACCCCACGCACTCAGAAGTGCACTTTAAAGTAAGACACCTGGTCGTTTCTAACGTCAGCGGATCATTCAAAACATTCAATGCATCTGTAGAAACACAGGGCGATGACTTAACTACAGCTAAGGTACATTTCACTGCTGATGTGAACTCAATTACCACCAACAATGACCAGCGCGACGGCCATCTGAAAACTGGTGATTTTTTCGATACGGCAAACCACCCTCAGCTGACATTCGAAGGCGATAAGTTGGAGAAGACCGGCGATGATGCTTACAAGCTGCACGGCACACTCACTATGCGTGGCGTAAGCAAACCATTGACTTTGAACGTAAGTCACGGCGGCCAGATACAGGATCCATGGGGCAACACCCGTACAGGCTTTGAAGTTACCGGCAAGGTAAACCGCAAAGACTTCGGCGTAAGCTTTGGTATGGTATCAGAAACTGGCGCCATCATGCTGGGCGAAGATGTGAATATCAGCGCTAACGTAGAGTTCGTACAGGAGAAAGAAGCAGTAACAGCTTAAGTTATTGATATACTCACTTAGAGTGGAGAACGGAGGATAGATGAAAAGCAATACCTGTACTTTCAGACGGTACGGGTATTGCCTTTTTTAAGACGCGCCAGAATTGCGGCATTATTTTTGTTACATATTTATAATAACAAGCCTCACTCATCCCAATATGAAGAAACTAAGTTTAGTTGCCATCCTGTTGCTCATCGCCACAGGCGTTTTCGCACAGGAAAAATGGATACCCGTCACATACAATGTATCCTTCAAAATAAAGAATGCAGGTATTACTGTCAGCGGCAAGTTCCAGGGCTTCCGGGGCACACTCCTCTTCTCCCCCGACAAATTATCTGCAAGTTCCCTGACAGCAACGGTAGACGTAGCCACCCTCACCACCGGCATTGGTAAGCGCGATGAAGACCTCAAAGAAGAAAAATACTTCGATGCCGATAAGTACAAGCAGATAGAAATAAAGTCTGTAAAGTTGTATCAGAAAGGCGCGCAATATGCAGGCATGTTCAAGGTCACCATCAAGGGCGTCACCAAAGAGATGGAGATACCCTTCGAGTTCGACCAGCTCGGCACAGAAGCCGACTTTAAAGGCAGTCTTGTTATTAAGCGCAGCGATTTCGGCATCGGCGGCAAAACCCTCACTATGTCCGATGAGGCCTCAGTAAGCATTGCCATAAAGGCAAAAAAATAACGGCAGGTTTGCACCATGCCGTTACTTAATGTGTGTATTGCTAATTACTAACTACTATCTACTTATTATCGTCTACCTGTGGCTTGAAGTTATCATCATAATAACGGTCATAATAGTAACGGTTGTAATGATGGTAGTAACGGTAGTAGCCATCACCATCGTTATGGTCGTAATCGTGGTAAGTATGCTTGTACTTAGCGCTTATATTGTTAAACACGCTGTCTTCTCTTGCATAATCATACATATCCCTGTGATATGCGTAATAGCCCCGTCCCCCTAAATTCAGGAACCCTAAAAATGGCCGTCTGTAATACCCATCATCATAGTAGCGGCGGTGATGCATCTTGTAGTATTCATAGTCATCACGGCTTTGTGCCTGTGTGGTTGTGGCTGTCCCTGCCGATAAAAGCAGCACAAACAAGGCAATAAGTAAGTTTTTCAGTCTCATAAATTTCTGTTTAGATAAGTGTGTTTGGCAGGCAAAATATAAAATTTTGGATAAACAATATAATTTACCGTACATTTTTCGGCCTTTTCTCCTCCTCTACCCCGCCGCACCATACGAAAACTCCATGGTTTCGCTATCCACTACTGCCACGTTCGCATAGGTTACTGCCCCATCCTGCATTGTTATTTGCAGATTGCATTCAGCCTGGTATTGCAGCGTTGCCCCCGCTGTGTTTTGTACACAGGCTCCTGAAATACTGAACGGCGTAAAGTTGGGCGGCGTAGACACCTCCCCTGTCACCACGTTCAGCGGCCGCTCCACTATCCATTCGGCGCATACTCCGCCCACAAGCAATGTACGCGGAGTAACTATAGTCACCACATGCGGATTCGTGATATTTTCGAGGTGGAAAATGCAGTAGGCGCCATTTAGGTTGGGCGGTGGGTAGGTAGGCGGTCTCCCTGCATGTTTAACCGCTGCATTTCCTATCCATACCTGCACAAATATCTCATCGCCTATCCCAACGTTGAAATTATCGATCATGATCGCTGTCTGCTGTGTGGCTAAGTATTCGGTCCATGCATTATAGGCGCTGATCGTCAGCGTGAACGTCTCTAACGCTACGTTTACACAGGCAAATTGTATGCCTGCCTGCACCAGGTCAGTTTGATAGTTATCTAAGCCCACCCACGCCGACGCAAATGTAATATCTGTGTTTGCGGTGCTTACCGTAGGCACTTGTATTGTACCCATTACCAGCACATAGTTACTGGTACTCTCTTTCAGCGGGCCCTCCATCAGGAAACCACTCCTACTGCCGTTTGTTGTGGGTATCGCAGCCCGGTATTTCATGGAGGGATTTTCGGTAGTGTCCGGGGCTACTATTTTTGTAGGCTGTGTTACTGCCTTCAGCCATATCTTATAGGCGCCGGGCGCGGCATGAATATCAGGGCGCAACGGATAACCCATCTCATAAAGTGCTTCATCAGGCAGTTCTAATATTTGTTTCTCATTCAGGGCGCCACGTACCAGCAACTCGGAGAGTGGCGGCTCTCCCACTCCCGATAATGGGAATCTGTGTAGCGGCCGGGCCTCAATGATAAACTCTACAGGCTGGTTGTATATGGTTTGCCCAACGGTATATTGCAGTTGAAAATGAGCTATTTCGTCACTCGGTCCCGACGGGCGTACATAGATCCTTACAAAGCCCTGGTTATTGGTAAACAAGGTCATTTGCTGGGAAGCTCCGGTTTTATTAAAAGTACACGTTTTATGTGCGGCGCCGGGCATGTATACTTCGTTATTCTCGGTGGCCCACAGCGTGTATTTTATAGTCGGTAATGTTTGTATCATATATCCCTGTTTTGTGCTTCGCTCATTATCCGTGCACAGGTATGCTATACGTGATCGTATCTGTCACTGTATCGCCATTCATAAATACACCACTTCCGCTGCCCGGGTTTATCATAGCGCCCGGTGGCAACAGCAGTGGCCCGAACATACCCGGGTCCAGCATAAATGTGCCGTTGAAAACATAATGCCCGGTCATAAAAGCATTCAGCTCAGCGCCTTGTCGCGCAGTCGCCAGCTTTGATCTGCTGAAGGTCATGAGTATCTTTCCTGCATTATCGTTTTCCAGCGCAAAAGTTACTGCTACCGGTATAGGCCCCTGCGGCGGTGGTGGCGGTGGCATACCGGGAGGAATAGCAGAAATAGTGCATATTCCATCCTGGGTAAAATCACAGCCTGTGCCGCCAAAAACAACATTGAGCGTCACAGCTTTTGACACCGAGAAAGTGATGGTATCCAATATCGTATCGCCCACCGCTGCCCCAAATGTGCTCGGGCTGGTCGTGGTTATAATGGCGCCAGTGGGCACCGTCAGTTGCGATTTAAGCGCAGGATCATTCAGCGAAAACGGAAAGTCAAATGGATAGGTCGTAAATGGCGACTGAAAATTAAGCCACTGGTTGTTCTGTATATTCTTTAACGCGCTCAGGCTGAAGTACATGATCACCTGTGTGGTATTGAGCGCGGTCCAGCCCACCCAGATGCCCTTACCTGTGTCGCTCACTAATGATGTCTTACAGATACCTTTTCCTATACATCCTCCGGCAGGCGTATTACCAAAGGTGAGCATTGTTGGAGTTACACTCGCTCCTTCCTTTAATGCTGGGCCATTTGTACCTTCTGTGTTTGTTTTTACGCCTCTCACATGATTCCAGTACAATATAATGCACCCCAGCAGTGCAAGTGCTGTAACTATCCATACATAGTTTTTCCTTTTCATAAAAAATTTGTCTGTTATTATTTAATAGTGATTAACCGAAATCTTTTGTCCGTTATGGTTATAAATTTTTACTTTTGATTACCAATACGGCACAATGTAAAGAAAATATTTATTTTTCAAAAACTACCATATTAACAAATGAATAACTTGCAAATTTATCGGGCATACCTGCTGGCTACGTTTGCAAGTTTGTGTATTTGCTTGTTCTCCGTTGGTACTTATGCTCAGGCAACCCATGTCGATTCTCTGAAACAAGCGGCATTGTCCGCAAAAACAGATACCGATAAAGTAAAATCCCTTTTGGCAGTATCTGATGCAGTCAGTTGCTCAGATACGCTCCATAAATTGAAATATGCCAACGATGCGTTGCAATTGGCAGAAAATACAAAATGGCAGAAAGGAATGATGATGGCCAACCAGGAGTTGGGAGTTATTAATGTGGTATGCGGGAAGAACTATGAAGGATCGATCAGGTACTATCAGGCTGCGCTCACCATCGCAAAAACAATTGATGATAAACCTGCCCTGGCAGAGTTATTGTGCCGTATCGCATTTGGATATAAAAATATTGAGCAATATAGCAAAGCGTTAGATTACTACCGGGCGGCTCTATCGCTTAAAACCGACCTCAATATGGAGCTCGGAGTACTAAGTAACATGGGTATAGTGTACACCAATGTGGGCGACTATCCGCATGCTATCGGCTGCTACGAAAATTCTCTGAAAATACTGAACGAGATCATCAAATCAGAAAAAAATAGCGACATATATGACACCTTGCAGATGACCGGGCTCCTTTTTACCATCGGCGATATTTATTTCGCCATGCGCGAATCTGATAAGGCGCTGAAAAATTATGATACCGCTCTGAAATTAACAGAGCAGACAAAAGACAAATCATTTGCATTATATGCGCTCACCGGTATAGCAAAGGTATATAGATACCAGGAAGATTTTGTAAAAGCCGCCCAATTTTATGATAACGCATTGCTGGTGTGTATTGATGCCCACAATGTTGCCGAAGAAACGAACGTACTGGATCAACTCGCCGAGACCTTTCTCGAAAAAGGCGATATACCCACAGCTGTTGATTATGCGCAGCGATCACTGAAACTCGCAGATTCAAGCGGTGTCACCCAGTACCTGCCCAAGAACTACATTACCCTCGGCATGATATACACCCGGCAAGGCAAGTATGCCGAAGCCGTAGATTATCTGAAGAAAGCGATAGCGCTATGTGAAAAAGACGGCTCATTGGATCTGGAGAAAGACGCCCTTGAAGCGCTCAGCAAGGTGTACGACCTCATGAAGGAACCCGGCCTTGCGCTCACAGCCTACCGGCAGTTTGTCACCATCAAAGACAGCCTGTACAACCTCGCCCGTGCCAATGAGATCACACGTATCGACCTCCAGTCCGCCTATAGCCAGGATAGCCTGAAGCAGGCCGGTGAATACGGCCTGAAGATGCAGAAGCAGCAAGTGTATACACTCACAGGTTATGCCGGGCTGGCTATGGTATTGCTGCTTACGTTCTTCGTATACCGCAGCTACATGCATCAGAAGAAGGCAAACATTGCCATCAGCAATGCCAGCGAAGAAGTGATACGCGAGAAGCAGGTATCAGAGCAGTTGCTCCTCAATATCCTGCCGGAAGAAGTAGCGAAAGAATTGATCAGCAAAGGCGATGTAGAGGCCAAGCTGTTTGATAACGTCACCGTGCTCTTCACCGATTTTATCAACTTCACCGCCGCCGCAGAGAACTTCACACCAAAGGAACTCGTTGCAGAACTGCACACCTGCTTCACCGCATTCGATAAGATTATCTCCAAGTACAACATAGAAAAGATAAAGACCGTCGGCGATGCCTACATGATCGCCTCCGGCCTCCCCCAGCCTAATGCCGATCATTGTGCAGATGTCATTAAAGCAGCCATTGAGATCAGGAACTTTATGGTTGCCCGCAGGCAGCAAATGGGCGACCGAACGTTCGGTATACGCATCGGTATCAATTCAGGTACGGTAGTCGCTGGCATAGTGGGTGCCACCAAATTCGCCTACGACATCTGGGGCGATACCGTGAACATTGCTGCGCGTATGGAGCAGTACGGCGAGTCTGGCAAGATCAATATTTCGCATGAATCCTACGAGATCGTACAGGGCCGCTTCACCTTCACAGATCGTGGCGAAATAGATGCCAAGCACAAGGGCAAGATGCGGATGTACTTTGTTGAAGCATGATATAATAATATTTGAAAGCAGTTTATATTTAACACTCATCGCCTGCATTCGCATAATTCAATAATAAATATCCGCTCACTTGTCATTTTCACCAAATCTGGCAAGGTTTTTGCAGCATAATATATCCGGGCTTTGGGTGTCAATTTGGCGCCCTCCTTTTTAGAGGCCAGAAGGAGCCCCGTAAAAAAGTGTACAGCTTTTGTTCAGTTTTTGCCTGCCGACCGAAGCTATTTTTACGTAGGTGGGTACACTTTTTGTAAACCTTTTGTCCAGTTTCTGTACAACTTTTGTTCATCTTTTGCCTACCGACCGAAGCTGTTTTTGCGTAGGTGGGTTCACTTATTGTACACTTTTTGTCCAGTTTCTGTACACTTTTTGTTCACTTTTATTACCTCTGTCCAGAATAGAACATTGAAAATCAATAGTTTATTATTTTTACAAGGAAATAAAAGAATTGTACACACTTTCCCAAGGTACAATTTCAGATAAGTTATAAAAATGTCATAATTCCGCATTTTCGGTTGATATTAGATTTTCCACTCGCCAACAGCCGTAAATTTGCACCATGAAAAAAATCGTACATTTTTTCCTGCTTACGTTTCTATTTGTAGGTGCTGCCCATGCGCAGTCATGGGAGTGGGCCAATGAAGGTAGCTGCACCTATGGCGCCAGCGGACAAAGCATAGCCACTGATGCAGCAGCCAATACCTACCAGGTGGGCTTGTTTGAAAAAACACCGCTTTTTTTCGGACCGACAGGGTTGTACAACGCCGGAGCAAACGACATATTTATCTCCAAGTTCAATAATGCAGGCAATGTGCTGATGTGGGCACGCAGTTTTGGCAGGAACGGTGACGATGGCGCCAATTCTGTTGCTGTCAATAAATTTGAACAGGTATATGTCGGTGGCTACTTCAATAGCCCTACGCTCACATTCGATACCACTACGCTCGTCAATACGGATTCCTTCTCCTATCTCAGCGACATTTTCGTAGCCCGGTTCGATAGCGCCGGAAATGCACTTTGGGCAAAGAATTTTGGCGGGTCTGATTACGATGTCGCTACTGGAGTTGCTACCGATACCTGGGGCAATGTATACGTTACCGGTTATTTCCAGAGCACTGCTATGGTCATAGGCGGCACTACGTATACCAATGCCGGCGGACAAGACATGTTTCTCATCAAGCTCGACTCGAACGGTAATGTGAAATGGGTCCGCACTTCCGGTGGTGTAGGCAGCGACCCTGCTAATGCAGTCAGCGTAGATAAGTCGGGGAATGTATTTATCGCGGGTAGTTTCACCGGCGCCACTGCCACATTCGGCACCTATAGTATTACTCGCGTCGCCAGCTCCGGCAGCGACCTCTACATTGCTAAGTACGATTCATCAGGCAATGCACAGTGGGCAAAAGGCGTAGGCAATACAGGTGGCGATGTAGCAAATGGCGTAGCGGCTGATACCTCGGGCAATGCCTATATCACCGGCACTATGTACAGTTCTAACTTAACGTTTAACGGCCACTTGGTCTTAAATGGAGGAAACAATGCTGTATTCCTGGCAAAATACGACCCGTCAGGCAATGCATTGTGGGCATTAACTGGCGCCGGCACCTGTCATGATTATGGATACGGCGTTTGTGTCGACCGTCACAACAATGTTCTCATATCCGGCGGCTACAACAGTCATACCATTACCTTCGGGTCTGTTGTGCTCACCAACTACCTGGCTACATGTTTCTATGATGATATTTTCATAGCTAAGTTCGATCCGTCAGGTACAGCGTTGTGGGGCATCAGCAACGGCGGAAATAATGGCGAATCCGCCTATTCGGTAGCTACAGACACTGCCGACAATCCTTTTATTACCGGGTCTTTCCTCAGCCCCTCCATTGCTTTTGGCCCTAAGACTATTGTGAGCACCACTGGTAGCGCCAGCTTTTTTGTGGCTAAGTATAATTTCTGCTACCGCACAGACGGGCCGGTCACTGGCGCTTCGGCAGTTTGTCCGGGCGCCACTATTGCATTATCAGACACTGCTTCCGGCGGCGCATGGAACAGCAGCAGCCCTGGCATAGCTACAGTCGGCAGCGGGGGCATTGTTACAGGGGTTGCCGCTGGTACCGATGTTATCAGCTATACAGTACCTTATGCATGCGGCACTGGTAGTTCTCTAAGCACACATACGGTCACAGTCCTTCCGCTCACTACAGTCAGTGCTATCACCGGGCCTGATACAGTATGCTATGGCGCCACTGTCACAGAGTCAGATGCCATTACCGGCGGAGCCTGGAACAGTAGCAATATATCGGTTGCATCAATTTCTTCCTTTGGAGATGTTACGGGTAATCTCGGTGGTACCGCCATTATCAGCTATACAGTGATTGGCAGTTGTAATACCGCCCATACCACCAAAGTCGTTGATGTACTCGATTTCGTATCTGCTGGCTCGCTTGGCCGTTTTTATGATACCCTGTGCCCCAGCGATACGATCCTGCTTACTTCAACTGTTTCAGGTGGTTCCTGGAGTTGTTCTAACGGAAATGTTTCTGTTACCAACGGAGTTGTCACAGCTATTAGCGCCGGCACTGCTGCTGTTACATATACGGTTGCTAATACCTGCTTCTCTTCAAGAGCGGTTGTCATTGTTACAATCAACGATCCTTCTCTCTGCCAGACAGCAGTCAATACTCCGCCGCTGGCAGCCGGTTTTAAAGTATACCCTAATCCTTCTGAAGCCCTGTTTTATATAGATGTTCCCGGTCTCGGTAATAGCGCAGAGGTCACACTTACAGATATGACAGGACGTGTGGTTGCTCAGCAAGTATTCGACAAAAGTAATCGTTCAACGCTCACCGTTGACGCCTCAAACCTGCCACCGGGAAGTTATATAATGAAGGTAGCCTCCGGGGGTAATGTATACCGCGAAAAAGTGACGATATTAAAATGATGTACCGAAACATGCTGCCAATTCATAGCTTTGCAGCCTTATATCTTAGCCGATGTCTGTAAACATACTCATCATTGATGATGAGGAAAAACTCCGCAGCCTGCTCAAACGCATTATATCCCTCGAAGGGTATAATGTTACAGATGCGCCCACACTCGGTGCCGGCATGAAGGTGCTCGATACCCTGCCGGTAGACATTATACTCTGTGATGTAAAGCTACCCGATGGCAATGGTGTTGACTTCACTAAACTGGTGAAGGATAAGTACCCCGGCAAGGAGGTGATCTTGCTCACAGCTTTTGGCAATATCCCTGATGGCGTACAGGCCATTAAGAATGGTGCATTCGATTACCTCGTGAAAGGTGATGACAACGATAAGATAATTCCGCTATTAAGCAGGGTCGTTGATAAGGTCAGTTTGCAGAAAAAAGTGACCCGGCTGGAAGGCCAGTTGACTAAGAAATATGGCTTCGGCTCCATTAGTGGCAACAGTCCTGCTATACTTTCAGCCATTGCCCTCGCCCGGAAAGTAGCGCCTGCCGCAGCACCGGTATTGCTCACCGGTGAAACCGGCACCGGTAAAGAAGTATTTGCCCAGGCCATACATTATGCCGGCGCACAGAGCAATGCTCCCTTTGTTGCATTCAACTGTAGCGCGTTAAGTAAAGACCTGATTGAGAGTGAATTGTTCGGGCATAAAGCAGGTGCTTTTACTGGCGCCGCGAAAGATGCCAAAGGCTTAGTAGATGAAGCCAATGGAGGTACCCTCTTTCTCGACGAGATTGGCGAAATGCCGCTCGATCTGCAACCCAAGTTGTTGCGCTTCCTCGAGAATGGCACTTATTACCGTGTTGGCGATGCCACCCAACGTACAGCAACTATACGCCTGGTTGCCGCCACCAACCGCGACCTGCGCAAAGAGATTGAGGACGGGCGTTTCAGAAGTGACCTGTTTTATCGCATAGCGGTATTCACCATTCCCCTTCCCTCTTTGAAGGAACGGAAGGAGGATATATTACCGCTTGCAGAGCATTACCTGCAAGCATTCGCAGCCAAGACTAATAAGCAGCTCGAAAGCATTTCAGGCGATGCAGCCAGGGTGTTGATGGGCTATACGTGGCCGGGCAACGTACGTGAACTCAGGAACGTAATAGAGCGGGCAGTTATTCTGGAAGATAGCAACATACTTACTGTCAATAGCCTCCCCTACGAATTGCAGCAGATCGCCCTCAGTTCGGAGAGCGTACAAACAGCCTTTCACCTCGCCACTATCGAGAAGCTGCACATTCAGAAGGTATTGAAGTATACCGGCGGCAATAAGGCAGAGGCAGCCCGTCTTATGGACATAGGACTCGCTACCCTCTACCGAAAGATTGAAGAGTACCACCTTCGCCCGTGATCGCTAACGAGGTCAGCAAGTTAGCCGCTGCCATTTTCACTGAGTTGTGTACCTTTATCAGGTGCCTGGTATCGCCGGTGGTGTACCTGCAACGCTGCCATTTTCACTGAGTTGTGTACCTTTATCAGGAGTTGTTACATAAGCTGCACTAAATATGCGATATACCCTGGCAATTGTACTGTTATTAATAGTGGCCCCGTCCTGCAACAGGCAGCCATCTTACTGCCACAGATGCAACACTGTCGTTGAGGGTGTCAACAACTACGCCAAGATCCCTTTTATCGCCTCTCAGAAAGATACTGTTATCTGCATTGATTCTTTCCAGCAGGCTTATATAAAGGCCAATACAGGGAATACCATTGTAGCAGGTACATCCTATACCACTACCACTACCTGCCAGTAGTCATCCTGTTTGTTTGTGTCGCCGGGACCTTGCATGATTTTCATTTTTGACTTTTGGCAACCCTGCTAACTGAATAAACCTTTCGATATTCTATCTTTGAAAGCTGATCAATATCAACATTTTCTTACAAACTGCTCTTTGTTATGTCTTATAATTTCCATCCATTTCCCGAGTTGGATACGCAACGTCTTCGATTACGTAGACCCGAATTAAGTGATGCCGCCGATATGTTCAAGATGCGCTCAGACCCTGAAGTAATGCGTTATATACCGCGCCCGCTGGCTACCAGTGTTGCAGATGTGGAGGCCCTCATAACTCTTGTTAATGACAATACTGAAAAGGGTGAACGTATTAATTGGGCAATAGAATGGAAAGAAACTGGCGAGGTGATTGGAATGATAGGTTATGTTGCCACAGATCCGGATCACAATCGCGCCGAGGTGGGCTACTCACTTACCCGGTCGTGGCATAGGAAAGGTATTACCCGTGAGGCCTTGAGGGCGGTACTAACCTACGGCTTTGGAGATATGGGATTACATACGGTAGCCGCTATAATAGATGCACACAATATTGCGTCGGCCAAACTATTGGAGCAGGCAGGTTTTAGACAGGAGGCTCATTTCATTGAAGACTTTCTTTTTAATGGCGAATACCGCAACTCTGTTCATTATGGCATGCTGCAATCAGAATTCAACAATTTAAAGTAGGCTACCTTTCAAAATAAACATATAGCTCGTAATCGTTATTTAATTCAATAATACCTAGTGTGATTTGTGGTCTAAGTATTGTCACCGGTGATCTTCGTAGTTTTTTTGCGCAGTTACCAGGCAAAATCATCATAAAATGTGCGGAGTTTGGTTAATCTACTCCCGTACAAAAACAAAAAAAGTCTTGAAAGTGAATACTATCAAGACTTTTACTTCTGTGACCCGGATTGGATTCGAACCAATGACCCCCAGCTTAGAAGGCTGGTGCTCTATCCAGCTGAGCTACCGGGCCTGTTTTATACTTACTGTGCAGACTGGATACCTGCCCATTTCGTTTTAATCAACTCTTTTCCTATCCCCGATCGCACATAACTGGTGTTATCCAGCTACCGGGCCGTACTCAGCTTAAAAAGTGTGCAAAAGTAAAGAAAATATCGCTATTCCTGCAGATTTACTTGGTAGTAGGGTCGCCGGGAGCTTCTCCGTCCTTCAATATGGTCACCGGTATCAGGTCGGTCTTGTAGTTCCACATCTCATTATCCCATTTAAAGCCATCGTACTGGCCGCTGGGCACATATGTATACTTACGATGTGGATCATTGCCCTGTGATACCAGCTTATCAAAAATAATCAGTTTGCGTTCTTCATCCCAGTTCATACCAGCCTGCACTCCTTTTTTATATTCCAGTATGAACCTGTTGATGCGTTCACGTGGGAAATTCTCTGACACAACGCCAAAGATAGGGGCGCCAAACGTTACACCATTCTCATTGATGGTCATCGGGTCCAGCACCTTACGGTTACTGAGCGGGCTCGACATGTTCAGCCCGAAAAGCGTATACACTGTATGCCCTTCCACCTCGTGGGGTATGATGCGGTACACGATTGCGCCAAACCATTTCCCCCTGGTCACAATGCTGTCTTCGGCTCCCTTGCCCATTTGCTCTGCATAGTCCTGCAAGCCATAGAGCTTCAGTTTTTCATCGGGCATCTGTATAGCGCCATAATACCGTTTCAGAATGTTAGAGGCAGTGATCTCCCAGTTAAACATGCGGAATGCGTTATCAGGCGAGGCTATGATATTTATCTTTTCTTTCAGCTTCTCAAAAGGATAATAATATGAATTGGGGATCTTAAGCGCATGGATCAATTGCTTCACAAAACGTTCAGAGTAAAAAAGATGCGTATCGGGAAGAAAAGCATTGTACATAGAATCTGCCGTGGTTACCAATGAATCTTCCATGGTGTGCAGCCGCTCCATATTCTGCTCAGACACTTCCTGTGAAAATGCCTTTCCGCCTCCAAAAAGCAGTAGGAACATCACCAATGGGCCAAATATTTTTTTTACCATCTTCCTGATCATCATTAAGGTATTGACAAAATAGTGGAATAAATTTAGTGACATTTTGCGCATTTGCCCTATATACACCCAAACAATTTCTTGTTAAAGCCACAATAAGCTGCTATAACTATGTTTTTCCCGCAAAAGCCATTAATTTCGGGGGCAAATTAGCCCGCTGATGCATGTAGCACAACAGATATTGTTTATTATTACCGCTATCGCCGCCATTTACATGTTTACCAAAAAGGTGACGGCTATGCGGCGTAATATAATGCTGGGCCGCAAGGAAGACCTTAGTGACAATAAAGGCCAGCGCTGGAAAAACATGACTTTACTGGCACTGGGTCAGAAAAAGATGTTCAAGAAACCCATTCCCGCCCTGCTCCACCTTGCCGTATATGCGGGGTTTATCATTATCAATGCAGAGATACTGGAGATATTTCTCGATGGCATACTGGGCGTGCATCGCTTATTTGCGCCTGTATTGGGCGGGCTGTATGCTGTGCTTATTGGTTTCTTTGAGGTGCTTGCTGTGCTGGTGCTGGTATCATGCCTCATATTCCTGGTACGGAGAAACATACTGAAGGTACGCCGGCTGAATATGCCCGAATTAAAAGGCTGGCCACGCGAGGATGCCAACCTCATCCTCATTACGGAGGTCATACTCATGAGCCTGTTCCTCATCATGAACACAGCCGACCAGACGCTCCAGGGACAGCCCGGTGCAGAACATTACATTGTTACGGTACCATTCTGGGTCACGCACCATTTCAAAAGCGCATTTTCCGGGATGTCCGTGTCATCGCTTATTGGTATAGAACGCACCTGCTGGTGGCTGCATATCATCGGTGTCTTCTTTTTCCTCAACTACCTCCCCTACTCCAAGCACTTCCATATTATTCTCGCCTTCCCAAATGCTTATTATTCAAAACTAATACCGCAGGGCGAGGCCTCCAATATGCCGGAGATACAGAATGAGGTACTGTATATGATGGAGCCCGATAAAGCCCCGGCAGCAATTGGAGCAGAACCCGAACATAAACGCTTTGGTGCAAAAGATGTGACCGACCTTAGCTGGAAGAACCTGCTTGACGCCTACTCCTGCACAGAATGTGGACGATGCACCGATGCCTGCCCGGCAAATATGACCGGAAAAAAGCTGTCTCCACGAAAGATAATGATGGATACCCGCGACCGGCTGGAAGAAGTAGGTAAGAACATTGACATAAATAAGGAGTTCAAAGATGATGGAAAGTCTCTGCTGAACGATTATATAACCGTAGAGGAACTACGCGCCTGCACTACCTGCCAGGCGTGCGTGGAAGCCTGCCCGGTTACTATTGATCCTTTGTCCATTATCATGCAACTGCGCCGCAACCTGGTAATGGAAGACAGTAATGCACCCCAGGAATGGAACCTGATGTTTGGCAATATTGAGAATAACATGGCACCATGGAAGTTCAGTCCAGATGACAGGGATGCGTGGACACAGGATGTCGCTTAGAGATTAAACATCCGGGGGCAAAAAGAAAAGTTGATATTGCTAAAAAGAAAAACAGAAACTATATGCCAATAAAGAGCATGGCGGAATTTGCGGCAAGTGGGGAAACACCTGAAATTTTATTTTGGGTAGGTTGCGCGGGCAGCTTCGATCAGCGCGCCCAGCGCATCACTAAGGCGTTTGCGCAAATACTCGATAAAGTAGGAATAAAGTTTGCCATACTCGGTAAAGAAGAAATGTGTACCGGCGACCCTGCCCGCAGGGCCGGTAATGAATTCCTCTTCCAGATGATGGCATACAACAATATCCATACCCTCAATGGCTATGGGATACAGAAGGTGGTAACGATTTGCCCCCATTGCTTCAACATCTTTAAGAATGAATACCCTGCCCTCGGTGGTACATATGAGGTAATGCACCACACCACCTTTTTGCAGCAACTCATAAACGATGGGAAAGTAAAGCTGAAAGACGGTGGCGCATTCAAGGGCAAAAAAATAACCTACCATGACAGCTGCTACCTGGGCCGGGGCAATGGCATATATGAGGCGCCAAGAGAAGTGCTGCAGGCTTTTGATACCGAACTGGTAGAAATGAAACGCTGCCGCAGCAATGGTATGTGTTGCGGCGCAGGCGGCGCGCAAATGTTCAAAGAGGAAGAGGCAGGTACCACGCGCGTCAACTTCGACAGGGCCGAGCAAGCCATGGAAACCGGGGCAACGATCATTGCCTCAAATTGCCCCTTCTGTATGACCATGCTTACAGATGGCGTAAAGAACAAAGAAAAGGAAGATTCAGTTAAAGTGCTGGACATTGCCGAAATGGTGGCACTATCGTTATAGAATTTCTGGCATGATTTTAAAGCCGTCAATGGTATGAAAAATAAAACACTGGTATTAGGTGCGTCTGAAAATCCTGCCAGGTACAGTAATAAAGCTATACTCACGCTGCTCAGCAAAAAGCATAGTGTTGTGGCTATTGGTAAAAAAGCAGGCGAGGTAAGCGGTGTAGAGATACAAACAGAACAGGTGAAGAGTGATGATATCGATACGGTTACTCTATATCTCAATCCCGACCACCAGGTGCCTTATTACGATTACATTCTGTCGTTAAAACCCCGCCGCATAATATTTAATCCCGGTGCTGAAAACGAAGACCTGGAGCGTATAGCCGCAATAGAAGGTATTGATGTACTGGAAGCCTGCACATTGGTCATGCTGGGTACAGGGCAATATTAGCGTTAACCCAGCCAAAGCGCCCCGCCTACGCTATCACGACTGGCTCCTGTTACGCTGCTGAGTACATTTACTTCTTCACGCCACCTCAGCGCGCCTATCAGCGCCATTACCAATGCTTCTTTATACTTCACTACATTAGCGTCAGGCACTATCACAGTTACATTATATGGGGTCAGTAACTCCTGTATCTGCGCTATCAGAAAAGTATTGAACGCTCCGCCACCGGTAGCTAACAGTGTTGATTGTCCTTTACCGTTTGGATTTTTCTTTATTGCTTCCGCTACCTGCTCCGCTATATGCCGGGTGGCCGTGTGCAGCAAGTCGTACGTGTTGTGTTCGCTTTCCAGCAGTTTAGGGAATACGAGGTCGCGGGCCGCTTCATTGCTCAGAGACTTCGGCGGCTGTAGTCGGTAATAAGCGCCATCATTGAGTTCATCCAGCACATCTATCAGCAGGTTTCCCTGTGCAGCCATAACGCCACCTTTATCCATCTGCTGTCTTTCCTGTTCAGCAAGCGCATTCAGAATTTGATTGGCCGGGCATATATCAAATGCCAGTGGCGAGTCGCCCTGTATAGTAATGTTGGCTATACCACCGATGTTCAGCAGGTAATCATACCCGCCAAACAACAGCCTGTCGCCTATAGGCACTATAGGCGCTCCCTGCCCACCCAGCGCCACGTCCATAGCCCGCAAATCACTGATCACCGGCAAGCCGCATATCGCTGCTATCGCTGCTCCATCTCCTATCTGGCAGGTAGTACTGTTTTCAGGTTCATGAAAAACAGTATGTCCGTGGGAGGAAATAAAATGTACGTGGTGTCCCAGGTTATATTTTGTAATAAATTCATTGATCTGTTCCCCAAGGTATCTTCCATATGCTGTATGCAATTTCAGGAAATCGCGCGTGCTACTATCTGCAGCATGCCTTAGCCGTGCTACCCATTCATCGCTATATGGAAGACATTCCCCGGTCAGTATTTCATATGTCCACTTGCCTCTTACTTCTTCCAGCTTCACATGCACTATATCCAGCCCGTCAAGCGAACTGCCGGACATCAAGCCTATAACTTTATAAACCATTTATCTAACTGCTTTTAATAATTGAAAGTACTGCTTGAATCAGAACTGCCATTGCTGTTCCAGCCATTTTTTCATCTCCATATCTGTAAAGTCTATTCTTATCGGCACTACCGATGCATACCCCTCTTTCAGCGCTTCTACATCTGTGCCCGCTTCTTTGTCCATGTTTATAAATTTGCCTGTCATCCAGTAATAGTCCTTGCCTCTTGGGTCTACCCGGTGCTCAAATTCCTCCGCCCATTTTGCGTATGCCTGGCGGCATATCTTTACCCCTTTAAATGTTGCTGGTGTAGTTATGGGTATGTTCACATTTAGCAGCAGATGTTCCGGCATAGGCGCTGCAAGCATACGCCCCGCAAGATCCCGTACTACCATTTTTGCCACTGTAAAGTCAGCTTCAAATTTATAGTCCAGGGAAGATATACCTATAGATGGCACGCCTTCTATAGCCGCTTCCATCGCCGCGCTCATGGTGCCGGAATAAATAACATTTATGGAATGGTTGGCGCCATGGTTAATGCCGCTCAGACAGAGATCAGGCTTCGCATGGAGTATCTTGTCTCTTGCCAGCTTCACACAGTCGGCTGGCGTGCCGCTGCACTGCCAGGAGTCTATCCCGTCAAACATGTCTACCTTATTCAGCCGCAGCGGGTCACCTATAGTTATCGCATGTCCCATACCCGATTGCGGGCTATCCGGCGCTACCACTATCACCTGCCCCAGGTCTTTAACAGCCTCTACCAGTGCACGTATACCGGGAGAGGTAATACCATCGTCATTGGTAATGAGAATAACAGGTCTTTTGCTCGACATTTCGGAGTATGGTTTAGTTTATCTTTGGCACGTATGGCATCAGCATCATAGCTTTACCATTTATCTTTCTCAGGTCCTGTATCTTCTCGTACCATTCATATCCGTCGCCCATTTCTTCTTTTATAGCCGCTTTTACTGCCATGCTCGACTCCGTATTATTTTTGAATCTACGCATTAGTTCCTCCAGTTTATCAGATGGTTCCGGATAGGTCACAACTTTATAGTCAGTAACCCCTGCCAGACCCGCTGCGCAGGCCACTGCCATATCCAGGCCGCCAAGCCTGTCTACCAGCCCTATGCCCAATGCGTCTGCTCCCGTCCATACCCTGCCCTGGGCTATCGAGTCCACATCAGCTGCAGACAGCCTTCTGCCCGTTGCTACGTGATTTTTAAACAGGCTGTAAATAGTATCTACAGAACTTTGCATCCGCAGCGCCTCTACCGGAGTAAGCGGCCTTGTGGTGGTGGGCACATCAGCATACGGTGCATTCTTTACGCCGTCAAAAGTTACCCCCAGTTTGTCTTTCATCAGCTTATCCATACTGAACAACATACTGAATACCCCTATGCTCCCGGTGATCGTATTCGGCATCGCAAAAATACTGTCTGCCATACTCGATATATAGTATCCCCCTGATGCTGCATAATCACCCATAGATACCACCAGGTGCTTCTTCTGTTTCAGCAGTATCAGTTCCCTCAGTATTACCTCCGATGCCAGTGCACTGCCGCCCGGTGAATTCACCCGCAGCACTACAGCCTTTATCTTACTGTTCTTTCTTACTTTACGTATTTCCTCGCACAGTGTTTTGGAAGCAATTTCCCTTTCATTCATCTGTTCTCCATCTACTATATCTCCTTCTGCAAATATCACCGCTATCCGCTGATCGCTAACCTTGCCATCATTTTTCGCGTCTGAGGCATAATCATTGATAGTTACGTATTTAATGTCCTCGTTCTCCCCCAGCCCGGTTTTAGCTTTTATCCTTTGTTCCACTTCATCCCAGTACAGCAGTCCGGCTACTAATTTATATTTCAGTGCGTCCGCAGGAAATTGTACAGCCCCTTCAGTGGCCAGTCCGTTAACTTCTGCTTTAGTAGTATGGTTGTATACCGCCGCTGATACAAGGAATTGATTCCAGATGCTATTCTGAAAAGCAGTCACCTGTATGCGGTTAGGTTCGCTCATTTTGTCGGCCCTGAAAGGCTCGGTGGCGCTCTTGAATTTTCCCGCATAAAAGATCTCGGGTTCCAGCTCCAGCTTTTCCAGTGTTCCTTTGAAAAATGCCAGTGTTGTCGAGAATCCTTTCAACTCCATACCACCCGCCGGGTTAAGATAAATACTGTCTCCAGCGCTGGCTACATAGTAGGCACCTTGCGTTATATCCTCTCCATAAGCGTAAACAAACTTACTGCTCGAATTTTTGAAGTTTCTTAAAGCTATGTTCAGTTGCTGCAAAGTAGCCCAGCCGTTAGGCGATGGTGCCAGTTTCAGCAGTATACCCTTTATATTAGGGTCTGTCTTCGCATGGTCTATAGACTTGATAATGTCATACAGGCCTGCCTCGTACGCCGTTCCTTTGCTGAACATGGCGAATGAGTTATTCTGTCCCTGTTCGTGTATGCGCTTCGAGAGGTCTATCACAATGACGTTGCCCGTAGCAACTTTATTCTCCTTTTCAGTCACTGACTTAGACACCCCAATGATTGCCGCTACTATAAAACCCACCACCAGCACACAGGCTATCACCATAGCCAGCAGTGAAGCAAAGAACATTTTAAAGAATTCTTTCATAAATTTGTTTTTATTTGATCGGCAAATATACGTCTGACAGTATTACCCTACCATGAATTTCGGTGTCTGCCCCTTTAAAGTCGGTAAATGGACCATATATAAGACCTGCTGATCCAGTCTCCGAAGTTTACGTAGTGGATCCAGTCGGGCAGCAGGCAGTACACCTTTTCCTTTTCATACGGGGCAAACATAGACAGCGGGTCCATATTGGGATTCATGAAGAGTACTGTCCTTCCTGCCGCTTCACTAATAGCCTGTGCAACCTGGCCGGCGCTGTCTACGATCTTTATATCCAGGTTTTGCGGCTTATAGAAGTTCACTTCCAGCCCCACAATGTGGTAGGGCGATTCTTTGTAACAGATAAGCGTAGTGGGTTGCTTCCGGGCCACGTCGTATATGGCCTTATAGTACCCTACCGCCTCATGAGCCGGAATGAATATTTTTCCCACGAGTAACACCGCATTAAAGAACAGCACAATTGTCAATCCTCGTTTCAACACACTATTCTCGGGGTACTGCACGAACAGTCCGTCCATAAAAGTGGCGACCAGGTAGATGAAGGCAAACATAATAGGTATAAGGAAGCGCATTTCCTTATGGCTGATCATGCAATGCCCGGCTATAAATGCCACACACACCCAGGTAAATAAATGGGCCGGCTTTTTATACATGCCCAGTATGAACATAGGCAATAAAACATAACTCAGGGGAGGTATAGCGTAGTCAAAGAATAGTTTGAAGTAGTACCACCAAGGAGACATGCCATACTTCGCTGCAGCATGCTGCATTATGTTCACTTTATAGTAATTAAACGGAGTAAATACCCATTCTCCATAAAACCAATGATCAATAACCGCAGACAACCCCATTGCTACCAAACCAAACAAACAGATAACAAACCATTCTTTCCATTGCCATCGTCTGTAGAATAATACCCATAATCCCAATCCTAAAAATGCAAAGCCCATTTGCACCCGCACACAAAATACCAGCCCCCACAGCAGCCCGGTAATCATCAGTCTTTGGTAATGTTTTGTTCCATGCGTTGATAGTATCCCCGGCACTATGGTCAGTCCCAGGAAAAACAATACCCCGGCTATATGCTCTGCCGAGAACCGCACACCTATATAAGGTACAAACCACAACAGGAAACTCAACTGCACATAGAGTTGCCTGCCTTTTTCCGTCTTCAGGTCAGGAAGCAGCAGCAATACCATCCGGCAGGTAACCACCCAGGTAAGTACCGCCATGATGACACGCAGCAGAAAAGCGACCGAAAACGGGTTGTACATGCCTATGTTTTGTAGCGTCCGGGCAATACAATAAGCGACAAATGGCTGCAATGCTGGCCTGCAATGTGTAGTAAACTCCCAGGGCAGATCAGACGAGGCAGACAGCCCCAGCTTATAATTACAAAACTCCATCACCTGGAAATGCTCATCATAGTGGTTATATCCCACACTGAACCATGCTGCTATCAATAGCACCACCAGGCCCGCAAAGAACCATTTTCGATAAGGGTTAGTCACAACACGGATCATGGCTAAATGTAATGCCGGATAGTTAGAATAGCAATAGCTTCATCGTTGCCCAGCACTTTATAAATGCTAAATACTATATTTGCTGACGGCAGAAAATAATCATCAAAATAATTTTTCCCTATTTGATTGTTGAATTTAAATATTCCATACCTTTGCCGTCCAATTCTCATATTGCTCTTTTATTAAGGTTGCTATTGGAAGAATTTAAAAACGGGTGAACCGTAATAATTCGTTAACACCAAAAAATTAAACATGGCTAAAGAAATCAGCGGCTTCGTGAAGCTGCAGGTAAAAGGCGGTCAGGCCAATCCGGCTCCGCCAATCGGCCCGGCGCTCGGCTCTAAGGGCGTCAACATTATGGAGTTCTGTAAGCAGTTCAACGCGCGTACACAGGACAAAATAGGCAAGATACTCCCCGTAACGCTTACCGTTTACACAGACAAATCTTTCGAGTTTGTTATCAAGACTCCTCCCGCTGCTATACAGCTTATGGAGCTTGCTAAACAACCTAAAGGATCAAAAGAACCAAACAGGCAAAAAGTTGGTAAGGTTTCCTGGGCCCAGGTAGAAGAAATTGCCAAGGACAAAATGCCCGATCTTAACTGCTTCACAGTAGAAAGCGCCATGAAGATGGTAGCCGGTACTGCCCGTAGCATGGGTTTCACCGTTGAAGGCACAGCGCCTTGGGCTTAATGCATTTTTTACCTTACTAAAATTTTTGATGCAATGGCAATCACTAAAAAAAGAAAAGCTGTAGAAGCTAAACTCGATAAAACAAAACAATACTCACTCGCTGAAGCCGCCGCAGTAGTAAAAAATATCAATATTACTAAATTCGACAGCTCAGTTGATGTGCATATACGTCTCGGCGTAGATCCTAAGAAAGCCGACCAGGCTATTCGCGGCACTGTTACCTTACCACACGGTACTGGTAAAACAAAACGCGTTCTGGTACTTTGCACTCCCGATAAGGAGGCAGAAGCAACAGCAGCAGGCGCTGACTTTGTTGGCCTTGATGAATTTGTAACTAAGATCGACGGCGGCTGGACTGATGTAGACGTAATCATCGCTACCCCATCTGTAATGCCAAAGATTGGCCGTCTGGGTAAAGTATTAGGTCCTCGTAACCTCATGCCAAACCCTAAGACAGGTACAGTTACCAATGACGTTGCAAATGCAGTGAAGGAAGTGAAGGGCGGTAAGATCGCGTTCAAGATAGACAAAGCGGGTATCATACACGCATCTGTTGGCCGCGTATCTTTCGAACCAACCAAACTGGCCGAAAACGCACAAGAGTTGATCAATACCCTCGTTCGTCTCAAGCCGGCAACTGCTAAGGGCGCTTACCTTAAAGGTATCAGCATGGCATCAACCATGAGCCCGGGCTTAACCATTGATACTAAAACTGTAGCTTAAATAATTAGACAATTTGCCAATTCAGCAATTGGACAATTATAGATTTTGATAAAAAATTATTAATGAATGATTTGAGAACACTGCACAAAAATTTGAAATGAATAATACCGATCATTTTCAAATTGCCGAACTATCAAATTAACAAATTAAAATAACATGACACCTGCTCAAAAAAATGAAGCAATAGAAGTACTGAAGTCAAAATTCACTCAGTACGAAAATATTTACATCACCAATACCGAATCATTAACGGTAGACCAGGTGAGCAAGCTCCGCAGGCTTTGCTTCGAAAAGAATGTAGAAATGAAGGTCGCTAAGAATACCCTCATCAAGAAAGCCCTCGAAAGCTTTAATGATGACAAATATTCTGGCGTTTACGAATCACTGCATGGCGTTACAGCCCTTATGTTCTCTGAGTCACCAAAAGAACCAGCGCTTATCCTCAGCTCTTTCCGCAAGACAAACAAGGAAAAACCTGTGTTGAAAGCCGCCCTCATTGGCGCTGACGTATTCACCGGCGACAACCAGTTGAAATCGCTCACCAACATCAAGACGAAGAACGAGCTTATCGGCGAAGTTATCGGCTTGCTGCAGTCTCCTGCAAAACGTGTACTGGCTGCATTGTTGCACCATCACGAATCAAAGGCAGGCGCAGAAACAGAAACTGCAGTTGCAGAATAAGTACCCGGCAATTCGAATTTAAGGTGCATTGGCACATTTTCAAATTATCGAATTGCCACATTAAACCAGGCTTCCAAGTCAATATATATTAGTTACAAGTAAAAGAGTAACAGTAAACAATTTTAAAAAACAACACTAAAAAAATAATACAATGGCAGACGTAAAAGCATTAGCTGAGCAATTAGTAGCCCTTTCTGTAAAAGACGTACAGGAACTGGCAAACGTATTAAAATCTGATTACGGTATCGAACCAGCTGCTGCTGCAGTGGTAGTTTCAGGTGGTGGTGGCGAAGCTGCTGCTGCTCCGGTTGAGAAGACTTCATTCAACGTAGTATTGAAGAATGCAGGTCCATCTAAGCTCAACGTAGTGAAGACTGTTAAGGATCTTACAGGTCTTGGTCTGAAAGAAGCTAAGGAACTCGTTGACGGCGCTCCAAAGAACGTGAAAGAAGGCGTAAGCAAGGGCGAAGCTGAAGATATAGCTAACAAGCTGAAAGAAGCTGGCGCTGAAGTTGAGATCGTTTAATAACTATCCGGATTCAGTAAAAATAATTAAGCCCCTGATACAGGGGCTTAATTATTTTATATCATATTCTATTAAGATTAAGGAACTAAAGGCTTGGCTATATTGAAAGTACCATTGCTTACGGTCACTAAGCGGCCATTGGCGGTCACTCCCTGGAAATAAAACTGCCCCTTTATATACGCACTGTCATTCTCAGTCACCTTCACTTCTCCCGAATTACCTAAGTAGCTGAAATAGTAATCATTGACATTGCCTACGCTATCTGTCCAAGCGGCCTGACGGTTGTATATATGGTACTGCATGGGATATACATTGACTGAATACACATTGTTCAGATAGAATATGAAGCCCTTACTGCCACTATACCCCACAAACACATTAGTGCCGCTGGAGTCCAGGTACCAGGCCGAGGTATCAGCAACGAAATGTACACCGTTCACGTCGCCGCTGAACGAGCCGCTACCTACCCAGGTAAACTGGGAAGATGTCAATGGATTTAATGGGTTTACGCCTGTATTTGCAGCGCCGGCAGGGTTGGCGTCATAAGCGCCATTGCTGCATGAGCTCATAGCGCTGCACACACCTGCAAACATTAGCACCGAATAAAAAAGTTGCTTCATTTTATCTGAGTTATGCCGTTAAAGATACTATCCTTTTGACTAATATAAAAATATTTTTCCCGCTGCCTGTGCATGACAGGCAGACAATTAACATCGGGTTAATGTTTCAGCCCCAGCTCCTTCATCTGCACATCATCTATGGCAGATGGGGCATCCAGCATCACATCACGGCCCGCATTGTTTTTGGGGAAGGCTATGAAATCACGGATGCTCTCCTGCCCGCCCAGTAGCGCGCATAGCCGGTCCATGCCCAGGGCTATGCCCCCATGTGGTGGCGCGCCATATTCAAAGGCCCCCATCAGGAAACCGAACTTGTCCTGCGCCTCTTCCTTGCTCATACCCAGGGCGGCAAACATTTTCTCCTGCAGCTCCCGCCTGAATATGCGTATCGACCCGCCACCTATTTCAGTGCCGTTGAGCACCAGGTCGTAGGCGTTAGCGTTGATCTCGCCATATCGGGCCCGGTCGTCCATGAGTGCTATCTGCTCCGGTTTTGGAGAAGTGAACGGATGATGCCGAGCTACCCATCGGTCGTTCTCTTCATCCAGCTCAAAGAGTGGGAAGTCTACTACCCACAGGGGCTTGTAGATGCTGTTGTCGCGGAGGCCCAGGCGGTTGCCCATTTCCAGGCGCAGCTCGCTCATAGCCTTGCGGGTGCGGGCTTCAGCTCCGGCCAGCACCAATATCAGGTCTCCGGCATTGGCCCCACAATGGGCTGCCAGCGCTTTCAGCTTATCTTCTGTGAAGAATTTATCCACGCTGCTCTTATACGTTCCGTCGGCATTGCATTTTACATTCACCACACCGCTCATGCCTATCTGCGGGCGTTTCACCCATTCAGTCAGTTCGTCCAGTTGCTTGCGGGTATACTCTGCTGTACCGGGTACGGCTATGGCCAGTATAGTTGCCGCCTCGCTGAACACCTTAAAATCTACATCGTTCAGCGTATCGCAATATACCTTGCCAGCACTTTTCAGGTTGCACAGTTTCATCTCAAACCGTATATCGGGCTTATCATTACCATAGTACCACATGGCATCTGCAAAGGTCATACGTGGCAGCGCCCCGGCTATCTCTACGCCCTTCACATCTTTGAACACATGCCTGAACAGGCCCTCAAACATATTCAGTATATCCTCCTGCTCCACAAAGCTCATCTCGCAGTCTATCTGGGTAAACTCAGGCTGGCGATCTGCACGCAGGTCCTCATCCCTGAAGCACTTTACTATCTGGTAGTACCTGTCGTAGCCGCTCACCATCAATAGCTGCTTAAAGGTCTGCGGGCTTTGCGGCAGCGCATAAAACTGGCCTTCGTTCATCCGGGAAGGCACTACAAAATCCCTAGCGCCCTCCGGCGTGCTGCGGATCAGGAAGGGGGTTTCTATATCAAAGAAGCCCTGCGTATCTAAGTAGTTCCTTACAGACCGGTTCACTTTATAGCGCAGCTCAATATTGCGCTTCAGCGGTGGTCGGCGCAGGTCCAGGTAGCGGTACTTCATGCGCAACTCATCACCGCCATCACTCTCCTCTTCTATGGTGAACGGCGGCGTGGCTGCGGCATTCAGTATCTCCATGGCCGTTATTTCCACTTCCACATCGCCGGTAGGTATTTTAGCATTTTTGCTGGCGCGCTCCACTACCCTGCCCTTCACCTGTATCACATACTCGCGGCCCACCGGCTTCTGGTCCAGTATAGCATTCATCTGCTCGCTGAAGTAAAGCTGGGTAACCCCATAGCGATCGCGGAGGTCTATGAATGTGATGCTGCCAAATTTTCTTACGGTCTGCGCCCATCCGGCCAGTGTGACCTCGCTGCCTGCCTGTGCCAGGCGCAGCTCGCCGCAGTTGTGTGTACGATACATAGTTGCTATTTAAAAAAGATGGGCGAAGATAAGTAAAAGTAACCCCACTTAAAAGCGAGCGTGAGTGCGGAGAGCGAGAGCGCAAATGTTCGCCGCTCAGCAATTTGTATAATTTTTTTTCGAGTGTACAATTCCGGATTATTGCTCACATTGGCATTGATAATCAATGGCTATCTGTGCAATTTGTGACTTTCGAGGGCTAAAAAACTGAACAAAAAGTGTACACTTTCTTTACAGCCCAGACATTATAATTTTCCAACGTTCGATACACAGCGGCATAATCCGAGTTCTAATTTACAGTGGTAGAATTGTACAGATTTTTTTCC
>Ga0206949_1129_pt1 | contig 27789 bp, 21 predicted proteins | sample Alteio_BWOrgHeat_40_FD_153240 | JGI IMG/M metagenome (GOLD analysis project Ga0206949, IMG submission 153240) | Enriched cells from forest soil in Barre Woods Harvard Forest LTER site, Petersham, Massachusetts, United States -... | ecosystem: Environmental > Terrestrial > Soil > Temperate forest >...
TTGGGCGATGCCTGTTTGGCGGGGAATAAAGGTCACCTTCAGGTTTTCTTCCTTTTGCGTATTACCCGGCATCAGCTTTCCGATAAAACCGATGTCGCCGGGCTCATAGTCAGGGTGCGAAACGAGGCGGAAAACCCATTTTGAGCTGGACGGCTTTACTGTTTTCCCCGCCGCCCGGTACTGCCTGAGGGTTTCGTAAAACTTGTTGACAGTCTCATTGACAATAAGGCCGAAAATGCCCTGCCGGTTATTTAAAAACGATGCGTAATCGTCGGCGTTAAAGCTGATAATGTATTCATGGTAAAATACGACCCTGTCGGCAAAGGACAACTCGCGTACCGAATCATTGAATTTGGAAATCACATAGTTATAAACATCGTCGGGCGTAAGTGTTTGCTGTTTTTTTTTGCCCGACGATTGTTCGTTAGTCAAAAACCAATCCTGAATGCCGAGGCGCTGCCATAACGAGTTTTTTTGATCCATGTACTATTGAGCGGGTTGAAAATTTACCATTGAACAGTATATCCGAAAAAGTTGTTTGTTAAAATTAACACTTTCCGGCGGTTAATTATTAGGCTGTTTCGAAGTATCCGCCGGAGTGCCGGTACTATCGGCCTTTTGCTGGTCCGCAGCTTTTTTACCATCGCCTTTATTGGCGTCGTTTATAGCCTGCTGAATGACTGAATCAGCCGCTTTATGCTTGTCAACATAACTCGTTTCCGGCGCTGCTACTTTTTTAATCGTGTCGGGATTTTTTTTGGCCGTGGTATCGGCAAGGGTATTGTTAAGCGGTAAAACCGTGCGCCCCTGGTCAAAAAGCAGGTAACCACAGGTGATCAGCGATAACGCGAACAAGCCCATCAAAGCAAAAAACAAAGGTTTCGAGATGCGCATTTTAGTGCTGTCATAATAAGCTGCGTCAGCAGCCCGCCAGGACGTATCGCTTTCGGCAACCGCCGTATGTTTTTTTGGCGAATCCATTGCGGCTGGCTGTTGCTCCGTTGAAACGCTGCCGCTAAACAGTGCTTCCTGCAGGGCCATTCCGCTCATATAACGTTTTTCAGGGTCCTTTTCCAGGCAAGTGCTTATTAGTTTCAGCAGCCATTGGGGCACGCGCATTTCCAATTCCTGCTTTTGTTTCGGCCAGCCCGCCGGCAGGTTCTTTTTACGCAACGACATTAAGTCAGGCACAGGCAGCTCCATGTGCGCAACCATCACTGCATTACGCGCTGTTTCGCCGTTATCGCGCAGTGGGAACGGCACCTGGCCGGCCAGCAGCTCATACAAAATAATGCCGTAGCTATAAATATCCGTTGCCATGTACATGGCGCCTGTATTTTGTTCAGGGGCCATAAATTCGATGGCCCCTGCATGACGTATGCTGGTGCGACGCTGTTCGTCAGACATGATAGCCAGCCCAAAATCCAGCAGCACATAATTGCCCGAATAAATATTGTATTTTACATTATTGCTTTTTATATCGCCGTGCTTCACCCCTACCATATGGCAGTGAGACAATGCATTGGCTAAATGATCAGCCAGCTTTAAAACTTCTTTAATGGTGAAAACCGGTTCATGCGGCGGTTTAAGCAGTTCCTCCAGGTCGGGGCCCTCAATAAATTCCATTTCGATAAATGGGAATGAGCCGCTTTCGGTTAAGCCTGAGCTCAATATCTTCACCACATTGGGATTTGGGTGCTCATTAACCGCTTTGAGCTTGGCGACTTCGTTTTGAAAATTTCGGAAGTTTTTGTCGTCATTATCCGCGGTATGTATCGGCGTTGGCAGCAATTTAACCGCGCTTATGATGGGGCCCAAACGGCGGCCCTTGTAAACCGAACCCTGGCCACCGGTCCGCAAAGCGCCCATGTTTTCCAAACCCGCTGTAATCGTAAATACTTTACTCATTGTGAATTCCTTCGGTAATTATAAAAAGAAGATGCCAGATTTTTATAGCTTTTCATCTATATTAAAACGCAACAGTTAAAGATATGTTTATCAGGTGAAGGATTATAGTTGAGTTGCTAAATATAGGTAAACGGATGAGCGGGTTTTAATATTGCACAGCAGCGCAGATTGCTGTTTTTTTAAAATATCTTAGAAGCTGTAATATCACTTGTACACTAATAGGGATAAAGAAGTAAACCGGCATGGCAAAAAAGAGCTCGTTTTGGCGTAAATTAGCTATTTGGAAAACCTGGCATATGCGGTGAAAGTATATCAAAGATTTCCGTCCTTGGTGGTGTTATACAAGACAGCCGTCATCACCCGGCCCGCCAAATAACAATCATTGCAAAACATAAAGCATGGAAACCAAAAAGACAAGCAAAAGCATTTGGGGAAAAATACTCTATTTCCCATTGACAAGGATTATTATCGGGCTGGTTGCTTGTATAGCAGCAGGAAAAATCGGTCAAATAGGGTTTGGTAAATTACTGGATTATACATCCATAAGTCATGAATATAAAACCCTGATAAGTGGATTATTAGCAGCCACAATTATCTTATCAGTTTACATAATTCTTTACAGGTACTATGAAAAAAGGAAAATCAGTGAATTGTCGACAGACAAACTTGCAAAAAACCTTGCAACGGGCGTTTTACTGGGATTTGTTTTGCAATCGCTTACTATTGGCGTAATCTATTTAAGTAAAGGGTTTGCTGTAATTTCAGTAAACGGTATTGCCTACCTTATACCTTCGCTGGTAACGGTTACCGGCGCCATTTTCGAGGAAGTATTATTCCGGGGGATCATTTTCAGGATTACAGAAGAAAAATTGGGCAGTTACTTAGCCCTGGCCATTTCCGCTTTAATTTTTGGCGCGCTTCATCTTTGGAACCCGAACAGCACACTGGTATCCGGATTGGCGGTTGCAATTGAGGCCGGTCTTTTATTAGGCGCCTCCTATATTTATACTCGAAATTTGTGGTTCCCGATAGCCATACATTTTGCCTGGAACTTTACACAGTCCTATATTTACGGGGCGTCTACATCAGGCCGTGCCGTTGCTGAAAGTTTGTTGACAAGCAAAATACGAGGACCTGTAATTATTTCAGGCGGAGAATTTGGACCCGAGGGTTCCGTTCAGGCCGTAATATTTTGTTTGACGGCGACTATCATATTAATGGTATTAAACCACCGGCAAAACAAAATTATAAAACCATATTGGGTAAAATAGCAAGGTAAGAAAGCGAAAAGAGTACCCTGTGTCCGATTTCGATATTACAGACGACCATGCAATGGTCTGCCTGCCCACAGTTATTTGAAGATAGAGATTAATACAAAAGCCTCAAGACTTTCGACTTGAGGCTTTTGACTTTTCCGGTGATCTCATCAGGATTCGAACCTGAGACCGACAGATTAGAAATCTGTTGCTCTATCCAGCTGAGCTATGAGACCTTTTGTTAGCCATTGGTTAAAAACACTTTTGACTTGCGACTAAAGATTGTCGACTTGAAACAACGCTACAAAGATGCAAAAATCTTAAAAAAACGACAACCCATTGTTTAACATTATTCACCGGCTGTTAATATCCTGCCAAAAATATTCAGGCACAGCCAATCTCAATCGTATTTTTTATAGCCTTGTCCATAGGACGTTTTGAGGATAAAGGTGTATTTTAAACCAATGGCATAATAGGTGTAAAAACTGTGGTTTTTGGCAAAATTTTCGTAATAGCCGTCGAGCCCTTTGCCGTCAACGTAATAAAACCGCGTGGAAAGATCGGCTTTTAAAAGTGGCTCGTTGCCGCGGTTCTTCAGGATGGCGAATTCATAGCCGCTTTTAAACGATATTACCTTGAGCGTATTGGTGAGGTTATTGGTGGTACCGGGGTTTGCGAGGTCCACATTATTGATGCTGTTAAACATTACCCCATACCCTACGCCACCATAGAAGTTTCGGATAAAGTTAAGAAAGCCACTTTGCCGCCCGTCAAAAAAAGCGCCCAGGTAAAGGTTAGCATCAAGGATGACCGCTTTATAACTGTTGCTAAAACTTTTCAGGTCGCGGCTGCCAGGTACCGGGATGCCGGACAAGGTTCCGCTTTGTGCCTCCATTCCAAAATTAAAAACCTGCACGGGGTAATAGTCCGCGCCGACATAAAAAGCGGCTTTGGTTTGGGGCTGGCCGGCGCCCGCATAGGCGGTGGCCGCTCCTGCGCCGGCCCCGAGGGTAATTTGCTGATACTTGATTTGTGCGCTCGAACTGCCAAAAACAAAAAGCAGCAAAGCGATTAAGTAAATTTTAGTTAAAACTTTCAAATCTTAATGTATTTTTAATTGACGCTTCGACGAAAAATTATTCATTCGTTATTATTTTCATGTTCCGGCTGCAAAATATTGACTATTTCTGCTCAAAACGAAAACAGGAAAAAACAAAGCGGCAATCGCTACTATATTTCAATTTTTTTGATGAATTTGAACACCCATAGTTTAGGCCATAACAAATAAAAATTGCAAATGGTTTGCGTGGGAAGGTACTTCCCGGTGAAAACAAAGGGCCGCTCATTTTTTTAATAAATAATATATATAATTGCAACAATTATAACTCCTATTACTTTTTATAGTCGTTGGATCTTTGCACGCCGGCCGGCCGGTTGCAGTGATATTTCGAGTGCCGCATAAAGGGCTCATTAAGTACGGGATGGCATTTATTTAAACGCATGAAAAATTAAATATCTGCCTAAAAAACAGAATTTTACTTTTTTAAATTACAAAGTGTTTTTTTTACAATAAGTAAATCATACTTTTACGAAATTTTTCCAAAATATAAACTTATTTTATGATCATTATTGCTGACGGTGGCTCTACTAAAACCAATTGGTGCCTCGTTACCGAAGAGGGTAAAAAGGTGTATTTCAACACCGAAGGTTATAACCCGTATTTTGCCCCTAAGGACTACATCATTAAATCATTGGACGAAACTTTGCCAACCGATTTACAGCGGGATGAAATTACCGAGGTGAATTATTATGGTGCAGGCTGCTCAACAGATGATATGCGTAAAATTGTCCAGGAAGCAATGCAGGCCATCTTTACCAAAGCAAAAGTATTCATCGGGCATGATCTGTTGGCTGCCGCACGCGCCCTGCTTGGCAATAATCCGGGCTTCGCCGCTATATTGGGCACGGGTACCAATACCTGCCTTTACGATGGCAAAACCGTTACACATAATATCGACTCCGGCGCTTACATCCTCGGCGACGAAGGCAGCGGCTGCTATATCGGTAAAAAGTTACTGACCGACTATTTAAGAGGCTATATGCCTGAAGCCGTTCGCGAAATTTTTTGGGAAACGTATAAGCTTACGCCCGACGATATTAACGAGATTGTATACACACAGCCCCGCGCAAACCGTTTTTGCGCAAGTTTCAGCAAATTTGTTTATGATAGCCCGGTGCACCTGGAGTATTCACGCAATATCGTGAGGACTTCTTTCGAGGATTTCTTCCGCAACCTGGTAACACACTACCCGGATTATCAAAAACACAGCTTCAACTGTATCGGCTCTGTCGGTTATAACTTCCGCAACGTGCTTGAAGAATTAGTTGAAGAAAACGGCATGGTATTAGGCAATATCATCCGCTCGCCGATAGATAACCTGGTGAAGTTTCATTTGGAATTGCATCATGTTTAGTGATTGGAGACTGGAGATTAGAGATTAGAGATTAGAGATTAGTTGGATTTGGATACTGATTGTCCTTTTTTCATAAAACAACAAAGCCCCGATAAAGTCGAGGCTTTGTTGTTTTATATCTATCCTGAACTAATCTCTATTCAACTAATCTCTATTCAACTAATCTCTAAATCATTTCTCCGCGCTCATCTCACTATGAAATATCTTGGCATACTTGCGGCGGTCAAACTTATAAAGTTTGGCGGCACGATAGGAAACGCCCTTTTGCTTTTCATCCAGCTCCTTTAAAAAGCCGTAACTCAGCATTTTTTTACGGAAATTTCTTTTGTCCAGCTTCCGGTTCTCAACGGCCTCGTAGAGCGATTGCAGCTGCGTAAGCGTAAACTTCTCCGGAAGCAGTTCAAAAGCGATAGGCTGATAATTTAATCGCCTCCTGATTTTGTTAAATGCGGTTTGAAAGATGGCGGTATGGTCAAATGCCAGCTTGGGCAGGTCATTCACCGGGTGCCAGAAGGCTTTGCGCGCGTATTGCGTAACGGGCCTCAGTTCTTTTTGCCCGTTTATCCTGATGAGCGCATAATACGCTACGGTTATAACGCGGCCCTGCGGGTGGCGGTTCACCTCGCCAAAAGTATGGAACTGCTGCATATGCAGGTCCCGCAAGCCGGTGAGCTCATATAAGATACGTTCGGCTGCATCATCAATACTCTCATCCTGCTCCACAATATATCCGGGCAGTGCAAGCCAATCCTTATAGGGCTCTTCGTTCCGCTCGATGAGTAATATTTTAAGCTCGCCCGCTTCAAAACCAAATATCACACAGTCGACGGAGAAAACTGAGTCAAATGTCGGTAGTTTTACTTCCAAACTTCGATAATTTTAGGTTTAATAATTATTTTTACTGGTCAAGCGCTAATGTAAAAAAAATAAATTAAATTTAATGGTGTAATTTTTACACACTATATTCGTGCCGAAAAATTTTTTATATTAAATGCCTAAAATTTCAAAACTTGGGGTGCTTACTTCAGGCGGCGATGCACCGGGGATGAATCCCTGCATACGCTCAGTAGTAAGGACCGCAATTTATCACGGGCTCGACGTTACAGGCATACGCCGGGGTTACCAGGGACTTATCGACGGAGACATGTACCAAATGGACAGACGCTCGGTAAGCAATATTTTAAATCTCGGCGGTACCGTTTTAAAAACCGCCCGTTGCTTGCCCTTCCGCACTGATGAAGGCATGGAGACCGCCTATCAAAACGTAAAAAAACACGGGCTTGACGGTCTTGTAGTGATCGGTGGAGATGGCACCTTTACCGGTGCGCTCCGTTTTTCGCAAAAATACCCGGATATTGCCGTCATCGGCGTTCCGGGCACCATTGATAACGACCTTTACGGATCAACTTATACCCTGGGGTTCGACACAGCAACCAATACGGTTATTGAGGCCATCGATAAAATACGGGACACCGCAGATGCACATGACCGCCTATTTTTTATCGAGGTGATGGGCCGCGATTCCGGGGCAATAGCCCTCCGGGCGGGAATCTCCTGCGGAGCAGAAGCTATTTTACTGCCCGAGAAGGAGACCGCGATCGAAGACCTGATCGAAAATCTGAAAAACGGTCAAAACAAAAAGAAATCTTCGAGTATCGTTATCGTCGCCGAAGGCGACAAACATGGGGGCGCCTATGATATTGCGAAAGTGGTTGAAAAGAAAGTTAAGAATTACGATATAAAGGTTACCATACTGGGGCACCTGCAGCGTGGCGGAAGCCCCTCGGCCTTTGACAGGGTGCTGGGCAGCCGGCTGGGCTTTGCGGCGGTTAATGCACTAATGGCAGGCAAATCACAGATGATGGTTGGCCTTGAGGCAAATTCTATTAAATTGACCGGTCTTGAAGAGGCTCTAACCGAACATCAATATAAACTGGAAGAAGATTTGATGCTGATGGCAGACATTCTATCTATCTAAATAACACCTCACCCCCTAGCGCTCTCCAAAGGAGAGGGGAGCAAAAGGAGAAAGGTTTTTTAAGCCCTCTCCAAAGGAGAGGGTTTGGGTGTGGCAAATGAAAAAAATTAATGATTGCAGTTGTTTATAGCGGATCAAACTACGCCGAATGGAGGCTTGCCGACAAGGATGAGGTTATTGCTTCTTTTAAAACCGGTGGGATCAATCCATACCTGAACGACGAAAAAAGCATCGTTCAACTGCTCAGCAAAAACATCAACCTGATACACCACGCCGAGGAGATTAAACGCATTTACTTTTTTGGGGCCGGGGCGTCTTCGCCCGAGTTGAAAACAACCGTGCAAAACGCGCTTTCGACTTTTTTTAAATTCGGAAAAGTGTCTGTTGAGCATGATATCCTTGCCGCTGCCATTGCCTGCTGTAAAAACACACCGGGCATTATCAGCATCGTTGGCAGTGGTTCAAATGCCGCCTGGTACGATGGCCGTAAAGTAAAGCCAAATAACTACGGCCTGGGATACATCCTTGCCGATGAAGGGTCGGGCAACTGGCTGGGCAGGCAGCTGTTAAAAGGATATATGAACGAAACGCTTCCTGAAGGCATCCGGAAGAAGTTTGTAAAAAAGTATGATTTCGACCGTAAAACACTGCTCGAAAAGGTTTATCGCCAAAAACAACCCGCCATATTTTTGAGCTCGTTCGCTGATTTTTTTGTCGAAAACAAGGACGACAATTATGTTAAAACAACTGTGCGTAAAGGGTTTGACAAACTGGTAAACACCTATTTATTACCCTTGCATGATGAACATCCCGAAGCTTTTTTGTACTTTGCGGGCTCTGTTGCGGCAGGGTTTCAAAATCATTTACAGGAGGCTGCCGCAGATGCAAATCTTAAAATAGCCAACATTATTAAGGAACCTATAAACAATTTGCTAACGTACTATTCAAGTTAAAAATTAAATAAAATCATGAAAATAGGAATTAACGGCTTCGGCCGTATTGGCCGCCTGGCTTTCAGGGCCGCAATGGAAAGACCCGACCTTGAAGTTGTGGGTATTAATGACCTTGTTGAGCCTGATTATATGGCTTACATGCTTAAATACGATTCGACCCATGGGCAGTTCAAAGGCACAATCGCTGTTGAAGGCGGTCATTTGGTGGTAAACGGTAAAACTATCCGCGTTACTGCCGAAAAAGACCCTGCTAACCTTAAATGGGGTGAAGTAGGTGCAGAAGTTGTAATTGAATCAACCGGTTTATTCCTGACCCAGGAAACCGCACAAAAACATATTGACGCAGGCGCTAAAAAAGTTGTAATGAGCGCACCGGCAAAGGACGACACCCCTACTTTCGTAATGGGGGTTAACCATACCGAATTAAAAGCTGACCAAACTATTGTTTCAAACGCTTCATGTACTACCAACTGCCTCGCTCCTATCGCTAAAGTATTAAATGATAAATTCGGTATCGAGGAAGGCTTAATGAGCACCATACATGCGGTTACTGCCACGCAAAAAACAGTTGACGGCCCATCGCACAAAGATTGGAGAGGCGGCCGCGGTGCTTATCAAAACATCATCCCATCGTCAACAGGTGCGGCTAAAGCAGTAGCATTGGTTATCCCTGCGCTTAAAGGCAAATTAACCGGTATGTCGTTCCGTGTTCCGGTTCCCGACGTATCAGTAGTTGACTTAACTGTGCGTTTAAAAACGCCTGCTACTTATGCTGATATTAAAGCGGCTATGAAAGAAGCATCCGAAGGCAGTATGAAAGGCATTTTGGGCTACACCGAAGACGAAGTGGTGTCCGAAGATTTTAAAGGTGATGCGCGCACATCCATTTTCGATGCAAAAGCAGGCATCGCGCTTAATGATAACTTTGTAAAAGTAGTATCGTGGTACGACAACGAGTGGGGATACTCCAACAAGTTGATCGACCTGGTACAGGAACTCGGCAAATTTTAAATCCAAGTTATCGTTTCAAACAGAAAAGCTCTCAATAAATTGAGAGCTTTTCTGTTTGAAACGATATGTTACTCATTATCTGATCTGGTAAATAATAGAATCCGGAAATCTTACTCCATTAATGTAATTACCCGCAAAAACTATTCGGGACATTTCCTGACTGGGACCGAATCTGCTTTTCAACAAAAGCAAAGTAATGTCCTTATCATCAAGCAGTTTTATATCATTTAATGACAAACTCAAATTATTCTCTTTTATCGTGTTATAAATTTCAGCGTACGAGCCTCTCGATCCTTTTATACGCAATTCGGGAATACCTAAAACGATCGACCAATCCTCCGTATCTTCGTTTTTCATTAAAGCGGCAACTGTAAATGCAAAACCTTTGTTATTTAATGCATTAACTAATCTGACAGCACTTCTGTCCAATTCATCTACCAATATTGCTGTATCCATGATAATATTCCTCCTTGCGAACTTGTTATTGCAGTGTATAATTCTGTTGCCTTAGCCTCTGTCCATTCCTTGTACCTGGCGCCTTCGTTCCAATCCTTTACTACACCCCAGTTTATGGCAAAATCGTTGTCTGTATCCTCTTTATCTATACGGTCCTTTTCTAAATCCGCACGCTGAACTAATTGACTGAGGTTATGTACATAAATATCATTTATAAATTTCTTATCTGGTATTTCGTGTGCATTTATTTTCCTGGCAATACAGGCCTTTAATGCTAATTCAACTGCATAACCTGCCAAATAATAGGCGCCACAAAAACAACCCTGGTCTAACAAAACTTTGCTCTCTTTAATCCGCTCAATGGATAACTGTTCCGAAAGCTTTTTTGTCATACATTTTCAAAATCGTAGTAAAGTTAATCATTAATCTTTTATTCAAAAATTTTGTAAACTTGCACACGGTACGACAGTGGGTAGGAACACTCCAACAAGTTGATCGACCTGGTACAGGAACCCGGCAAATTTTAAATCCAAATATCCTAAATTGCAAAATTGCCGGTCCCTTCGGGCCGGCTTTTTTGGTTTTATATACTTGTAATCTTGGGGATTTATTAGATTTACTAAATAGATGTTTTAAGCTAATGACTCCTGAAGAATATCGGTTAAAATGCCTTGCTAAAGAAATGCCCATTTTTCCTTTGGACCTGGAAAAATTATCCTCATTTTCGCTTAAACCCCAAACAATCGATTTTCTCAAGATTGGTTTGCCAAAACATCTCGCACCATATATATCATTTAAGACCGGATATAAACCATCGAATAGTATCGAAACCTTGAATCGAATTTATGACATCCATGACGAGTTTGAAAAATATGTTGTTATAGGAGCTGATGGAAGCGGCAATCCGATTGCTATAAACACAGCTAACGACGATAGTGTTGAATGGCTTGATCATGAAGACTATTTTGCAGGAACTTATTTTAATGCTTCGATAGAAGCTATGCTTCAGTTTTTCCTGATTTATGAAGATTTCCTTGAAACCATACGCAAAGAAAATGGTGAGGATGCTGCAATAAACTCAAATTTTACAGACGAACAATTCATGGATATGAAAAACAAAATGTTGTTCGTAGATGCGAAAGCTGTACACGAACCGGGGTTTTGGAAAGAAGAGCTTGAAATGGAACTCGCCAACCGGGAATATTACTCCTCTCATGATTAAGGCGGCATGTTGAGTTAAATTTTCACCTCTTTTTCGCAAGCTTTTGTTAAAACAATATTAACTCCCCGCTGTGCCGTTTCCTATTTTTATGCACCAAAACATCCATAGTGAACAAGATATTTAAGCTGCTCCTGTTAAGCCTGGTGATCTCGCTTCCCGCTTACTCCCAACAGGGCTTTGTTAAAGTAAAAGGGACCGGATTTACAATTGACGGCAAACCATACCGCTATATCGGCACAAATTATTGGTACGGCGGCCTGCTGGCAACAAACGGCGAAGCAGGGAAAAAGCGCCTGAAAACCGAGCTTGATTTTTTAAAGCAGCATGGGGTAACTAACCTACGGGTAATGGTTGGCGCCGAAGGGATCACCACCTACAAGTACAGGACGCCAAACGAAAAGACGCTGCAACCCCAGGCCGGGAAGTTTAACGAAAACATAATGGTTGGGCTCGACTACCTGTTAAACGAGTTGGGCAAACGCAATATGAAGGCCGTGCTGCACTTTACCAATACCTGGGAATGGAGCGGCGGCATCGGCCAATACTTGAAGTGGAACGGCTATGGCGAGCAGCCCTACCCAAAAAGCCTGGGAGGCTATTATAGCTGGGATAAACTTCGGCAGTATATCAGCCAGTTTTATACCTGCAAACCTTGCATGGACGAGCTGGACAACTATATCCGGTATGTATTGAGCCGCACCAACAGCCTTAATGGGAAAAAATATACGGAAGATCCCGCTATCATGGCCTGGGAAATTATCAATGAGCCAAGGCCGATGGAAAAAGCTGCCGTGCCGGCATTTGAGCAGTGGATGGCCCACGTGGCAGCGCTTGTAAAATCGATCGACAAAAATCATTTACTGACTACTGGCAGCGAGGGAGACATTGCGTCGGATTTTGATATGGCGGTTTATCAGAAAATACACGCTGACAAAAATATCGATTACCTGACCATCCACATCTGGCCGAAAAACTGGAGCTGGTTCAGGGACACTTCTATCAACAAAAGCTATAAGGTTATTTTGGACAGCGCCGGCCATGATATTCAAAAACATTTAAAAATTGCCCGGCAAATGAACAAGCCGCTGGTTATAGAAGAATTTGGTTTACCGCGCGATCTGCATGTGTATACCTTGAGCGCGACGACGTATAACCGCGATCATTTTTATAATTTTATTTTTAGCAATGTGGTTAAGAACCCCGGCATCGCCGGCGCAAACTTTTGGGCGTTTGGCGGTACAGCACGGCCCATTCCGGGACAAATTTTTTGGAAAGACTGCGATGAATTTATGGGTGATCCCGGCGGCGAAGAACAGGGGCTAAATTCGGTTTTTGACGCGGATGCCAGTACCTGGCGCGTTATCACTAAATATGCAAAAGAAATAAAATAGCCTGGTGTTAAGTCGAAAGTCCTTTTCGTAAGTCCTAAGCCTATTTTGCACTTTTCCGGTAAGCGCAAGACTCCGGGTAGTTATCAGGATGCCCCAGGACTAAGCCCAATTTATAATCGGCAGTAGTGTCGCGTCAACATGTTTTTATCGCATAAAAATGACCAGGATTTCAATTTGACCTTTGTTTGCCTATGATAACAATATTTGATTGCTGAGTGCAGTACCCGGTAACGCGCGTCCATAATCACACAAAAGGGTTAACACAACTTAACATATTTCAATGTTAACCCTATTTTAAATACCTGTAAATCAGTTATTTAACATAAATTCGAATTAAATGCCTTAACATCTTTTTTATTCGTTTTACTGACATGAATTTGTCAGCAAATTAAATAACATTATGCAGGCCCTGCAACCTTTGTCAACAGTCAAAAACTCATTTTTTATCCGGTTAGCTACAAGCAGTTAAAATCCGCTGTAAAGGCCAGGCGTCATTTCAATGGTAACATGACACTGTCTTATCAATTCCTATATCTTTCTGTGTCAGCCTCGGGGGGATAGGTTAAATAGGCCAGGTAAAAAAAGAGCATGTCGGGCACAGCAACGCTGATCACCAGCACAAGGTCGAGGTTCTGAAGATCGGCTATTATCCGGAAAAATAAAAAGAAAAGGCCTGCAAATCCAACCAGTAAGTACAGGGGGCGAAATTTTGCGTTCATCATAAAAAAAATAAAATTCCTAAATCAATTAAACTTGGGCTCTTATACGCAGGTGGTAGTAAAATAGATGTGTGATGTTACGCACATTTTCATGTGGTTTTATCCACTTTTTTCACATCAACTCCTTGTCTTTCTTTTCGTGGTAAGTTTTGTAAGCGAGGTAATAGAAAAAAAGGCACATAAAAATGTTCAGGACCAAACGGGGAACGTTAGTGAAGTGGGGGTCGGTAAACAGCTGGTATATGATCAACGCCAGGGCAAGCGTGCCTGCCACAATATAAAGGATCTTAAACTTGGGATTCATACAAATGTTTCAGGGTCGAAAAACATATAAAAGTATAAATGTTTTTTGACCCGGTATATTTAGCCGCATTAAATTCAGTAATTAACGCTGCAAACTGTTGATCGTCTAATAATTGGACACCTTTCGGTGCGAAAAGCTCCGGCCGTTTTTGGATTCAGGCCCGGGCGGATAAGTTTTGTATGCCAAAAACACGAACAGCATATCGGGCACAGCAATTAACAGCACGCGCACCGGGTCAATTTCGGGCAAATTACTTATGATCTGGTAACCCAGTAAAATAAGTCCGATCGCTCCAACGCTCAAATAAAGGTAACGGTACTTAGGGCTCATAACGTAAAGTTTTATGATTACTTAACGGCCAAATTTTGAGGCCGTAAGTGCCTTTTACGCAAACCCTTAAAAAAAGATACCTGTTTGTTTAATTATTATTTCAATTCGTATTTAGCCGGAACGACTTTTTCTCTTTTAAATATCACCGCCGCAAGCGGAGGAACGGTTATTTTTATAGAATGGTCGCGGCCGTGCCATTCAACGTTTTCGGCAGCCAGTGGTTTAGGGTTATTCATCCCCCCACCCCAGAATCGTGTTTCGTCAGAATTAAAAACTTCAACCCATTTTCCCTTTTTATGTACGCCAACCCTGTAGTCAAAATGCGGCATTGGCGTCATATTCAGGACGATGACAAGGTTATTAACCTCCTCATTACCTTTGCGTTCGTAGATCAGTATGGAATCGTTTGCGTTCCCGCCGTCAATCCATTCAAAACCATTCCACTGGAAGCTTTTTTCATAAAGGGCAGGTTCTTCCCGGTACAAATGGTTAAGCGCTTTCACCACTTCTTTTATGCCCTGGTGATTGGGATATTCCAAAACATACCAGTCAAGCGAGCGTTGGTAATTCCATTCCGTTCCCTGGCCAAATTCTGAGCCCATGAAGAGCAATTTTGAGCCGGGATGCGTGAACATATAACTATAGAGCAACCGGAGGTTGGCAAATTTTTGCCATTCGTCACCAGGCATTTTCCCCAGCATCGAGCCTTTGCCGTAAACTACCTCGTCGTGCGAAAAAGGAAGCATAAAGTTTTCGGTAAAGGCATAGATCAGGCTAAAGGTGATCTGGTTGTGATGATATTTGCGATAGATCGGGTCCTGCGAGAAATATTTTATGGAGTCGTGCATCCAGCCCATCATCCATTTCATCCCGAAGCCAAGGCCTCCTGCATAAACAGGACGGCTTACACCGGTAAATGAAGTGGATTCTTCGGCAATGGTTTGTGTGTCGGGGAAATTGGCGTACACCGCTTCATTAAATTCCTTCAGGAATGAAATGGCTTCCAGGTTTTCGTTTCCACCATAAATATTGGGCTCCCATTCGCCCTGGTTGCGCGAGTAATCCAGGTAAAGCATCGAGGCAACCGCATCAACGCGCAGGCCGTCGACATGATACCTGTCCAGCCAAAACAAAGCGTTACTGATTAAAAATGCCCGTACCTCATTGCGGTCATAGTTAAAGATGTACGATTTCCAATCCGGGTGAAAACCTTTGCGCGGGTCGGCATGCTCGTATAAGTGGGTACCGTCAAAATTGTACAGCGCGTGCGCATCGCCGGGGAAATGCGAAGGAACCCAATCTAATATTACCCCGATACCAGCCTGGTGCAGCTTTTCTATCAAATACATTAATTCCTGCGGCGAACCATAACGGCTTGAGGCCGCATAGTAGCCGCTCACCTGGTAACCCCAGCTTGGGTAGTAGGGGTGCTCCGCAATCGGCATAAACTCCACATGGGTGAAGCCCATTTCCTTTAGATAAGGGACCAGTTTTTCAGCCAGCTGGGTGTAGGTTAAAAACTCATCAGGGCTTTCGGGGCTGCGCGCCCAGGAGCCGATGTGCATCTCGTAAACTGAGTACGGTTTATCCAGCCCGTTATGGTTATGGCGGGTTTTCATCCAGTGTTCGTCGTGCCATTCATAAAAAGTATCCACAACGATCGAACCGGTACGCGGCGCTACTTCCCAGCGCAAGGCAAATGGGTCGGCTTTTTCAAGATCCTCTCCGCTTGTCGAGTTGATGAAATATTTATAAACCTCGCCAACGCCTACATTGGGGATGTACCCTTCCCAAATACCGGAGCCATCCCAGCGTGGAAATAACGCGTGCGATCCTTTGTTCCAGCCATTAAAGTTGCCTATTACTGAAACATAATGCGCATTCGGCGCCCAAACAGCAAAGTAGGTTCCTACAACGCCCGCATATTCAACAACATGGGCGCCCAGTTTTTCATATAATTTGTAATGTTTGCCCGATTTAAACAGGCCGATGTCAAAATCAGTAAAACGGCTGTAAGGTTCAACGTTCTTCATGGCGGGTGCAGGTTGTGCCGCAGTTTTAGCAGCAGCCGGTGATTTTTCTTTTTTTGGAGCAGCTTTAGCGGCTTTTTCTACCGGCGTTTTTGATGCCGCTACCTTCTTTTCGGCTGGTTTAGCTTTTTTAACACTTACTTTTTCGGCAGGTGCCTCGTTCGCGTTATCCGTTTTCTTTTTTGACATATCGGTGGGCCAAAGGCCTTTTAACTGGTAAACTTTTCAATTTCAAATAATACTTGCTGTATGCCCTTCAAAGGTATCCTTATCCAATCCGGGCGTCCGTTCAGCTCGTAACCTAACTCATATACTGATTTCTCCAACAGGTGCAACTGCAGCAGGAAATTCATTTCGGTGCGGCCACCAAAGATATGTTTAATATCGCCCATTGTTTGCAGGTACGACTCCACATAGGCGTCCGTAATCAATTTATACCAGCGATCAGCCGCTTTTTGCAGGCGTAAGGGGTCGATACCTTTGGTTTCGCTGCTAAAATACAATTTGGCGCAAACCGCGTAGTGGAACGAACGGATCATGCCCGCCACATCCTTCAGCGGCGAGTGTTTTATTTTCCGGTCGGTAATGGAACTTTCAGGTTCGCCCTCAAAATCAATGACCAGGTAATCTGTCCCTGTAAAAAGCACCTGCCCCAGGTGATAATCGCCGTGTATGCGTATCCGCAGGGCCTTCATCTGGTTACTGCTGATCTTTGAGAAAAAATGCCGGATGACTTTCTCACTATTGATAAATTCATCAGCCAATCCCTTTGCATTATCATCCAGCCGCGAATAGTTTTCTTTTAACAGCTTAAGCCGTTTATCCAGCAGGTTGGTAAGGTGTTTTTGAACGAACTCAACATAGCCGGGCTCAAAATGCTCAGGCTTAAAATCTTTATTTTTTTTGCCGGATAGCAAAGCCAAGTGCATTTCGGCGGTTCGTTTGCCCAGCAGCTCTACTTTTTCAAATACTTCATCGTTTATGCTGAAATCCCTGTCGACAAACCTGAACAAAAAATTGTTCAGATCATCGCCCGTTGCTACCCAACTGTCGCATTTACTGGCAACTTTTTGCATCATCAAGCCCAGCGTGACCGGTGGCGTGCCAGGGCGCTCAAAAACTACGCTGCCGCAAAAAGCGGGAATATTTTTAAAACCGCCGGTTTCGGTCAGGAACTGCAGCATTTCCACTTCAGGGTTTATTTCCCTGAAAAGTTTGCGGTATAATTTGAAGAAATATTTATTACCGTAAATGAGCGACGAATTGCTCTGTTCCAGGTCTGGGATCACACACAGGTAACCCATGTTTTCGTCCGTCGGCGCCAGGCCCTTGCCTTTATGATATAGCAAAACGCCGTCTTCCTGTTTGGTTTCGGTATTGTGCCAGATATTTTCGAATAATTGCCGCTGAAAACCAAAATCATATATCGCGTCGATCAGCCAGCCCGATTTTCCGTCGGCATTGATGCGTGTAATAAAGGCTTTGTGATTCACGCGCCCCAGCAGTTCGTAATCATCGGGAAGGAACGAAACCGGCATGGCGTATTTTTCCTCGTCGCCATAAGTATAGCCCACATGCAGGATAACGAGGTACGAAATGCCATTTTCAAGGGGCATATTCAGCAACTGCTGTACCTTCAGGAATTTGATCATGCGCGCTTTGCCGGCAAACCAGCGGCATTTGCGCATATAATCATAAAAAATATGTTCCTCAAGAAATTTTATGGCTTCTTTATCATGCGCAAACTCATTCCATGGCTTGTTTAGCGCTACAGAATTTGTATTACTCATAACGTCCATGCTCATCATTGTTAAACCTCTATTCTGAACAAATGTACTGGTAATTCCCAGGGATTCAATTCAACATAATTCCATTCGCTATTCCAGCGGTAAGTGTTATTGGTGAGTATATCAAATACGGTAAAATCTTCGCCGGGGAACACGCCTATTTCAAAAAGTGGGACGCGTACATGGCCGCCCTGCGAATTGAAGGGGTCGAGATTTACCACACACAAAATATGGTTATCGCCTGATTTTTTATAATAAGCCAGCAAGGAATCATTGTGTATCTCGCAAAAGCTAATATTATAAGTGTCTTGCAGCGCCGGGTTTACCTTTCGGGCGGCATTTACCTTAGTGATCACGTCCGTAAGTTTGTTGCGTTTTTCCCAGTCCCAATAACGTACTTCGTATTTTTCCGAATTAAGGTATTCTTCCTTGCCGGGATAGGGATCGTGGTACATCAGTTCATACACCGGCCCGAAGATGCCATAGTTTGATGACAGCGTGGCCGCCATAAAATACCGGGTAATAAAGCTGGATTCAATACCACCCTGCAACGCGTATGGGTTAATATCATGTGTGTTTGGCCAAAAATTCGGACGGAAATAATCCTTCATTTCCGACTGTGTCAGCTCGGTCATGTACTCGATCAGTTCCTGTTTCGAATTGCGCCACACATAATAGGTATACGATTGGGTGTATCCCAGTTTGGCCAGTTCTTTCATCACCTTTGGCTTTGTAAAAGCTTCGGAAAGAAAGATGGTGCCCGGGTATTTTTTCTGTACTTCAGCAATGCACCACTCCCAGAAATTGAAGGACTTGGTATGCGGGTTATCCACCCTGAATATGCGGATGCCCTGTTCGCACCAGTAATCCAGGATGCTTTTTAGCTCTTTCCACAGGTTTTGCCAGTCATCATTCTCAAAATTGATGGGCAAAATGTCCTGGTATTTTTTGGGTGGATTTTCGGCATACTGAACTGTGCCGTCGGGCCGCCATTTAAACCATTTTGGATGCTGTTTTACATATGGATGGTCGGGTGAGCATTGGATGGCAAAGTCCATGGCTATTTCCAGGCCATGCGCGGCGGCTGCTTTTATCAAATGTTTAAAATCAGTAAGCGTACCCAAATCCTTCAAAATATCTTTATGACCGCCTTCGGCCGAGCCGATTGCGTAAGGCACGCCGTCGTCGCCAGGTAAAGCATTAACGGTATTGTTTTTGCCTTTGCGGAAATTAAAACCTATTGGGTGAATGGGCGGAAAATACAAAACATCAAAGCCCATTTCGGCAACACGCGGCAGCAGGGCCTCACAATCCTTAAAAGTGCCATGTTTGCCTTCAACACGCGATGCCGAGCGCGGGAAAAAACAATACCAGCTGCTGAAAGCGGCCTTTTCTCTGTCTACATAAACTTTTAATTCACGTGAATAGGTAGTTGCATTTTCAAGATTGGGATATTGCTCAATTATATGATGCATTTCCTTTGTCAGCACTGCGTTGACTGCCTGCTCATACTTTTTATCATCGCGCATCAGGGTTACCAGCGCATTGATCTTTTTTTGATCAGCCTTGCTTGCTACCGAAAGCATCCATTGCAACAGATCGGCGCCAATTAACAGTTCAACGTTCAGGTGCTGCCCATCCTGGTATTTTTTGAGGAAGCCGTGATGCCAGGTGGATGCATGGTCGACCCAGCCGGTAACGGTATAAAAATAAAAACCTGTTTTGGGGACTTCAAAGCTGGCCGACCAACGGTCGTTGCTAAACATATGCATGGGCACAAACGACCATTTTTTCTCGCTTTCGTGCCTGTACAGCAGCCGGGCGGCCATATGGTCGTGGCCATCTGCAAATATATCTGCCTCAACCTTTATTATTTCACCGGGAACTTTTTTTATGTAGAAACGCCCCGCATCAATTTCGGGTGTAACATGTTCAACAACAGCCCGCTGCAAGCCTTGTTCAGTCATCTGGTCAGGTAAATATTAATTCGGTTTTATAATTGAATCTTATGATAAATATACGTGCTGATGGATTGAGAATCAAGAACCAGGAGTCAAGAATCACGATAAAAAATAGGTTCTTCTTTCCTGGTTTCTATTCCTTCATTAAAGATTTTAACACGGAGATACAAAGTAGACGCAGAGCGCACAAAGTTTAATAGTTCGTCAATATATCTTAATTTCTTCGTGTTCTTTGTGCCTTCTCAGTGGACTCTGTGTTTAAATAATTAAAGTGATCCCAGCTTCCTGGTTTATTTTTATAGAACCCTCTTTTCTTTATCTTTAGATTTTTCTTCAGTCGATTACCAACTGCGAGAAATTCTTCCTTAAAGTCAGGTTCAAAATTTTATCCTTGCTAAAGGTAAATTCCTTTACTTCCTTGTTATCGGCAATAATCCGTGCCGGTTTAAACGGCAGGCCGACGATGTTAAAATTGTAATTCTCATACCTCGGCGTATACAAGCCTTCCATACTTTGCTGAATGGTCAGTTTATTTGATTTTCCTTCTACTACAAATTTCTTTTCCAGATAAATATCCTGCTCATAGGCAAAGGTCTCTCCATAATCCTCAAAAAGAAAAGAATTCACCTCGTAATCACTGTAATAAACATTCAGCTTTACTTCTTCGATCTCTTTTTCACCTATATATTGCATCGCCGGGTATTCTGGAATTACCGACCCGGCCTTCATAAATATTGGCATGGTATCCAATGGGGTGGTTACCTCCACCTCCGCTCCGCCATCGATGAGCTGGTTTGTCCAGAAGTAATACCATTTACCTTTTGGCAGGTAAACCTTTCGTGTTTTCTCGCCTGGCGCCAGCACCGGGCAAACCAGTATTTTGTCGCCGTAGGTAAATTCATCCTGGCGGAAATGGTTTTTATAAACCTCCTGCTCATGCATTATTATGGGGCGCAGTATGGGGAAGCCATAGCGGTGATGTTCCCAAAAAACCGAGTACAAATAAGGTATCAACCTGTATCTCAGTTCAATAAATTTGCGGTTAATGCTTGTATAGGGTTCGCCAAAGCTCCATGGCTCGCGTTCCTTGGTATCACCGGCGGAGTGTGCCCGCATGAACGGCGAAAAAGTGCCCAGTTGTATCCAGCGGGTAAACAATTCGCCATCGGGTTCGCCGCTGAAACCGCCGATGTCTGTTCCGCAAAATGGTATTCCGGATATGGAAAGACGCTGCAGCTGGATATTACCCAGCACCAGGTGTTCCCAGGAGGCTACGTTATCACCTGTCCAAACAGACGAAAACCGCTGTACCCCTGAATATCCTGCGCGTGTGATGGTAAACGGCCGTTTATTCTTCATCAGTTTGCGCAAACCATCATAAGTTGCGCGCACCATCTGCATGCCATAAACATTGTGGGCCTTGCGGTGAGATCCCCGGTAACCGTCGTACTGGTGACGAACATCATCAGGAAACGTTCCCGAGCCAAATACGGCCGGTTCGTTCATATCGTTCCAAACGCCTGCCACGCCCAACTCTACCAGGCCCTGAAACAAACCGCCCCACCATTCGCGAACATCGGGGTTCGTAAAATCAGGGAACTGGCAGCGGCCGGGCCAAACATGGCCCTCCATAAAATAATCATCGCTGCGGCGGCAGAAATGGCGTTTTTCCTTGCCTTCCTTAAAAACGGAATAGTTGTCGTCCACACGTATGCCCGGGTCGATGATCACCACGGTTTTAAAGCCGTCTTTAGCCAGATCGCTGATCATTTTCTTTGGATCGGGGAAGTATTTTTTATTCCAGGTAAAGCAACGGTACCCGTCCATATAATCTATGTCCAGGTACAAACCGTCGCAGGGTATTTGGTTCTCCCTGAAGCCGTTGGCTATCTTCCTGACTTTCGATTCCGGGTAATAACTCCAGCGGCATTGGTGGTAACCAAAAGCCCAAAGCGGTGGCATCGGGTGGGTACCGGTGATAATGTGGTATCGTTTCACCACGTCCATCATGTGCGGACCGTGGATATAATAGAACTGCAGTTCGCCACCATCCGCCCAAAAACTGGTTTTGGTTGGATCTTCCGCGGCAAAATCAAAATGCGCTTTAAAAGTATTATCAAAGAAAATGCCGTGGGCTATATTTTCATTTAAGCTGATATAGAAGGGGATGCTGCGATACAGGGGATCCTGGTTCCAGGCAAAGGAATAGGCATCGGTGTTCCAGTTTTTCAGGCGTTTGCCTTTCAGGTTAAATTCGGTTGGTTTGTCGCCGAGGCCGAAAAAGCTTTCTTCATCAAGGCAAACCTTCGTGCAATAAACATAATAACCGCCAAATTTTACGTTCTCTTCCCAGTGCATCGGCACCGCATCGGCACTGGTAACGTGGCCGTCACTATCAGAAAATGATATAAAAAAGTTATCCTTGCGGATGTGGCAGTTTACGGTGCTGGTTGAAACCCGGTATTCCTCATCATCTTCTGTCAGCGTAAAGTCGACTGGCTTAGTTTCAAGTTTTGGTACCGCGTAGGAAAAATCTTCCAGGAAAACGCTGTGCGGGGCCAGCCTCACGCGAATGATCTCGCTGGTAACCACCACGATTTCCACGCGTGCGTCGCCATCCGAAAAGTATATCTTATTACCTGCCTGTTGTGCATTTTTTGGCACGGTCAGGTATTTTTTTATGATCGGTTTTATTCCCTCCGCAGGGTTATTAAGGTGATGAAATTCTTCGTCCTCTTCCACTAACTTATTAACGACGAGCTCCTGATTAAGTATATTATCTTCCATTCAAAAAAATTAGTCTGCACAAATAGTCCATTGTGTATGTATAACGCAATATACAAATTACGTTTAATTACACCATAATTGTGTTGGTAAAACTGTTTATTTTACAATTGCGGATTGACGACGGGCACCGTATTCGCCTCACCCCAACCCCTCTCCAAAGGAGAGGGCCATAAAACGTTAAGATTCACCCACTTTGCATCGAAGCCCTCTCCTTTGTATGTGTTTGGCGAATGGAAAAAATGAAACGGGTTACCAAAAAGCGGCGGGTGGTGCGATTCCCCTCTTGAGAGGGGTGGAGGGGTGTGTTATCGGATATGTCGGTTAACACACCCCCGCCACAACGCAATCCCAGCGCACCCCCTCTCGAGAGGGGAGTTCTCATAACGCTCACATTACCAACCAAATACAACTCCATATTTGAGTGTTATCAATCGCTGAACACCTACTCTCCTTCGGAGAGGGTTTGGGTGAGGCAAAACGGCATGTCAGCGCTAAAAAATTATATCGAACTGTTTATTTTACAATTGCGGATTGACGATTGGCTCGTCTATGATCTGGATCTTTTTTCCGTCCTGAACAAATAACACGGATACCGCGCCTAAAACCATAAATCCACCGGCCATAAACAAGCCATAAATTGCATGGTCGGAGAAAATATATTTCATCAGGAATTTATTGCTGACACCGCTTACAATTTGAGGCATGGTGATAAAGAGGTTGAATATTCCCATATACACCCCGATTTTTTTTGCCGGTATTGCGCTTGATAAAATGGCATAAGGCATAGCCAGGATACTACCCCATGCAAGGCCGATACCAACCATGGGTAAAATGAGGAGGTAATCATTTTGAATAAAGAATATGGACATAAGACCCAGCCCGCCCATGGTTAATGAAAATGCATGGGTTTTTTTGCGGCCGACGCGACCTGCTATTTTGGGGAGCATGAGTGCATAGATTGCTGAGACAGCATTGTACACGCCGAAAAGCACGCCGACCCAGTTCCCGGCATTATTGTAGGCCTGCGATGAAGTATCGCCGGCTTTGATGTGATAAACATGTTCGGCTATTGCTGGTGTTGTATACACCCACATGGAGAAAAGTGCAAACCAGGAAAAAAACTGTACAATACCTAATTGGGCCATGGTTTTGGGCATGCTGAACAGATCAGAAAATATCTGGCTGATCCCACTCTTTTTTCCAACTGGTTCAATATCGGGCGCGTGAAATTTTGCATATTCTTCCGGTGGATACTCCTTCGTTCTGAATACGGTCCATAGTATCGAAGCAATCAGCGTTGCTGCCCCAACATAAAAAGAAAACAAAAGATTATTGGGCACATGACCTTTCGGAGCAGTTTCAGAAATCCCCATCCAATGCGCAAAGACATAAGGCAACCATGAACCAATCACTGCACCCACGCCGATGAGGCAAGTTTGCATCGAAAAGCCATCGGTATGCTGGCTATCCGGCAAGTTGTCGGCAACCAGGGCGCGGAAGGGCTCCATTGCGACGTTAAAAGATGCGTCCATTATCATCAGCATACCAGCCCCAACCATTATAGGCGGTAAAATTGCAGCCAGAGCAGAAGAATTTGGCATAAAAATCAGGGCCAGACCCGACAAAAGTGCGCCGGTTAAAAAATACGGGCGCCGGCGTCCCAGTCGCGTCCAGGTTCGGTCGCTATAATGACCGATTATCGGTTGAATGATCATTCCCGTTATTGGCGCCGCGAGCCAAAACAGCGACAAATTCTCAACATCGGCGCCAAAAGTTTGCAGGATACGACTGGCATTCCCGGTTTGCAGCGCAAAGCCGAACTGAATGCCCAAAAAGCCGAAGCTCATGTTGAAAATTTGCCAAAAACTCATCCTTGGTTTTTGGATGACGCCGCTTGCTGCCATAATTTATATTTGGTTCATTAGTTCAATGGTTCATTAGTTCATTAGTAATCTGGCGGATAATTTTCGTTAGTTCGATGCGACTTTTAATCCTGAGGCAGGTTAACCAATCACACACAAATGAACTAATGAACCAGTGAACTAATGAACGTTAAAAAACAAGCAGCACACCGCCCGAAGCCGGGATAGTTAGCTGCAGGCCATCCGCAATATTATCCGTATCGTATTTATTGCCGGTTAACAGGTCAGTAAACTCCATTGCGCCGGCTAAATTGAAATAATTGAGCAGGTCGGCAGGTAATTTAACGGTTAAGCCCCATTCGCTGCGGTTAAAATTGGCAATGACTAATATACGTTGTTTATCGGTATGACGAAGAAAGATATACAAATGTTGACTGAACCAGGGTTCGCGCTCATTGGCGAGCATTAGCTCCCAAAAATCGCCCCATTTTAAGGCGTCATGACTAATAACGGCATTGAGTAACCGGCTGTAGAAATCGCGGAGGTTTTTTTGACTGTCCGACAAGCCCCCGCCATCGAACTGGCCGCCATTCATCCATTTTTGGTGCTCGGGCACGCCCCAGTAATCAAATATGGTGGTGCGGCCGTCATCCTGGCTAAACCCGGAGGCGCCGATGCCAGGCTCGCCAACTTCCTGCCCAAAATAAACCATCACCGGCCCGGTAGACAATGTTGCCGTAACGATCATTCCGGGCACCGCAAGCCATGGGTCGCCTGCAAACTGGGGCGAAGCAATGCGCCGTTCATCATGGTTTTCCATAAAACGGAGCATGTGCTGGTCTATGCCTTTGGTATCGCGGTTCCATAGCTGGTTAAAATCCCAGCAGGTGGAATCAGGCCGGGTACGGGTAAGGCGTTTGATGGCATCATACAGGCCGACTTTATCATACAGGTAATCAAACTTACCCGTTTCGATATAGCTATTGTAAAGATTGGGGTTATATGCTTCGCCGATGAAAATTAGGTGCGGGTATTTTTCTTTAACCGCCGGTATCACCCAGCCCCAAAATTCAAAAGGCACCATCTCCACCATATCGCACCTGAATCCGTCAACCCCTTTAGCGGACCAGTAAACCAGGATATCATGAATTTTATTCCACAGCGGCGGGACCGGATTGAAATAAGAAGTGAGCCCGTTAAAATAGTTTACACCATAATTTAGCTTGATGGTTTCGAACCAGTCATCAATAGACGGCGCCGCGCTGAAAACATCATTGCCGGTGGCTTTGGCGGGGATTTCATCGAATTTACCATCTTTTAAAGGACTTTTTAACTCATCGCCGCCGGGATTATAACCACCGGGTACCGCAAAGGGCTGTCCGGGGATATAGTAAAAATCGTTTTTCGGGTCGAATGCCTTAGTTTTATCATCGTCCTGGCCAAAATCGCGCACGCCTTCCGGTTTTACATCAGAAGCATAAGTACGGGAAACATGGTTTGGCACCAGGTCCATCAATACTTTCAGGCCATTGTTGTGTGTCCGCCTGATCAGATCTTCGTATTCAGTTATGCGGTTAGGCACATCAACCGCCAGGTCGGGATCGACATCATAATAGTCTTTTATGGCATAGGGCGAGCCGGCGCGGCCTTTTACCACGTCGGGATCATCGGGTTTGATGTCGAATGACGAGTAATCCGTCATGGTGGCATGCTCAATCACCCCGGTGTACCAAACATGAGTAAAGCCCATGTTTTTGATCTCCTGGAGGGCCTTATCAGTAATGTCGTTAAATTTGCCGACACCATTTTCTTCGATGGAGCCGTAGTATTTATTGCGCGTTGTTTTATTGCCGAAAAGGCGCGGCAATAACTGGTAAATGATCAGTTTATCATCTGCAGGTTGCCCCATATATTATTGTATCTGCAAATTACCCAGCGACGAAGGTGGCGTGAGATGTACATGCACTGTTACCGTTGATGTGGCTGTTCCAGCTTTCATACAGTATTCCCTGCCTCTCATCAGTAATTTCATATCAGGTCCTGATAAATGTTCTACACCTACCCTATCTGTCGTAACCTTAATTTTTATAAATGTTCCTCTAAAGCCAACGTTGAATGAAAACGATTTCCATTTGGCTGGTAGAAAAGGATTAAAAGTTAAAATACCATCGCGCACGCGCATCCCGCCAAAACCTTCCACTACCGACATCCAGGTACCGGCCATCGAGGTGATGTGGCAGCCATCCTCGGTATCGTTGTTGTAATCGTCCAAATCCAGGCGTGATGTACGCAGGTAAAACTCGTAAGCACGTGCTTCGTCACCAAGTTTCGCGGCAATTATAGCATGCACGCATGGCGATAAAGATGATTCGTGCACCGTGCGCGGCTCATAAAAGTCATAATTACGGCGAATGGTGTCGATATCGTACTGATCTTCGAAGAAATACATACCCTGTAAAACATCGGCCTGTTTGATAAAGCAGGAACGCAGTATCCTGTCCCAGCTCCATTTTTGGGTAATGGGGCGGTCGCTTGCCGGAAGGTCCTGAACCAATACCTGCTCTTTATCCATGTACCCGTCCTGCTGCAAAAACACGTCGTATGCCGCATCGTGCGGGAAATACATTTTGGCGATGATATCCTTAAAGCGCGCCGTTTCTTCAGCTTCCTTAAAGTTTGTTTTGCTGACCAAAGCGGCATATTTTTGAGGATCAGCGGCTTTTACCAAAGCAATTACATCCATGGCATATTGCATGCACCAGGTGGCCTGCTTATTGGTATACCAGTTATTGTTTACGTTGTTTTCGTATTCGTTAGGCCCGGTCACACCCAGTATTACGTATTGCTGCTTCTCATTCGACCAGTTAACCCTTTGCGACCAAAAACGGGCTATAGCGATTAATACTTCCAGGCCATAATCGGTCAAATAATCTTCATCACCGGTATAGCGCACGTAATTGTAAATGGCATAGGCAATGGCCCCGTTGCGGTGGATCTCTTCAAAAGTGATCTCCCACTCGTTATGACATTCTGTGCCGTCCATCGTAACCATCGGGTACAACGCGGCGCCGTCTTTAAAGCCAAGCAATTTGGCATTATCAATAGCCTTACCTAATTGCTTATAGCGGTAAAGCAGCAAATTTTTGGTTACCTGTTGTTTTGCTGTCGCGAGGTAAAATGGCACACAGTAAGCCTCGGTGTCCCAATAGGTCGAGCCGCCGTATTTTTCGCCGGTAAAGCCTTTCGGGCCGATGTTTAAGCGATCATCCTCGCCGGTATAGGTTTGATTTAGCTGAAAAATATTAAAGCGTATGCCCTGTTGCGCGGCGGCATCGCCTTCGATGATAATATCATTATGTT
>Ga0206949_1130_pt1 | contig 27526 bp, 20 predicted proteins | sample Alteio_BWOrgHeat_40_FD_153240 | JGI IMG/M metagenome (GOLD analysis project Ga0206949, IMG submission 153240) | Enriched cells from forest soil in Barre Woods Harvard Forest LTER site, Petersham, Massachusetts, United States -... | ecosystem: Environmental > Terrestrial > Soil > Temperate forest >...
TTAAATTCGTTTCGCCAGGCGCGAATTTTGCGGCGAGGTCGGCCCCAAAAGGCTCCACCTCCGGGAAGATCAGTAAGCCATTTTTTTGAATCAATAGTTACACCCTCTAAATAATCAAAATAGCCATCGGGCTTTTTCTCGTTTTGCTGGTCGAGGTTATCCAGGCCCAATAATTGCAACCATAGGCGCCCGGTAGTCCTTGACCCCTCGCCCATTATCGCTTTTTGAATGCCCGAGGTATTATCGAGCCGGGTAACCTGCATTTTAAAGTTGGTTGGGCTTACCTGGTATGCACCGAGGGAATAAATGTTTTTCATCATTAAATTCCAGATGGGCAGGTTGGTTTTGAGCAGGGTATTCTTTAATAATTTTACATACAAAACGTTAGGCGTATTGTTGTTGATGGGGCGATCGCTCGAAAATTCACCAACCTGGTAGGTTACGCCGTTGTAGGTGTATTGATACGCCACGGCCAGCACTTCGTCGTTATTTAACGGGTAATTAAGGGAGATATAGCCCAACTGCGGATGCAACGTAAAATCTTTATCCTGAACCAACTGGCGGGCATAGGTTACCTTGGCGTAGTTATCACCGCTACCTGTACTGTTAAAATAGGTGGCAATAGCATTTGAATTGGTTAAACGTGCATCGGCAGGCAGGTTTTTAAGCAGGCTGTTTGATTGCTGTGTAAAACCCGGAATATCCGTACCAGCGGGCAAAGCCGAAAAACCGCTGCCACCCTGTACTAAACGTTTGTTATAAGGAGAATTTTCGCCCAGGTCCATAAAAGCCAAAATGTCCCTTGAATTGGTGGTAGCGTTTACGCGGTTGGTTGTCCAAACCTCAATTTTTGTAATGTTGATATTTGAGCTGATGATGGGTATGTTGGCCATTGCCGCATCATAATTATTCCTGAAATATTGCGACAGGAAGTAGTGCTTATTGGCATCGTACTGGTTTGAGGTAAGGGTGAAATTACCCTGCTCGGAACCATTGGTTATGGTAATGGTTTTTGATTGCGAACGCTGCTGCGACATGATGGATGTAACCTCGAGCTTGCCGAACTTTAGCTTGGTTTTTACCCCGAACAATGCCTGCGTACCGGTAATAAGCGTAGTATTTAAAGGCATGCTTACTGTACCGGCCTGTATTTCCTGTACAATGTCGTCGTCCTTGCCCTTGTAGTCGAGTTTTATCTGGTTATCGAACTGGAACTGGGCGTTAGTATTGTAATTGGTGGCAATGCTTAGGTTTGTGCCGATGTTACCGACAACGTTAAGCTGTATTTGCTGATCGAAATTAAAATTGAACTGGTTGCGCTGCTGGGTATCAAATAAGGGGTTTTGGTTTTTATTTAACTGCCCGGCAAATGTAGCTGCTGCCGATCCCTGTGCTTTTATATCGATATTCTCACTGCCGAATATCCGTTCGAATGTACGGCTGCGTATTTTTATTTGTGGGATGAAACCCGGCTGTTGCGATTGATAGGCGTAGTTATCGGCCAATTGTTTAAAATAATCGCGCTCGGTTGCCTGTTGTTTTAAGGCCAGGTATTGCTCGAAACTAAGGTACTGCGGCGGGCGGTAAAGCATATTGCCCACGCGTTCGTACAAAATATATTGGTTGCTGGCCGCATCGTACTCAATGGTACGCACCAGGTTTGGCGGATCGGGATCAAAAATACCTTCCCTTATGCGTATGCCGTTTGATTCCTGTAAATTGAATGGGGTGGTGACGGTGATAGAATCTTTTTTTGCTGTGGGCGATTGCTGCGCAAAGGAACTGCCAAGCCCGCAAAACGCAGAAATGACAAACACCAATATTACAATCTTACACGTAAAGATCCTGCTCAAAAGTCAAATCAATTTAGACGTAATTATAAGTTTTTTAGGGCATATTTAATTAACTGTTCTACAGTTAAATCCGCATTATTTTTGCTTATTTCCTGTTCCAGCACCTTCTCGGCGGCATTCCGGGCAAAACCCAGCATTACCAGTGCCGACAGTGCTTCGTCTTTAACTGTTTTATTTAATGGCGCTGCTGTAAGCGTATCGGGGCCTTCTTTGCGCAATTTGTCCTGCAACTCGAGTATAACCCGTTGTGCCGATTTTGGGCCGATGCCTTTTATCCGCTGTATCAATGCCACGTTACCACTAATTATGGCCGCCTGTATCTCTGCCGGGGTAATTGATGATAACATCATACGCGCCGTATTAGGGCCAATGCCCGATATTGATATTAAATGCAGAAATAAGCGGCGTTCGCCTTCATCGGCAAAGCCATACAAGCTATGCCCATCCTCTTTTACGTGAAGCCACGTGTAAAGTTTGCAACGTTCGGCGTTGCCGATCAATGAGTAGGTATTTAAGGAGATATTGATGTGATAGCCTACTCCGCCGGCATCAATTACCACATACGAAGGGCTTTTAAAAGCTAATTTACCATCAATATAAGCGTACATTTTTTATCGATATAATTGTGTAAAGTTTAATAGGATATTGCATCCGTTGTGTTTCGTACCTACGGCACGATATTATTCTTTTTATGATCTTTCTACCAACATTTAACCCCTACGGGATTTGTTGTTAAGCCAAGGGTATCATATCGGTAATAAACACGCCCCGTTTACTCACCCGGTCTTTGCTTCGCTCGACCACCCTCTCTTCGCCTGCGGCGGAAAGAGGGTGAAAGCCTTTTACTTAATAACTACCCTCTACCGCGGTATGCCTTACGGCCCGTCTGCCTAAATGACAAACTCTCTATTTTTTTGCTGCTACTTCTACTGATTTTTCCTGCGCATCAACTACTGCTATGGTGATCATGTTTACTATCTCGCGTACGGAACTGCCCAACTGCAATACGTGAACGGGCTTTTTCAAACCCAATAATATTGGTCCTACCGCTTCGGCGCCCCCCATTTCCTGTAATAATTTATAGGCTATGTTGCCCGATTCAAGTGTTGGGAATATCAGCGTATTGGCCGGTTTGCCCACTAAATTCGAGAATGGGAAATTATCATGCAACAGGTCGGGGTTTAAGGCAAAGTTGGCCTGCATTTCGCCATCTACCAGCATGTCGGGATATTTCTCGTGCAAAACACGTACGGTTTCGCGGGTTTTTTCGGGCACTATGCCATCATTCGACCCAAAATTTGAATAAGATAATATAGCCACACGCGGACTGATGTTGAATTGCTTAACGGTGCGTTCTATCAGCACGGTAATATCAACCAGTTCCTGTACGGTTGGGTTTACATTTACCGTGGTATCGCCAAAAAATACAGGCCCCTTTTGCGTTATCATCATGTACATGCCGGCCACCCGGTTCACTCCAGGCTCGGTACCTATGATTTGCAGGGCGGGCCTTATGGTGGTAGCATAATCCTTGGTTAAGCCCGATATTAAGGCATCGGCCTCGCCAAACTGTACCATGCACGCGCCGTAATAGTTACGGTTGCTCAATAGTTTTTTCGACTCGAACAAAGTAACCCCCCTGCGCTGGCGCTTGGTATACAGGTATTCCGCGTATTCCTTCATGTGTGGCGCGCTGCCTCCCCTGATGTCGATAATTTCAACTTCATCCAAATAAATGTCGTTGTCCTTCATCAATTGCCTTATCCTGTTTTCGTTACCCAACAAAATAGGGGTAGCTATGCCTTCTTCTTTTACAATTTGGGCAGCTCTTAATATTTTATAGTTATCGGCCTCGGAGAATACCACGCGTTTAGGGCTTTGCTTAGCTTTATTGGTAAGCGTGCGCATGATCTTATCGTCAATACCCACACGCGCCCTTAGTTCCTCGATATAAGCATCCCAATCGGTTATGGCTTTGCGCGCAACACCCGATTCCATTGCCGCCTTGGCAACGGCCGATGAAACCTCGATAATGAGGCGCTGATCCATTGGTTTTGGGATGATATAATCCCTGCCGAATTTTAAGCTTTTGGTATTATAGGCCAAATTAACCGCTTCGGGAACGGGCTTTTTAGCGATGCAGGCAATGGCGTTAACGGCGGCTATCTTCATTTCCTCGTTTATAGCAGTCGCCCGTACATCAAGCGCGCCGCGGAAAATATACGGGAAACCCAGTACGTTGTTCACCTGGTTAGGAAAATCAGACCTGCCAGTGGCGATGATAATATCCTTGCGTGCGGCTATGGCCAGGTCATAAGCTATTTCGGGCTCGGGATTAGCCATTGCAAATACGATGGGGTTCTTAGCCATCGACTTTAACATATCAGGCGTAACCACGTTGCCGGCTGAAAGGCCCACGAATACGTCGGCATTCTTCATGCCATCGGCAAGGCTTTTTATATCCTTGCGCGTAGTGGCAAATTGCAGGCGCATCTCATCCAGGTCGGTACGTTCGGGGGTTATCAGTCCGTTAATATCGAACATTACCATGTTCTCGGGTTTTACGCCTAAGGAGAGGTACATTTTTGAGCATGATACTGCGGCCGCACCCGCGCCGTTCACTACCATTTTTATTTTTTCGAGCTTTTTACCCTGTATCTCGCAGGCGTTTATCAGCGCCGCGCCCGATATGATAGCCGTACCGTGCTGGTCGTCGTGCATTACGGGTATCTTCATTTCGGCTTTTAAGCGCCGCTCTATTTCAAAACAGGTTGGGGCCGATATATCTTCAAGGTTGATACCGCCGAAAGTAGGTTCAAGCGCTTTAACAATATTTACAAATTCATCGGGTGTTTTAGCGTTTATCTCGAGGTCGAAAACATCAATATCGGCATAAATTTTAAACAGCAGACCCTTGCCTTCCATAACCGGCTTGCTTGCCTCGGGGCCTATGTTGCCTAAGCCCAACACCGCAGTACCATTGCTGATAACGGCTACAAGGTTACCCTTAGCAGTGTATTTATATACATCGTCAACATTATCGGCAATACGCAGGCATGGTTCGGCAACACCGGGGGAATAGGCCATTGAAAGATCGCGCTGCGAGTTGGTGGGCTTGGTTGGCACCACTTGTATTTTACCTGGCCGGCCTTGTGAATGGTAATTTAAAGCGTCCTGTTTACGATTGGTTTTGTTATTCATCTTATGGAGATCAGGGCTCAAAATTACATTTTTTTGCTGAGTGGTTGGTTAAGTTTATTGGGTTGATGGCGTTAAATAATTCCCGCGACCAATAAATCAACTTAGCTCAATTAACCGTGACTGATGATCAGCCTTTGGCCCACTACGGCTTTGTTATGATGCAGATGGTTCCAGGTTTTCAGGTCCTGTACATCAACACCATACCTGTCGGCAATGGCGGCCAATGTTTCGCCACGTCTAACTTTATGATAGGCAGGCATAGGTTCGGGCCTGTTTTCTTCGGGAGTTGGAACGTATGTTTTTTGCTGCGCGGCGGGTGCGCCAACACCTGTATTCAGCGCCTCATATAAAGCAGCATAATTGTACATATTGACATGCGGGATGATCAACCTGCGCGGATTGGCGGGCGTGGCATTTATAGCCTGCATACGGTAAGCCGGGTTTAACAGCGACAGTACTCTTATATCGACATTAATAATTGAGGATATGTTGTTTAGCGATATATACCTGTTAACCATCACCGTATCAACGTTTGTTGCAAAGGTGCAGGCGCGCGGTGTAATATTATGCTTGCCATAATAGTTCATAACATAGGCGCAGGCTATGTAGGCCGGTACATAATTGCGTGTTTCGGCGGGGAGATATTGGCGTATCGACCAAAAATCATTAGCGCCTGCTTTTGTGATGGCATTCTCCACATTGCTTTTGCCGCAGTTGTATGAGGCTATGGCCAGCAGCCAGTCGCCAAATTCTTCATAAGCATCTTTTAAATAAGCGGCGGCGGCATAAGTGGCACGTACGGGGTCGCGGCGCTCATCGATATAGCTATCCATATTTAAGCCATACAGCTTTGCCGTTGTACCCATGAACTGCCAAGGGCCGGTTGCGCCAACACGCGAAATGGCATTAGGGTCGAGCTTTGATTCGACGATAGAAAGGTATTCAATTTCGACAGGGATGCCTGCGGCGCGGAATATCTTTTCGTAAATGGGGAAATAATATTTCGACAGGCCGATCACCTGGCCCATTTCTTCGCGGTTCTGTGAATACAGGTCGATATAGTTTTGTACAAACTCGTTATAATCAAGCGGCACATCTTTTTTAATGGAATCGAGCCGGCGGGCCATCATGGTTTGATAACCGGTAAGCGGCAAAGGGTTGGAATTACGCGCGAATGTGGTATCGGTAGTTTTTGAGGTGGTAGCGCCTGTTTTTGTTACAGCAGGCGAAGCTTTAACAATTTGTAATGAGACAAGACAGATAATTAAAGTAAGAAATCTCTTCATTTACCGGGATTTTTGGGTATTGTCGCTACCCTGTTTCTACTAAAATATTAAATTTTTACAGCTCCAGGAAATATTTGGAGAAATTTAACAATTCCTGCTCCTCAAATTGCCTGGTCAATAGTTGTAATCCTAACGGCAAACCCTTGCTATTATTGCCTGCGGGCAATGATATTGCGGGTACACCTGCTAATGATGCTTGTACGGTAAAAATATCGGAAAGATACGTTACAACGGGATCTTTTTCTTCTTTACCTATGGCAAAAGCGGGTTCGGGGGCAGTTGGGGTTAGGATGAAGTCGTATTCATCCAATATACTTTCAGTTTTTTCACGGATGAGCCTGCGCGTTTTTTGGGCCTTGGCGTAGTAGGCGTCATAATAACCTGCGCTTAGCACAAAAGTACCCAGCATAATACGGCGTTTTACTTCCTTGCCAAAGCCTTCGGAACGCGAACGCTTATAGGTAGACTGCAGATCGGTAGCATTGGGGCTGCGGTAGCCATAGTGCACACCATCATACCGCGCCAGGTTTGATGAAGCTTCGGCGGTGGCTAAAATATAGTAGGTTGGCACCATGTAATCCAGGTATTCAAAGCTGATGGGCTTTACGGTGTGGCCATCGGCGCGGAGTTTATCGATGTATTCGCTTAAAGCGGCTTTAATTTCGGGGTCGACACCGGGGCTTGAGATCGATTCCTGTAAATAGGCTATTTTCTTTTTGCCGGGTTCTTTTATTTCTGTGCTGAACGAGGTTACTTCCCTTGATGATAGGGTGCTGTCGTACTCATCGCGACCAGCCAGTACTTCGAGTAACAGGGCGGCATCTTCAATCGAGTGCGTGATGGGACCGGCCTGGTCGAACGAGGAAGCGTAGGCGATAATGCCATGCCTTGAGATGCGGCCATAAGTAGGCTTTAAGCCGATAACGCCGCAAAACGAAGCAGGCTGCCTTACTGAACCGCCCGTATCCGTTCCAATAGCGGCGTGACACATGTTTGCCTGCACCGCAACTGCCGAACCACCCGATGAACCGCCTGCAACCTTTGTGTTATCGGCATAGTTTTTTACAGGACCATAATATGAGCTTTCGTTGGTGGCGCCCATGGCAAATTCGTCGCAATTGCAACGGCCGATGATGATGGCGTCTTCGGCTAAAAGGCGTTCGACTATGGTTGATGAGTAGATGGAAGTGAAGCCATCCAATATTTTTGATGAGGCCGATACTTTGTGGCCCTTATAGCAAATATTATCTTTTATGGCTATAACCATACCGGCCAGTTTTCCGGCTGCACCTTCTTTTAGGCGGGTATCGATCTCTACGGCACGTGCCAATGCTTCATGTTCAAAAACCTCATTAAAGGCGTTTAAATGGGTGTTTTGTTTTATCTGGTCGAGGTAGTTTTTTACCAGGCCCTGCACCGTAACTTCCCCGCTTTGCAAGCCGCCCTTTATTTGATTTAAAGAGGTATAGAATTTAGCCATAGGGCGAAAATAAAAAACTTATCCGAGAATGGATGTGCAAATGTATGACGGATGTGCAAATGTGCGGATATGCAGATGTGCAAATGGGGTAATTTGAAGATTTGAAAATTGCATAGCTAATTTTCAAATCTTCTTTTATTGCTATTCCCTCACGACAATAATATACTTTTTGAATTTATAATCTGCACATACGCACATCTGCATATTTGCACATTGTTCAATCTTCAAATTAAGCTTTTGGCTTATCGTCGGTGTTGTTGGTGGTAGTAGTATTGTTGTCGCCGTTCGAGGCGTCTTTGAATTCTTTTACTCCTTTTCCTAAACCGCGCATAAGTTCAGGAATTTTTTTGCCTCCGAATAATAACAGTACAACAAATACTATTACGATGAGGGTTACCGGTGAATCTAATCCCATGATTTTTAAGTTTTTATATTATGATTTATATTCTACTATTTGATTATATGTAATGTTATGATGCCTTGTTTGATGACTCAATGTGCGGCTCAATTGGTGTTTCCCTTAAATGTTCCGGCTCTGTTTTAACAGGTTCAACTTCGGAAGTACTGCCTATTTCTGACACCGGCATTGAATGGGCAGGAGGTTCAAATTTTGGCTTTTCGTCAGTTGCTTCCAGGCTTTCATTTTCAGCAACAGGCGCTTCATTTTCTGCGGCAGGTGTCTCAACTTTAGCTGCCTCGGCCTGCTGTGTTTTTTTGGCCTCGAAATTATCTATCTGGTTGGTTATTTCGCGTTTTACGCCTTCAGAAGCATCTTTAAAATCGCGAATACCTTTACCTAAGCCACGGGCAAGTTCGGGGAGTTTATCGCCACCAAATAACAGTAATGCCACCAGCATGATGAACATTATTTCGCCCGCACCAAACTCAAAAAATAACAACACCGAACAAAACATAAACTTTATATTTAAAGGTTACAAATATAAACATTTTTAATATCACAAAACTTAATCCTAATTAGGAGTAAGCCATGTTTTTGGGTCGAGGTAATTGATGCCTTTGGTTAATTCAAAATGCACGTTTGTCTCGCCCGTTGTTGGGTCGGTAGCTACCGTGCCAATTATTTGCTTGGTAGTTACCTTTTGCCCCTTTGCCACACTTGCCGATTTAAGGTTGGAGTATGCTGTAAAATACTCGCCATGCCTTATCAGCACCAAATATGTGCCGCTTATATCCATTACTTTCACCACATCGCCATCAAACACTGCCCTTACGTTGGCACCGGCATTACTTTTTATATCAACGCCCATGCTTTCGCTTTTTATGCCTTCGTTATAATAAATACCGAAGCCCTGGGTTATAAAACCATTTGACACCGGCCACGGTAAACGCCCGCGGTTGCCTAAAAAGTCGTTCGACAGTTTAGCTGATTCAGGTGTAGCGTTCAATACATCGCGATTGCTTGAACTTGCATCAATGGCCTTTGTTTTTGGCACCGAAACATCACGGTTCTCGGCTTTGGCCTTTGCCGCAGCTATCCGTGCAGCCTCCCTTGCGGCGGCTTCCTGCCTGCGCCTTTCCTCTTCTATCTCTTTACGTATGGCGGCATCTATCTCCCGGTTTGTCTGGGCTATTTTGCGCTGCACATCGCGTTGCTGCTGTTTTAGCTGCCCTTCCTGTTGTGAAAGGCCAACCAGCACCTGCGCCTGGCTTTTCCGTTCATCGCCCAGGGTTTGCTCTTCTTTTTCCTGGTCCTTCAGCAAATCGCCTTTTTCCTTTTTCGTTTTATCAAGCTCGTTTATTTTTACATGCAGATCCTGTTCAGTACCCTGTATGTATTCGGCCTGCCGCTGGCGGTAAGTACCTATTTGCTGTAAATACTTTAAACGTTTATAAGCCTGGTTAAAGTCTTGCGACGCGAAAATGAACATCAGCTTATTATAGGCACTTTGGTTGCGATATGCAAACAGCACCATCGCGCCATATTCCTTTTTTAGTTGCGTTAACTGGCTTTGTAAGCTATGTACGGAATTATTACTCTCAGAGATCTGATTATCGAGATTTCTTATTTCAGAGTTGATGTTACCTATTTTTTCTTCGCGCAGGTTGATCTGAGCCTTTAACAGGTCGAGCTGTTTTTTGGTTGATTTTTTATTACTCGCTGTTTCCTGATATTCCTGGTTCAGCTGTTGCAACTGTTGGTTCAATTCGTCGCGGCGGCGCTTAAGTTCAGTACTGCTTTGGGCATGTGCGCCCAGTACCGAGAAAACAAGTGCCAAAAAGAATAATATTTTTAAAAATCTCATCCGTGCAATTAAGGGTAGCCCCTGACGAGGCAATAATTATCGTTATTTTCTTTCTACAAAGGGGTTGACCTACGGGTCAATTCGTTAAGTTAAGAGGTATCATATCGGTAATGAACGCGCTCCGTCGACTCACCCCGACATCGCTACGCTTGTCGACCCTCTCTTCGCCTGCGGCGGAAAGAGGGTAAAAACACCTTAACTTAATGACATTGCCCTATGGGACATTTTCGCCTTTGTTAAAAACAGGCTATGCCTTGGCAAATATATCGGATATGTTTTTGAATACCGCCCGCTTAGCCCTAAAAATAAAATTTAATTTGACGGCGAATAGTCATCGGGTATATTGAAGGGGTAATCCTGCGGCAAATTAAAATCAACTTTAATGTAGTGCAGATTTACCTGTACCTTACGGTTTTTGGCTACCGATGCTATGGCAATTTGCGATGGAACCTTTTGATTACCCGATACCATAAAGTTATTATCGCTTACCTGTAACGACTGGCCCTGGCTATCGTTTGTTAAATTAGTTTGGGTAACCCTAAAATCAGCGCCTAATGCCAGTTTATATATCACATCCTGCAAATTACCGCTTAAGTTTATGGTATTATTCACGGCTTCGTACTTTGTACTGTCGTTTAACAGTGTTGGTATGGCATTGCCCACCAGTAAAGCCTGCAGCATGGTATAATTAACATGCCTGTTAGTATAGGTATAAATAAAACTGAACGGCTTTTTCATATAAACACTTTGCAGGCGGTTAATAACCAAAATACTGTCGGGTGTTATAACGGCCCTGGCCACCTCGATACCCAGCAACGCGGTAACTGAAACCCATATTTTTTTATTATTGCTGATGCGGATATTTAGCGTACAATCATTAGTGTTGCCATCAATATTTAAATTTGTTTTGGCCCTGGCCGAAAATGAATTGAAACTTACCTGTTGCGACCTGATGGCATTAAGCTTATTTTCGAGATCGTTTTTTGCTTTTGGTTTTACTACCGGCGCCGCGGGACGGTCGGCTACAATTTGTTTTTTTGCCTTACAGCTTACTATGGCCAGCAGGCAGCAAACTATCAATATTTTATTCAACGTATTTTCTTTCATTTATTTTTCGGTCTAAAACTGGTGATTGCTCACCAAACGACTTTGCTTTTTTCCAGCTTTCAACTGCGGCATTGGTATCGCCTAAATAAAACATTATATCGCCATAATGCTCGGTTTGCACGGCGCTGTTTGTTTTATCGTGCAGTATGGCCTTTTCGATCCAAACCTTGGCATCGGCATACTTTTTTTGCTTGAACAATATCCAGGCATAAGTATCTTCGAACGACGCGGTACTGGGTTGCAGTTCATTTGAATGTGCCGACATTTGCGCCGCCTTATCCAATTGCTCATTTCTTAACGATAAATAATAAGCATAATTGTTTAAGCAGAAAGCATTATCGGGATTATAGGTTAGCGCCTTCTCATAAGCATCGTCGGACTTTTGATCGTCCTTCAGCTCATGGTAACAATCGCCCAGCGATGCATAACTTGATGATAACAGATCCTTATCATCCGTTTCCATATCGGTGGTATTTTTTATATAGCTTAAAGCCTCCTTATAATTTTTCTGCTGCAAATAAGCTATGCCTACCAGGTAGTTCATCCATGCTGAATTAGGGAACAGGTCGAGCGCATTCTCACCATCCTTTAGCGCAGCGGTAGTTTCAGACTGGCTTATTTCAATGCGTACCAACTGCTCATACACCTCGTACTTCTGGCTGTTTATTTGCAACGCCTGGCGGTAGGCATCTTCGGCTTCCTTAAGCTTTGCATTTTGCGCCAGCATATCGCCATACATGGCCCACGAGCGGTAATCGCCGGGACTGGCGGTTGTTAATATTTTGCTTAGCTCCAATGCGCTGGCTTTGGCATTAGGATCGGGAAATTTGGGCAGGTAGCCCAAAATTATTTTCAGCTTTTGATCGATAATCACATCGGGTAAGGCAAAAGCCAGCGTTATCTGGTAATAGCAGCGCTCATAATCTTTTTTATCGCGATAAATATCGGCCAAAGCCAAATGAACCTGCCCGGCATTGGGGTTTATATTTTGGGCGGTTTCCAGCACTTTCAACGCCTTATCGCCCTGGTTATTTGAATTATAAATTTCGGCAAGCAACAGGTAATACCTTATGATATTAGGGTTTGCCTTTATCATATCCTGTATGTCGGAAGCAGCTTTATCAACCTTGCCTTGTTTCAGATATATTTTTTGTTTCCCGGCAAGTATATCATCATCAAGCCCGGTAAGTTGTTCCAACTGCGTGTAAACCTGTAGCGCCTCGTCGTATTTATTTTCGTAAAAATAGGCGTTGGCTTCGTCAAAATAATATTCGGGCTTATTGGGGTCGAGGCGTATGAGTTCTGAAAAAACATGCTCAAGCAAGGGCAAATTATTTGTTTTTTCGTAACACTCGGCAAGGCCCAGCAGGTACCATTCATTATCGGGTTTTAGGGCGACGGCTTTTTCAAGCAGGCCCTGGGCATCGGTATAATTTTCTTTTAGTTTTTTAAGGATGGATAACTGGTAAAGGGCGGCATCGTTATTCGGGTCGGTTTGCAGTACGCGGTTAAACAGTTCGGCAGCCTGTGTATAATTCTCGATCACTTTAGCATCCATGGCCGAAAAGAAAAGTTGCTTTACCATAAGGCTGTCGAGCCCGGTCATGGGGCGTGGTTGGGCCACAGTGTTGCCGGGTTTACTTTGTGGAAAAGCTAACACGGGTAATAGTAAGCAAACAAATAAGCCCCCTCTAAATCTCCCCCGGTTGGGGAGACTTTTAAAAAGCCTATTTAAATATTTTTTCATTTTTATCTTCACCTATTTTACCTCACTTAAATCCTCTCCAAAGGAGAGGACTTGAACTGCACCCCTGGTATAATGTCGGTAATGCACGCGCTCCGTTTACTCACCCGGTCTTTGCTTCGCTCGACCACCCTCTCTTCGCCTGCGGCGGAAAGAGGGTGAAAATCAATTTAACTAACCCCCGTATGTCCATAACCGCCAACTCCGCGCGAAGTTTCATTTAAAACTTCTACTTCCTGCCAGTTTACTGTTTCGTGTTTCGCTACTATCATTTGTGCTATCCGGTCGCCCGTATTTACTTCAAATACTTCGGTCGACAGGTTGATGAGCAGCACTTTTATTTCGCCCCTGTAATCGGCATCAATAGTACCAGGCGAATTCACAATACTTATACCATGTTTAAATGCCAGGCCGCTGCGCGGGCGTATCTGCGCCTCGAAACCTTCGGGCAATTCAATATGCAACCCTGTTGGGACAAGCTTACGCTCCAAAGGTTTAAGCGTGATACTTGTTTCCAGGTCGGCGCGCAGGTCCATGCCCGCGGCGTGTATGGTTTCGTATGCCGGAAGGCCGTTTTTCGACTTGTTTATTACCCTTATAATCATGCTTTAAATATAGCCCTTAAGTTTTCGCGTTCAAAATAAAATGCAACCGATACATATACTAATAACATGGCATCGCCTATATAAATATTTCGGTTAAATACATAGAACGATAGATAAACGACTATGATAGACGAAACGATATATACCAGGTTTTTTTTGAGGTTGTAGGGTATGGGATAATTTCTTTGTCCCCAAATGTAAGATAGCACCATCATAACGGCATAGGCGATGAGCGACACCCAGGCCGATGCCATGTAGTTGTATTTTGGGATGAACATAACATTTAAAACAATGGTTAATAAAGCCCCTACACCCGAAATATAAAAACCATATTTAGTTTGATCGGACAGTTTATACCAGACAGATAAATTCATATATATGCCCAGGCTCACATAGCCGAAAACGAGGGGAGGCACGACCGATAACCCTACCCAGTAGCTTTTATTCGGGATAAAATATTTTAGTATTTCGATATTAGCTATAAGGCCGATAAAAATTACGCACACAGCTATTACAAAATAATCCATAATACGGGCATAGGTTTGGCCCGCATTTTTGTTTTTAGCATGACTGAAAAAGAAAGGTTCGGCACCTAACCTGAAGGCTTGTATGAAAATACTTAGGAAGAGGGAGATCTTGGCGCAGGCACCATAAATACCCACATCATCCAAACTATGGCCGGCCGGTAATAATTTGCCTAATAGCAACTTATCCATATTCTCGTTAATGATATATGATAAATTAGCTATAAGCACGGGCCAGCTATAGGAATACATGCTTGCCAGCATTGCGCCATTAAAATCAAGCCTTAATTTTAACAATTCGGGCAATAAAATAATGAAAGTGACAATACTTGAAATAAGATTGGACAGGAAAACATAGCCTACCCATCCCTTGACATACCATTGCGCCACAAAGCCCGAACCGGGTAAATGATGGTTCATCCAAAATGGCAGACCCCAAATAAAGATAAGGTTGAGGCTGATAAACAGGAATATGTTAATGAGCTTTATGACAGCGTAGCGGCCCGGTTTACCATCGGCACGTATTTGCGCGAAGGGGATAACACACCAGGCGTCGATAACCAGGATGGCTATGAAATAATCGACATACCTAATAAAATCGGCATGCGTGGTACCTACAGCTGCAATACTACCCGAATGGGCCTTTACAGGGGTACTTACATTAATAAAATCGGCTATATGCCCGGTGAACGGCAGGGTAAGTAATAAAAAAATAAGCGTAATGGCAAATACCGATGCAAATGCGTTGTTATAAACCTGCCGTTTGTTATCGGCATGTTTGTTCAAATACCTGAAAAAGGTGGTTTCCATACCAAAAGCCATTACCGCATTTAAAATGGATACATAGCTGAACATGGTAGTTAAAATACCGTAAGCGCCTGTACGATAGGCTGCTGTGTATACCGGGGTGAGAAAGAAACTGAGCACCCTGCCCGCAATGGTACTAACCCCGTATACTGCGGTTTGGCCCGCGAATTTTTTAGCTGTTGACAATGATATATATTTAAACGAGAATTTAAGAACCAAGAGTCAAGAATCAAGAGTCAAGATAATTTTAATGAAGCCACCTGTCTTGATTCCTGCTTCTTGATTCTTGCCTCTATTTTCCTACCACAAGAAGTTCTTTTTTACTACCTCAAAATTACGATAGTTTTTTAATTCGCCTTCATGCGATTCAACAGAAATTACTTCGGCATCCTGGGGGCCTTCGCGGCACCAGTCTAAAAACATCTCAAGAGTTGCATTATCGGCCTCGGCAGCGATGAGCACATCACCGTTATCGTCATTTTTTACATAGCCGCGCACACCAAGCTGGTCGGCCACGGCTTTAGTTGATGCGCGGTAGAATACGCCCTGCACTTTGCCTTTAACTATTATTTCGAGATGTTTGATCATTGAGTCATTGAAGTCATTGGGTCATTTTTAAATGACATTTATTAAAGTGCTAAAGTAGCGGTTTGGTTTGAATGGGGTATGAAATTTTTGAGACAAAAAGCGCAAAAAAACGTTAAAAAAGCATCAAAAACATAGTAAAAAGTCGATTTTTTCGAGTGTTTTTGGAACAAAAAGAGCCTTTTTATGCGTTTTTTATGACTAATTTTGACCAAAAACTTCGCTTTTCAGGTCATTTTGACGCCAAAAAACGAAGTTTTTGAGCCATATTAGATCAGCCGCTTTACCTTTGATTCCGGGGTTAATTGCATATCGTCCAATCCCGTAATGAGGTTAAGGCCGGGGGTTTTGCCGGGCTCAAGTGTGCCTTTATCTGCATCGATACCTAAAAATTTGGCGCCGTTTATGGTGCCCCATTCAACAAGCTTGGCAGTACTAATGGTTTTGAACTTATGCTGAATAGTTTGCATTTCGCCCAAAATACTAAGACCGTGATTTGATGCCATGCTGTCGGTACCGAGGGTGATATTAAAGCCCTGGTCGACAAAGAGGTTGATCTTGGGCAGGCGGTTTTCGATATACAGGTTGGCATTGGGGCAAAAGCACCAGTTTATCCTGCGGTCGAAACGCTTCAGGAAGTAGATGTCCTTTAAATTGGTGCAGGTGTTATGCACCATTAAAATATCCTGCTTGTTGGTCAGCAGCGGGATGATGGACTGCATGGAGTTACGGGCCTGGGGCTTAAAATGGCTGATGTCCATTCCAAAATATTCATACAGCTCAATAAATTGACCCAGCTTGTAGCGAAAGAATTTATTCTCATCATCACATTCCTGGTTGTGTATGCTCAGCAGGTTGTTGTGGTCTTCACAATATTTTTTTATCAGCCTGAATAATTCCTTCGACACCGAATACGGCGCATGCGGGGTTATGGAGCATGACTGCGGCTTAAATTCTTCGAGTAATTTAAGGCCATTGTCAAAAAGCTCTTCGGCGCGGCCAGGCAGAAAGCCCAACAGCTCAACAAATGTGTGGTAGTGTATTTTACTGGCGGCCTTTATTTTTATGGTGGCGTTGGTATTTGCAATATCGCCTACGGCAACAATGCCGTTCTCGTACATTTCGGCATCGGCTTGCGCTGCGGAATCGGTAATGAGCTGTGTATCAGCTTCACGGTGCTTTAAAATATCTTTAATAAAATTAACCAGCCCGGTTTTGGTGGCTATCTTATCTTTCATGTGCGATAGCTCCAAATGGCAGTGTGTGTTTACAAAGCCGGGGCATATGATGCCGCTTAATTGTTGCGGCGGCGGGTTACCCTCTGGTGGGTTGGCTGTAACTGAAATGATCTTTCCTGAATCATCAACTGTAACAACTCCGTTTCTTATAGGATCGGCATGGACTGGGAAAACGTAATCGGCTCTAAAACTTTTCATTATTATAACTAAGCATCTTCTACAAACCCCTTTTAAGAAACCAATCCATCTTATCCATTTAAAAAATAATTAACTTAAAGTTATTGTTTTTTAATTAGTAAAAAGAATTATCTTAAAAAAGCTACTATTTTAATTTCCTTATCTTTGCAGCGTGAATACTACAAAAGATAAAATTGATATCCGCAGCCTTAGCTTGCCGGCTTTGCAACAGCATTTTACGCAAATGGGCGAAAAAAGCTTCAGAGCAAAGCAGGTTTACGAATGGCTTTGGCAAAAATCATGTTTCTCTTTCGATGTGATGAGCAATATTTCAAAAGAACTGCGCACTAAGCTGCATGAAAATTTTGTGATAAACAACGTTAAAATTAACAGTTCGCAGTTCAGTGCCGATAAAACTATAAAAAATTCTTTTATTTTACACGATACGCATCTTATTGAGGGTGTTTTAATTCCAACACCGGGCCGAATGACGGCTTGTGTATCGTCGCAAGTGGGCTGCAGCCTCACCTGTAAGTTTTGCGCTACAGGCTATATGGAGCGTAAACGCAACCTTAATCCCGACGAAATTTACGACCAGGTGGTACTGATAAGTCAGCAGGCCATGGAAAATTACGGGCAACCATTAACCAATATTGTTTACATGGGTATGGGCGAGCCATTGCTGAATTATAAGAATGTAATGGATTCGGTTGAAAAAATAACTTCGGAAGAAGGGCTTAATATGGCGGCCAAAAGAATAACCGTATCAACAGCCGGCATAGCCAAAATGATAAAAAAACTGGGTGATGACCAGGTAAAATTTAACCTGGCGCTAAGCCTGCACGCCGCCAATGACGAAAAGCGCAACACCATAATGCCTATAAACGAGCAAAATTCGCTTAAAGCATTGGCCGAGGCACTAAAATATTACTACGCTAAAACAAAGAACCCGGTAACCTACGAATACATTGTGTTCGACGGGTTTAACGATACCCTGCAGGATGCCATTGAACTGGCGCGCTTTTGCAAGCACCTACCCTGCAAGGTGAATATTATTGAATATAATCCCATTGCCTTCGCCAGCTTTATAAACGCTGGTGAGGATAAAATAGAAGTTTTTGCAGATTACCTGCGCAGCCAGGGCATCAACACCAACCTGCGCCGCAGCCGTGGTAAAGATATTGATGCCGCCTGCGGACAATTAGCCATAAAAGAGAACCAAAACTAATTTACTTTGCTGCGACCTGGTTCATCTGGTCAAAAATTGGTTTGAGTATTTCCTGCCCGGCCTGTGCGCGGGCTTCACTCATCCCAAAAGTTAACTGGGTTTTACCTTCTTTTAATTGGTTGAAGATCGATTCAATAAAATCACTAACCGGGGGCGCCGCGTCATGCAGGCCCTTTCCGCCAAGGTCGGTGTTCAAAGCCGGGGGAACTACTTCTATTACCTCAATATTTTTTGACCGCAGCATCACTTGCAAGGATTGTGTGAACGAATGGAAAAATGCTTTGGTGGCAGAGTAAACCGGCACTTTAACAAAGGGAGAAAATGACAAGCCCGATGTAACGTTCATTACGGTTTTAGCTGATCCCAGTTTTAGAAATAATATGGTTAAATGTATCGGCGCTTCGATATTAGTAACTATTTCCTCCTTTGCCCGTTCAAAAAAGCCGGCATCCGAAATATCCATCCAGTTCTGTATGCCTGCATTGTTCACCAGCATATTCAGGTCGGGATGCTCCGCCTGTATCCACTCAAATAATTCCTCCCTTTCAGTATTATCGCTTAAATCACATTGCCTGGTAATAACGCTGGGAAGTTTATCCGCTGCTTCTTTTAAAGCTTCGGCACGCCTGCCGCAAATAATAACGGTATTATTATCTTTAATAAATCTTTCCGCCATTCCAAATCCAATGCCGCTGGCACCGCCTGTTACCAGTATTTTATTGTTGCTTAGTTCCATCTTTTATTTTGTTAAGATTTGTATGATACAAAGGTTGACAAAATATGACACCAGTTGTTTGCAAAACTCAATCCGTTATTTGCAAAATTCAAAGCATTGGCATCGGGTACTCACATTTCCTTTTTTCAATTCCGCTCGTTAACTTAAAGCCGTGAAACTTGCCCAAACCTATCTTGCCGATTTTGTCACATTGCTGTTCCCTCAGCTGTGCCCGGCCTGTGGCGAGAGCTTAATGGCCGGCGAGCGTATTATTTGTACCGATTGCCGTTTCAACCTGCCATTTACCAATTTCCATTTGCAGCCCGATAACATTGTTGCAAAGCAGTTTTGGGGCAAAGTAAATTTAGAGGCCGCTTACGCGCTATACTATTTTGCAAAAGGCGGAAAAGTGCAAAACCTGATGCACCATTTTAAATACAGGGGCATGCAGCAGATTGGCGTTTTATTGGGGAACATTGCAGGATCACAACTAACAAAAAACGAGGTTTTTAAAACTGTAGATATTATTATCCCCGTACCGCTGCACAAAAAGCGCTTTAAACAGCGTGGCTACAACCAAAGTGCCTGTTTTGCCGATGGACTGGCACAAAAATTAACTGCGGTGGTTGATGAAAGCAGCCTTATCCGCGCCAAAGCTACCGAAACACAAACCCACAAGTCGCGCTTTTCGCGTTTCGAGAATATGCAGGAAGTTTTTGCAGTTATCGACCCTGAAAAATTAATAAACAAGCATGTTCTACTGGTAGATGATGTGGTGACAACCGGATCGACCCTTGAAGCCTGTGCCGTGCAATTATTAAAAATTGATGGGTTGAAATTAAGTATAGCTACTATTGCTTATGCGGAGTAAGGGAACCAGGATTAAACGGATTTATCAGATTTACAGGATGTAAGCCTAACAGCTTAACATAATGTACCTCTTGACTCTTGACTCTTGACTCTTGACTCTTGACTCTTGACTCTTGACTCTTGACTCTTGACTCTTGACTCTTGACTCTTGACTCTTGACTCTACTTCTGGTACCTCGCCAATTTTTCGTACAGTGTTTTTGGGTCGAATGGTTTTAGGATAAAATCATTCATGCCGGCGCTGGTCATTTGGTTGACTTCGCTGCTAAGCATTGAAGCGGTTAGTGCTACGATAGGCAATTGCTGGAAATAAGAATCGGGATTGGCGCGCAGTATCTGGGTTGCTTCAAGGCCGCCCATTATAGGCATATGCACATCCATCAACACTACATCGTATTCTTTATTTGCTAAAATTTTGTCAACGGCTTCTTTACCGTTCTCTGCAAAATCAACGTTGGTGCCCCATTTTTGCAATACCTTATTAACCAATATCCGGTTAATCTGGTTATCATCAACTACAAGTACACTTAAGCGCAATCCTATTTCCATTTTATTATCGTTACTAATTGAATTGTTATCGGCCTTATTAAACGTAATAGTGAACCAAAAGGTTGAGCCCTGGCCCAAAACACTATCAACATTTATTCTCGAATCATGTAGTTCAATTAATCTCTTACTTATGGCCAGTCCTAAACCGGTGCCTCCATATTTGCGGGTAGTATCTGCTTCGGCTTGTTTGAATGACTCAAAGATGGTGTTTATTTTGTTATTTGCAATACCAATTCCTGTATCTGTTACCGCAAAACGTATACGGATGTTATTATTTGTTTCCTCTAAAACCTTCAAATCAATAATCACGCCACCTGTATCGGTAAACTTAAGTGCGTTGCTAACCAGGTTCAGCAATACCTGTACCAGCCGCGCGCTATCGCCAATTACAAATTCGGGTATGGCGTCATCAACCGAGTGTTTAAGATAAACATTTTTTTCCGAAGCCCGGTACTGCATTGAACTGGTAACGCGCTGCACCATTTCGCGCAGGTTTACATTTGCTTTTTCAAGCTCAACGTTGCCGGTCTCGATCTTGGTAAAATCGAGCACATCGTTTATCAGCGTCATTAAATTTTCAGCCGAAAATTTAAGTATGCCCAGGTTCTCTTTCTGCGATTCAAGCGGGTTATCATCAATGAGCAAATGCGACATGCCTATTACCGCATTAAGCGGGGTACGTATCTCATGGCTCATAACCGACATGAACATATCCTTGGCGCGGTTTAACTGCAGGGCCTCTTCTTTGGCCGCTATCAGCTCCATTTCAACCCGTTTTTTAGCGGTGATATCTATTAATACTTCTATATACTTATCTACTTCGCCATTATCACCCAAAATAACCGAATTAATAACCGATATCCACAGCGGCTGCCCATCCTTACGGTAAGCCAGCAGATCAACCTCGAATGATTGCTTATTGCGCGATAATCGGCGCGCCCTTTCAATTATCGAAACATCAGTAAGTTCGCCTTTAAGGGAATCGCCCAAATGTTTACCCTTTACATCATCAATATTATACCCGGTTATTTTTTCAAAAGCCGTGTTTATCCACTCTACTTTCCCTTCCCTGTCGTTTATTACCACCCCGCTGGTGGTGCTGCTTGCCACAAGCGACAATAGTTTAAGTTGTTCTTCGGCGTGCTTCCGCTTATCAATATCAACAAATACAGTTACCTGGCGCTCAACCTCGCCCGCGTCATTAATAAGGGGGCTATTTGAAACCGATACCCATAATGATGTTTTATCTTTCCTGTATATTTTTAGCTCAAGTTCGTATGGCCTGCGCTCTTTTACGGCATTTACAGCTTCAGCTAATATTTTCGAATCGGTATCGGGGCCGGTAAGTTTTTCGCCAAACGTTTGTCCTTTTAGTTCATCAAGTGTATAGCCAACTATACGCTCCATTGCACCATTCATCCAAATAACTATTCCGTCCTTATCGCGGATAACCATACCCGTTGAGGTTTTACGGGCGGCGAACGACAATATCTCCAGGTCTTTTTCTGTTGCTTTACGCGATGTTATATCAACCAGCAGCCTTATATATTTTTCAATGTTCCCATCCTTATCATATACAATGGAATTGATGAGCGATAACCATATTTTTTCCCCATCTCTCCGTTTGGCCAAAATATCAACCTGGTACGATTGCTTTAGCTCTATAAGCCGGTTATACTCGGCAAGGTTTTCCATGTCATCGGCCTCCACCACTATTACATCGCGCAGGCGCTTATTTTCAACATCGGCCAGGTCGTAGCCTGTTATTTTGTTAAAGGCTTGATTGGTCCATATCACTTTATCGTTGGCATCGCTTATCACAACACCGTTTATCATTTTACTGGCTACAAGCGAAAGCCGTTCCAGGTCGGCTAATATTTTCTTTTGATAGCTGATATCGCGACCGCTGGCATACCACCTATCTTGTTTATTTATTGTGCACCAACCTATCCATTTCACTTCCCCACTCTTGGTTGCCATTTTGGTTTCAATTTCATATAGCTTGTGGGATTCAGCTGCGGCGTCAATTTCATCTGCAAACTCATCGCGTTTTGCGTCCACCACAAAATCCCAAAATGAGCGGCCAACTACCTCTTGTGGCGTATAACCTAAAACGGTGAACACCGCCCGGTTTATCAATTCAATTTTTGCTTCCTTATTGCCTATAAAATGAATCTCGGGCGAAGTATTAAACAGTGTGAAAAATTCTTCATGTGTTTTTAAGGATTCCTGCAGTTCCTGCTTTTGTTTACGCAGTATCATGCGCGACATGATCTCGCCCGCCAGTGTTTTGAGTGCGTCCAGTTGTTCGGCTGAAAGATGGCGCGGCACGGTGTCCATCACGCATAATGAACCTAAACGGTGCCCGTCGGGGTCAATAAGCGGGGCGCCTGCGTAAAAACGCAGCTTTAAGCCTTCGGTAACTGAGGGATGATCTTTAACCAGCTCGTTTTTGAGCGTATCGGGTATCTCGAATATTTTATCGCCCAGGAGGGTATATTGACAAAACGAGTCTTCTCTGCGCCCTTCTTCAAAACCAATACCCACTGTTGATTTTGCCCATTGCCGTTTATCGTCGATCAGCGAAAAAACCACCATCGGCACCTTGCATATATAAGCTATAAGGCGGGTTAGGGCATCATACTCTTCTTCCGGTAATGTATCAAGTACATTATATGATCTGAGCGCCTTTATGCGCTCCTGTTCATCGTGGGGTAAAAAAGTATGCTTATCGATCACAACTGTTCTTAATCCGTCCCCTTATATAGCGGGAACCCTTCCGTTAGTTTATGTACCTTTTTACGTACTTTTCTTAAAGAATGTTCATTGTCAGGATCAGTAATTACGGCATCAATAAGCTCAACTATTTGCTCCATTTGTTTCTCTTTCATGCCGCGCGTGGTGATAGCAGCCGTACCCACGCGTATGCCCGAGGTAACAAAAGGTGACTTATCATCATAAGGCACCATATTTTTATTTATGGTGATATCGGCAGCAACAAGGGCGTTCTCAGCAGCCTTGCCGGTTACGTTCTTATTGCGCAGGTCGATCAGTATTAAATGATTGTCGGTACCGCCTGAAACTATCTCATAACCCAGTTTGGTGAAAGCAGCAGCCATAGCGGCAGCGTTTTTCTTAACCTGTACAATGTATTTCATGTAGCCTTCGCTCAAAGCTTCGCCAAAAGCTACTGCCTTGGCTGCTATGATATGCTCCAGCGGGCCACCCTGTATGCCCGGGAAAACAGCCATATCCAGCAGGTTCGACATCATGCGTACTTCGCCTTTTGGTGTTTTCAGGCCCCATGGGTTCGGAAAATCTTTACCCAATAATATTAAACCACCACGCGGGCCGCGCAGGGTTTTGTGAGTGGTAGTAGTAACAATATGGCAATGCGGCAGCGGATCGGTTAATAAACCGCGGGCTATTAAGCCTGCCGGGTGCGAAATATCGGCCAGCACCAGCGCGCCTACTTCGTCGGCTACTTTGCGGATAAATTCATAATCCCAATCGCGCGAATAAGCCGAGGCACCGCAGATGATCATTTTTGGTTTTTCCCTTAAGGCTACTTCTTTAAGCTGGTCGTAATCAACATAACCGGTATCTTTCCGCACCCCATAAAAATGAGGCTCGTATAATTTACCCGAATAATTAACCGCCGAACCGTGAGTTAAGTGGCCACCATGTGAAAGATCAAAACCCAATATTTTATCGCCGGGATTTAAACAAGCCAGCATAACAGCAGCATTGGCCTGCGCACCTGAGTGCGGCTGCACGTTTGCCCACTCAGCATTGAACAATTGCTTGGCACGCTCAATAGCGATGGTTTCAATTTCATCAACCACCTGGCAGCCACCGTAATAGCGTTTGCCCGGTAAGCCTTCGGCATATTTGTTGGTAGCAACCGATCCGGCAGCTTCCATAACCTGGCGGCTTACAAAGTTTTCAGATGCGATAAGTTCAATACCTTCTTCCTGGCGTTGTTGTTCTTCGTCTAACAGCTTAAAAATTAATTTGTCTCTTTTCATGTGGTTAGTAAATACGGGCGCTAAGTTAATAAAAAGGTGAAAGGTTAGGACAGAAAGGGTAAAGGTTTTTTGCTTTTACCGCTAATTATTCCTTTGATGTTTAAGTTTTTGCCTATTCGCTTCTCAGGCTTTTTATAGGGTTAGCCAACGCCGCCTTTATAGTTTGCAACACAATAAGCACCATGGTTATAATGGTTAGCAATGCGACAGAAACCACAAACGGTGATATGGAAATATTGATCTTATAGGCATAATCATCCAGCCATTTCTGCATGATGAGATAGGCCAGCGGGCAGGCCACAAAACATGCGATCAGTATCACACCTAAAAAATCCTTTAAAAACAGCCCGGTAATTCCAGCTACCGATGAGCCCAATACCTTGCGTATGCCTATTTCCTTCGTGCGTTTTTGGATGCTTAATGATATTAAACCCAATACGCCAAGCAATACAATAATAATTGCCAACAGCGTTGCCATATAAGCTGCTTTTTTAAGCTGTAATTCATTACTGTAAACCCGGTTCAGGGCATCATCCATAAAATGATATTCAAACGGTGCACCGGGCAATAGGTCGGCCCATTTGTTTTGTAAAGAGTCAAGACTTTGCTGCATATTGCCCGCTTTGAGCTTTATGGAGAAATAACGGTAAAAAGGCGAGAAATTAATATTTTGAAAAGCTATCGGCGGTATCTTTTCCTGCATCGATCCAAAATGAAAATCGGCCGTAACACCGCAAACAGTATGTTCCGACCCCAGTACTACTACCGTCTGCCCTACTGCATCGGCAGCATTTTTCCAGCCCAATGCCTTCGCCGCAGTTTCATTTATCACTACTTTGTCTGAATCAGCCGCATGATTAACCGAATTAAAAAACATGCCGGCCTTTAACGGTATATCATAAGTAGCCGCGAAATAATTGTCGGCATCCAGGCTCAATGAGCTTACGGCCCCTGCGGGGTTACCACCCTGTTTGTATATCGGGCTGCTGCCCGCGGTTATCCCGTCGGGAATTACAAACGACAATGAAACATTGCTTACCTGCGGCATCTCCGCCAACCGGTCGCGTATGGCTTCCATTTTTTTCACGCCCTTGTCAGTCCAATCTCTCGGCAGTTGCGTGTAGATCACATAATCTTTATCGTACCCCAAATTATTGCTGAAAAACAGGCTAACCTGCTGCGAAATAATTACCGCCCCTATAAAAACAATGGCCGCAGTAGCAAACTGGAATGCCACCAGCGTTTTACGGAAAAGTATATTTTCTTTTACCGCGTTTAATTTCCCTTTTAACGAGTCGATAGACCGTAGTGCCGATAACACCAACGCAGGGTATATCCCCGCTATTATACCAACCAGCAATGCGAACACAAAAGGTACCGGGATAAAATACACCGGGAATTCCCAAAGCTTCATTATCTCCTTACCCAGCATGGCGCTAAAATATGGCCCTGCAATAATGTAGATGACCAATGCGAGTACGGTCGCCAGCATCACCATCAATACCGATTCAGCCAAAAATTGCCATATCAATTGCTTGCGCAAGCCACCCATTACTTTGCGTATGCCCATCTCCTTCATCCGGCCGCCGGAACGGCCGATACATATATTTACAAAGTTGATGACCGCCATCAGTAAAATAAAAAGGGCGATGCACGATAGCGTCCACGTCATTTTTTTGATCAGCCCGTTATTAGCGACCAGGTTATAATCTTTAAGGCTAACCAGGTATGGCGTTAGGCTTTTGCTGATCTCTTCGGGCGCGTTTTTGCGCAGCAATTCTGCCATTGCCGCTTCAACGTGTTTGGGATCGGCGCCTTTTTGCAGTTCGATATGGTCAACGGCGCTGGTATTATCCCAGCCGCCAAAATCCCGGAAGAAGTTTTTGGTATTGCTTTCGCTAAAAAAGAAACTCAGCTTATCATTCGGCCCTATATCGGTAATGGTATTCCGCGAAAATGGGGCCATTACACCCGTTACGGCAAAATCATGGCTATGGCCGGCATAGTCGTCAAAACTCAGTGTTTCGCCCACTACATCTGTTCTGCCAAAATATTTCATAGCTATCGCATCCGTTATTACAACAGAATACGGCTCATTCATTGCTGTTTTGGCATCACCATAAAGTAATTTGAAACCGTACATAGTTAGTAATGTACTGTCGCCTACTTCCATGTGCTCATGGAAATGCTTGTCGCCTTTGCTTACATTGGTATAAGCCGGGTCGGAATTGTAGTAATTGCCCACCAGGTTGGGGTAATTATCCTTCAGGGCCCTCGATAATTGCGCAATTGAGTAAAATTCTGCCCCCATATTCGGGTCGCGCCATTTGCTCATGATGATGTATTGGTTATCTACATTCCGCAACTGGTGATTTACCTGCAACTCACCCCAAACATATGCGCCTATCAGCAACGTAAAAGCTATCCCCACCGAAAGCCCGAAAATATTTATGAACGAAAAAACCTTGTGTTTCCAAAGGTTGCGCCAGGCAATGGTGATGTAGTTTTTGAGCATGGGAATGAGGGGATTATTTGTACTAAAAATACAAATTGAATTGGGAAAAACGAGGGAGAGATTGTTAATTGGTGTTATTATTTTTCGCCATCACCCTAAAATTATTAAACCCCAGCCCCACCTGTATATCCACCAGTTCCTGCTGCAACATTTCCAGCACGGCCAAAAAGTTGTACACAAAATGAACCTTGTTATCCGAGTTTTGGGCAATGGCTTTAAAATCAAGCATCTTGTTAATTTTCAGCAGTTGGTTTATGGCCGCCTTTTGCTTCTCAATTGTATAAGGGTATTGTAAAAACAGGACATACAGATGTAAATATTGTTTGTGGTGTACAAAGGTTTGCGCCCGGGTGCATAGCGATGGGTTTTAAACCCATCGCTATGGTTATTATTTCCCTCATTTAGCTTATTTTTGAGCTATGACTACAGAAGAAGGCTTCGAGATAAAACTGCCCCAGTTTGAGGGGCCGTTTGATTTGCTGCTTTTTTTTATTGAGCGCGATGAACTGGATATTCACGATATACCCATTGCCCGAATTACCGATGATTTTTTGAATTACCTGCACCAGATGGCGAGCCTTAATATGGAGATCGCCAGCGAGTTTATTTTTGTGGCGGCCACGCTGATGCGCATCAAGGCCAAAATGCTGCTGCCACGCTTTGAGGTGGATGAGGCAGGTAACGAAATAGACCACAAAGAAGACCTGATACGCAAGCTAATTGAGTACAAAAAGTTTAAAGAAGTATGCGA
>Ga0206949_1132_pt1 | contig 27448 bp, 19 predicted proteins | sample Alteio_BWOrgHeat_40_FD_153240 | JGI IMG/M metagenome (GOLD analysis project Ga0206949, IMG submission 153240) | Enriched cells from forest soil in Barre Woods Harvard Forest LTER site, Petersham, Massachusetts, United States -... | ecosystem: Environmental > Terrestrial > Soil > Temperate forest >...
TATATCCTGCCTGGATAACGTTATAAGCCGGATCAGATAAGCCCTGGCGGTTAATACCAAAACTTAAAGAAGTGCGTCTTTGTTGTTCGTTACCCACGAGGAAACTAACATTGTGCTTACTTGCAAATGTATAATCTGCCTGTGCAGTAGTTGTCCATAACCATGTTTTGTTGGTGCTGTGTGAAGCTGATGCATTACCTGCAGAAGCCTGTCCATCACCATGAAGCGGGTTCTGGAAAAGATCATTATCAACCAACAGGTAATCGATACCATATTGTGAACGCAATGTGAGCCAGCTTAATGGTTTCAACTGGATGTATGCGTTTGACTGGATATGATTGAATTCACTGTTTGAACGGCTCAGATCAAGGATCGGAACGGGGTTGTAAAATCCAACCTGTCCGCCAGCGATCACGTTATTCATCGGCCCTACATATGTTGCACCGATGTTATAAGTACCGTCGTTATTATAAGGAGAAACGTTTGGTGCATTTACAATTGCCAAACGTGCAAGGCCGCCTGTATTAAATCCTTCACCACTCAACGAACCTGAAGTTGTTGCTGCAAGGTTCTTTTCATTTGAGTATGAAATTTTACCACCAACAGTGAGCACTTTATTTACCCTGCTGTCGATATTAAATAACACGTTGGCTCTCTGGAAACCATTCTTCTGAATAATACCTTCCTGGTTTGTATAACCTAAAGAGAAATAGTAGTTGGTACTTTCATTACCACCTGACACATTTACGTTATGGCTCTGAGAAGTTCCTTTGCGGTATACATAATCATTCCAGTCTGTATTGATCGGCTGGCCGTTAGGTCCGTTTGTCAATGCGAATTTATATGTTGGATTCGCTGCTATTAAAGGAGCGTTGTTGGCTAATGCCGCGTTTTTAAAATCAGTGTATTGGAACGCATCTAACATTTTAGGTAATCCGTATGCACTGGTAAAACCAACCCAGCCATCGTATGTTACTTTGGCGCGGCCTGTTTTTCCTCTTTTGGTTGTGATGAACACAACGCCATTTGCTGCACGGCTTCCGTAGATAGCTGTTGATGCCGCATCTTTAGCGATATCAATACTTTCGATATCATTTGGATTGATGCTGGCCAATGCATTACCGGCTGCATTTGTTCCGCTGAAATCACCGGTTGGAACGGCTACTCCATCAACAATGATCAATGGTTGCGAGCTTAAGGAAATAGAGTTGGTACCCCTGATCCTGAATACGGGTGGCGCATTCAACACACCACTTGGTACGGTGATCTGCACACCTGCTGCCCTACCTGCCAAACCTGCTTCAAAACTCTGAAGTGGTTTTTCGGCAATGGCTTCTCCTTTTACAGTAGTTACATTACCGGTTGCTTCTTTTTTCTTTTGTGTACCATAACCCACAACAACAACCTCTGAAAGGTTGGAAGCGCTGGATAACAGCTTAACGCTTAAAGAAGATTTACCGGCAATCGGCACTGACTGTTCTTCCAGGCCTACATATGCAAACTGGAGAGCTCTTACTTTGTCTGTTACGTTAATTGAAAATTTTCCTGAAGCATCGCTGATCGCGGTTGCAGAAACTTTTCTGTCTGCCGCCAGGGCTGTTACGGTTACCCCTGCGAGAGGCAGGCCTTTGTCGTCAGTTACCGACCCGGTAACTGTTCTGTTACTTTGTGCACTCGATTGCCCTATGATCAGGACAAGGCACGCCAGTAATGATACTAATTTTCTCATGTGCAGTGTTTTAAGGTTTTGGAATTGTTAAATTTAGACAGTATTTATATTAAATAGGCTGCATAAAGATGCTATCTACGACTGAAAAATGAAAAAACAAGCCCGAGATAGCAATAACAGACGTTAAAGCGGGGAATTTTAATGTGTTTTTAAATCATCTGATTGAATCCAACCATGAAAAAAGGCGATTCAGCTCCTGTTTTTGCGGGATGAAGTGCTGAGAATCAGTACCGGTAACAATACCAGGTTGGTGACAGTTCCCACAACCAGGGTTAGTGAAGTGAGCCAGCCCAGGGCTTTTGTGCCGCCAAAATCGCTGAGGCAAAAAATGATAAAACCCGCAATCAGTACCAGGGATGTATATATGATACTAATACCCGTATGCCGGATGGTTTGCGCAAGTGTGGGAGATACTTTGCCATTGAACTGCGGAAGTTCCTGTTTATAATTAATAAGGAACCGGATGGTTACATCAATAGCGATACCCAAAGCAACGCTGAACACAAGTACGGTTGATGGTTTTAATGCAATGCCCACCCAGCCCATTACACCGGCCGTTACCACTAATGGTATCAGATTAGGAATGAGTGAACAAACCAGGATCCTGAAAGAGCGGAAAAGATACAGCATGCAGAGTGTGATCAAAAGGAAGGCCCAGAAAATGCTTTCTTTCAACCCTTTGATAATAAAACTGGAACCTTCTAAAAAACTTACACTACTGCCTGTGAATGTTACGCGATAAGAAGCGGTATCAAATATCTCATTGGCTTTGGCCTCAAAATCTTTTATAATAATGGGTAACTGAACGCTGCCCACATCTTTCATGTTCACACTTATTCTTGCCATCTGCTGCGTGCTGTCGATCAAAGTGCTGAGCAGTTTGGCTATCCCTTTTTTTGATGCGGCAGTATCTGCTTTTGTTTGAATATACGGCGCCATTAACAAAAACTCCGGCTCACTATACGGAATTGTGTAACTCATACTGTCGCCATCAAAATATGCCTGCTTGGCAAACTTTAATCCTTCTACAAAAGAAAGTGGTTTGGCTGTTGCAGGATTGGCAGCGATATAAGCAGATAATGTATCAATTTTTGCCAATGTTTTGATCCTGAAAATTCCTTTTTTCTTTTTTGTATCGATAACTATTTCCAAGGGCATTACACCGCCAAAGTTTTTTTCGAACCATTTCAGGTCGGTATAAATTTTATCTTTTTGCGGGAGGTCGTCAACAATAAACCCTTCACTTTTTATTTTAAAAATTCCCATTACGGCCAACACAATGATTACTGCAGTAATTCCGTACACCCATTTTGCATGATGAAATGCCCATTGTTCGATCTGCAATAAAAGTTTTTCTAAGAATTTATTATCAAGATAGCGTGTATGTTTTTCTTTTGGCGGCGGAAGATAACTGAGTACGGATGGAATAAATATCAACGAGATAAAAAACAGTGCCATGATGTTGATCCCGGCTACTGCACCAAACTCTTTCAGCAGGTCGCTGTGCGTTAATGCAAAAACGGCAAAGCCAATGGCGGCGGCGATATTACAGAACAGTGTTACAATACCCATGCGGCCAACCATATTAACGAGCGCCGTGTCTTTATTATTTACTTCGCGGTAAGATGTGTGGTATTTATTTAAAAAATAAATGCAATTGGGAATTCCGATCACTACTACCAATGTGGGTATGATAGCAGTTAACAAAGTGATCTTATAGCCCAGTAATACGATCGTTCCCAGGCTCCATACAACACCCATTCCCATTACGAGCAAACTCATCAGTGTGGTACTGAATGAACGGAAGAAAAGGAACATGATCACAACAAGCAATATCAATGAGCCTGTTAAAAAAATATTCATTTCATCTTTGATGCGGTTGCTGATGGTTGTTCTGATAAAAGGCAAGCCGCTTGTATAAACCGTTGCATTCGTTTTCTTTTCAAACACATGTATCTGTTCAACGATCGCATTGATCATTCCTGTGCGGTTCTTACTGTTGATCGTGTCTTTGTTCACGCTTACCAAAAGAAGGTAACCATGTGATTCCGGGTTATATAAAAATCTGCGATAGAAAGGAAGGTTCTCAAAAACAGTGCGCTCACTATCCAATGAATTTTGTGATGTAAAAGGATAATGAAAAATGCGTTCTGGAACGAGGCGGTGATTAACACTGTCATTTTTTAAGTTAAGCGCTTCAGGAATACTCCATATTTCAGTAACACCGGAAACTTTTTTTAACTGTTTGCCGAGTTCGCCCACTTCATTAAAAAAAGAAGGCGTATAAAATTTATCTGTTGCCATACCGATCACCATGGTATTATTATCCGCACCAAATTTTTTGAGGAATGCCTGGTAATCGCTGTACTTAATATTATCTGTAGGAAGCGCTCTTGTAAAATCATAACTGAGCTGAACCTTTGAAGCCTTCCATCCCATAAAAGCGGTGGCAGCAAATAATATGATCAATAATATTAACCTGTTCTGTAAAATGAATCTGCCTGCTTTATACCACATGTATTACGTTATTGTCTGATAGATTAATTACTACAAAGAAAGCAATAAAATCGCGACAATAAAATACGCGTGATTAAACGCGGCTTCACAGTATTAACACCGAGTTTTATTGCGGAAGAATAAAACGTTTCTTTTTACGCTTATTTTTAATTGTCCACTATCCAAAAGCAGGTAAAATATGTTTTTGTAGAGTGGTTCCCCTCCTATGAAAACGAACAGGTATACATATCTGTTACTGCTTATGTGCGTGTGCCCCTGTGTTTCAGTTATTGCTCAGGGTGTTTGCGCAAGCAGTGCTTTAGCGCCTGTATTTAAACAGACTTTTGGAACAAGCCCTTCTTCCACCACAAAAACAACCGTTCCCACAGGATTTATTACCAACTATGCTTTCAACGGTTCTTCATCATTGGCGGATGGACAATATATGGTAACGCCGCTGGTGCAGAATTCGCAAAAAAACGATTGGGCAATCGGGGGTGATCATACCGGTGATGTAAATGGAAACATGTTCCTGGTAAATGCCGGAACGGGGGCTTCTCTTTTTTTCAGGCAGCAGGTAGATAATCTTTGCCCCGGTTCTACCTATAGTTTTTCTGCGTGGCTCGCTAATGTAAACACGCTTACGGTTACACAACCGATCTGTGGTTCGGGGTATGTTTATCCGAATGTAACTTTTTATATCAAGGATATTTTTGGCACCGTTCTTCAATCATTCAATACGGGCAATCTTCCGTACACTGCCGACAGGACTGTGCCGCCGAACTGGCTCCAGTATGGTTTTCAATTTACATTACCTGCGGGAACTACTTCGCTTGTGCTGGAGATGGCAGATTTTTATGGCGGCCTTCCGCAATGCGGAAACGACCTGGCGATCGACGATATCATGTTCTCTGCATGTACACCGCAGGCGAGTATCACGATCAATACAGCGAGCACTATTTGTGCGGGTTCGAATACCACGATCAGTTCATCGCTTATGAACAGTCCGTTTACATCACCCGCCTATCAATGGCAAAAAAGTACGGATGGCGGAACTACCTGGAACAATGTGGGAACGCCCGGAACAAGTGCCACTGCATTTTCTTTAAATAATGTGAGTGTTTCTGATGGCGCGCAATACAGGGTATTGGTTGGCCCGGATGTGTCGAGCCTTTCAAGCAATACCTGTGTTTCTGCATCCAATACCATAACGCTAACGGTGAATGCATTGCCATCAGTTGCGATCGGGAGCAACAGTCCTGTTTGCATCGGCAGTACTATCAACCTTGCTGGCAATGCATCAGGAGGATCCTCGCCGTATAGTTACAGCTGGAGCGGCCCATCATCGTTCACATCAACGCAATCCAATCCATCCATACCAAATGCAACGCTTATAGGAAATTCGGGTTCATATACCCTTACGGTTACTGATGCAAATGGCTGCAGCGCTTTTTCATCAACAAGTGTTGCCATGGCTATTCCGCCAAATACAGCAAATGCGGGGGCTGATCAAACGATCTGTTCCACAAGTAATAGTGTAACGCTGAATGCCAATGCGGCTGTTATCGGTTCGGGGGCATGGACACAATCAAGCGGGCCGTCAACGGCTGTTTTTACCAATGCTTTACAGAATAATACTTCGGTGAGCGGGTTGGTTGCGGGCAGTTATCAATTTGTGTGGACCATCTCAAACAGTACGTGTGCGAGTTCTTTGGATAATGTTTTGATCAATGTAGATCCTGTTACAGCTGCCGGTACACTTACAGGCAATGCCACTGTTTGTGCAACATCCAACAGCGGAAATATTTCTCTTGCAGGAAATACGGGGAATATTATTCAATGGGAATCATCAACTGATAACGGCACTTCGTGGACGATCATTCCCGGAACAAGTGTATCGTACACTTATAACAATATCTCATCAACCACTTTGTTCCGTGTATTGGTTCAGAGTGGTGTTTGTGTTGCGCAGTATTCGAATATGGTTACGATCAATGTTGATCTGCAAACAGCTGCCGGTACACTTTCCGGCAATGCAACTGTTTGTGCAGCATCCAACAGCGGAAATATTTCTCTGGCTGGAAATACAGGAAACATTATTCAATGGGAATCATCGACTGATAATGGTGTTTCATGGGCGATCATTCCGGGAACAAGTACATCATACACTTATAACAATATCTCATCAACTACTTTGTTCCGTGTATTGGTTCAGAGCGGTGTTTGTGTGGCGCAGTATTCTAATATTATTACGATCAATATTGATCAGACAACCGTTCCTGGTTTGCTTTCCGGCAATGCAACTGTTTGTGCAGCATCCAACAGCGGAAATATTTCTTTAGCTGGAAATACGGGAAACATTATTCAATGGGAATCATCAACTGATAATGGTGTTTCATGGTCGATCATTCCGACAACTAATGCAGTCTATGCTTACAACAATGTTTCATCAACCACTTTGTTCCGTGTATTGGTTCAGAGCGGTGTTTGTGTTGCGCAGTATTCGAATATGGTTACGATCAATGTTGATCTGCAAACAGCTGCCGGTACACTTTCCGGTAATGCAACTGTTTGTGCAGCATCCAACAGCGGGAATATTTCTCTTGCTGGAAATACAGGGAATATTATTCAATGGGAATCATCAACTGATAATGGTGTTTCATGGACGATCATTACTACAACTAATGCAGTTTATACTTACAACAATGTTTCATCAACCACTTTATTTCGTGTATTAGTGCAGAGTGGTATTTGTGTTGCGCAGTATTCGAATATGGTTACTATCAATGTTGATCTGCAAACAGCTGCCGGTACACTTTCCGGCAATGCCAGTGTTTGTGCATCAGCCAACAGCGGAAATATTTCGCTGGCAGGAAATACGGGGAATATTATCCACTGGGAATCTTCGACCGATAATGGCACTTCGTGGACAATCATTCCGACAACTAATGCAGTTTATACTTATAACAATATCTCATCAACTACTTTGTTCCGTGTATTGGTTCAAAGTGGTGTTTGTGTTGCGCAGTATTCGAATATGGTTACGATCAATGTTGATCTGCAAACAGCTGCCGGTACACTTTCCGGTAATGCAACTGTTTGTGCAGCATCCAACAGCGGGAATATTTCTCTTGCTGGAAATACAGGGAATATTATTCAATGGGAATCATCAACTGATAATGGTGTTTCATGGACGATCATTACTACAACTAATGCAGTTTATACTTACAACAATGTTTCATCAACCACTTTATTTCGTGTATTAGTGCAGAGTGGTATTTGTGTTGCGCAGTATTCGAATATGGTTACGATCAATGTTGATCTGCAAACAGCTGCCGGTACACTTTCCGGTAATGCAACTGTTTGTGCAGCATCCAACAGCGGAAATATTTCTCTGGTTGGAAATACGGGGAACATTATTCAGTGGGAATCATCAACTGATAATGGCGTTTCATGGTCAATCATTCCGGGAACAAGTGTATCGCACACTTATAACAATATCTCATCAACCACTTTGTTCCGTGTATTGGTTCAGAGCGGTGTTTGTGTTGCGCAGTATTCTAATATTGTTACGATCAATGTTGACCAAGCAACTGTTCCTGGTTTGCTTTCCGGCAATGCCACTGTTTGTGCAGCATCCAACAGCGGAAATATTTCTTTAGCTGGAAATACGGGAAACATTATTCAATGGGAATCATCAACTGATAATGGTGTTTCATGGTCGATCATTCCGACAACTAATGCAGTCTATGCTTACAACAATGTTTCATCAACCACTTTGTTCCGTGTATTGGTTCAGAGCGGTGTTTGTGTTGCGCAGTATTCGAATATGGTTACGATCAATGTTGATCTGCAAACAGCTGCCGGAACACTTTCCGGCAATGCAACTGTTTGTGCAACATCCAACAGCGGAAATATTTCTCTTGCAGGAAATACGGGGAATATTATTCAATGGGAATCATCAACTGATAATGGCGTTTCATGGACGATCATCCCGGGAACAATTGCATCGCACACTTATAATAATATCTCATCAACCACTTTGTTCCGTGTATTAGTGCAGAGCGGTGTTTGTGTGGCGCAGTATTCGAATATGGTTACGATCAATGTTGATCAACAAACTTCTGCCGGAACACTTTCCGGCAATGCCACTGTTTGTGCAGCATCCAACAGCGGAAATATTTCTCTGGCTGGAAATACAGGGAATATTATTCATTGGGAATCTTCGACCGATAATGGTGTTTCATGGACATCCATGTTACTTACAGTCGCTCAATATCCGTATCACGATCTTTCCGTAAACACTGTTTACAAAGTTCTCTTACAAAACGGAGTTTGTAGTTCTCTTTATTCAAACCCCGTTACTGTTTCTGTAAAGAATGCTGTAACAACCGCCAATGCAGGGCCCGATCAAATTCTTTGTAATGCCAATACAGTTTTATTATCAGCAAATATTCCATCGGAAGGAAATGGCGTATGGTCTTTGTTATCGGGGCCGCCGGCTTCATTTACAAATAATGCAGCCAATAATATAACTATTAATGGATTGCGGGCCGGTACTTATCAATTCAGCTGGCGTATTTCAAATAATGTTTGTCCTGATTCAAGAGATACGGTTTCTGTCATTGTTAATCCCCCCATCAGCAATATAACCGATACCGTTCAGCAAACAGTTTGTAAAGGCCAAACCGTTTTGGTAAACGCGCAATTGGCTGCAGGGGGCATTTATCAATACCTATGGGAAAAAAGTTATGACCGTGTTTCTTGGACAACTATCAGCGGCGCTACGGGCATGAATTATTCTTTTATAGCTGATACAAATGTTTTTGTGCGGAGACAGGTTATTTCATTGCCGTGTACATCTGTAAGCGGGGTCTCTTTTATCAAAGTGCAACAGGCGTTAACAAACAATATCATTACAGGCAACCAGACTATCTGCAGCGGGTCGTTGATGAAAGATATTATTGGCAGCCACCCTATCGGTGGGGACGGAAATTATTTTTACCGGTGGGAGCAAAGTATCGACAGCGGCGCAACCTGGAATATTGTAAACAATGCAACCGGCACCTCTTTAACAGTTAGTGCACCGATGGCACAAACTACTTTATTCCGCCGCATAGCAACAACTGTTTTATGTGATGGCCCGCTTTCGGCTACGAGCAATGTGGTTACTGTGTATGTCGGTTCTTCTGCTTCTGTTAGTGTACAGTATAAGGGAGGTGTGTATTGTGCATTGAACAGCAATATTGATTTTATGCCTTCTGTGGCAAATGCAGATTCTATCCGCTGGAATTTTGGAGATGGAACCATTGTAACAGCAACCACGCAAAAGATCTCTCACATATATACAAACGCAGGAACTTATTTACCAACGCTTCAGCTCATCAATAAAAATACCGGTTGTGTATTTCCTGTGATGCTGGCCGATACCATCCGCATCAGTGATATAAAAACAGGTTTTAAATTATCGACCATTTACAACTGCGGGCAAACTATTTTCCATTTCACAGATACGAGCGAGTCATATTTTCCGGTTGATAAAAGAATATGGACCATCAATCAAAATACGCAGGATGGCGGAAAAGATGTGCAGCAATCATACACTACTCCGGGTGATCATCAAACAGGTTTATTGATCCGCGATATCTATGGCTGCAGCAATTCGCTCGATGCAAAATTTACTGTGCAGGTTTATACTTATCCGCAGGCCGACATTGATGCAATTGGTTTGGCATGCATGAATAGTTTGCTGGAACTAAAATCTGTTGTTAATTCTGCTGATTCACTCAAGGCACGTCTCTGGAATTTAGGCAATGGCAGCATCGCCACCGATTCTGTGGTACAGGTTTCGTATTTCAGCGACGGAAAATATATCGTTAAACTAACTGTTGGCACTATTAACAGTTGTTATGATTCTGTGATCAAAGAGATCAATATTCATCCCGTACCAAAGCTCAGCATTGCATCCAGCCAAACGGTTTGCAAAGGCGATTCACTCACGCTCGTGGCCGGCGGGGCAAGCAATTATATCTGGAAGGACCAGGATAATAATATCATCTGTAACAATTGCATCACTGCAAAAATTTTACCGCAAAGCAATATGCAATACAAAGTGATCGGCTATTCAGAATATGGATGCAGTGAAACCGCTGCCACCAATGTTCGTTTGATACAGCCTTTCAAACTTTCACTAAAAACATCCGACAGTATTTGTGTGGGCAGCAGTAAACTGTTAACCGCTAGCGGCGCCTCAATATATCAATGGCTGCCGGATGCGGGCCTCAGCAATTACAATATTGCATCACCATATGCATCGCCCGTTACCACCACAACCTATCATGTAATTGGCAAAGACAGTTACAATTGTTTCGCTGATACCGCTGCCATAAAAATAACCGTAGGTATACCAACACCTTTTTCTGTTGGAAAAGACACCACTGTTATATCCGGCGAGCCGGTGCAGCTACAGGCCGTTTCTTCGATGCAGAATATCATTAAATGGCAATGGCGGGGTAATGCGACCTTCTCCTGCCTCAGCTGCCCATCGCCAACAGCCAAAATAATTATGGATGAATGTTTGAGCTGCACCGCTACCAATGTGTATGGATGTGTGAGTACCGATACTGTTTGCATTACCACTTTCTGTTCGGGGTCGGAAGTATTTATTCCGAATGCTTTTTCTCCGGATGGCGATGGCATCAACGATATATTATTTGTACAGGGAAAAGGAATTAAGCTCGTTAAAAGCTTCCGCATATTCAGCCGCTGGGGTGAACTGGTTTTTGAGAAAACAAATTTTTCGCCAGGCGACAAATCAAGCGGATGGGATGGAAGGGTGCGCGGCAAACTGGCAACACCCGATGTATTTGTTTATATGTGTGAAGTTGTTTGCGAGAGGGGGATACCCGCAATGTTTAAAGGAAATGTAGCGATCATAAAATAAAAAATTATGCAGAAAAAGTTACTACTATTCGTATTGATCACGTTTTGTGTTTGTGCAGATTTGTTTGCACAGGATTTTACTTTCTCTCAGTTCTATGAACAGCCGTTGCTTCGCAACCCTGCACTGGCTGGGCTTTTCACGGGCGACCTGCGTGTATCGATGGCATACCGCGATCAGTGGGGAAGCGTTACCGTTCCGTTCCGCACCACTTCATTGAGTATTGAACATAAGATACCGATTGGCGATAGCCATGATGTTGTTACTATCGGTTCGCAGATGAGTATGGATGCTGCAGGCGATATCCGTTTGAAGCGTACACAGTTTTTACCCGCCGTCAATTTTCATAAATCACTCAATGAAGAACGCGATACGTATCTGTCGCTTGCATTCATGGGTGGCCCGGTATCAAGCCAGTTTGATGCATCGCAATTAAAGCTTGGCGACCAGTTTGTTGGTGGCAGTTATGATCCGGGCAACAGTACATCGCAGCCGATCACCAACAGCAGTTATTCTTACTGGGATCTGAGTACAGGGCTTTGTTTCAGCACAGTATTCGAAAACAATACAAAATTTTATATAGCAGCAGGGCTTGCTCATTTTACCAAACCAACTATCCGTTCGTTAACTACTACCACTGCAGAATTTCTTGCGCCGAAGCTGAGCCTGAATGTTGGCGCCAATGCACCTATCGGAGATAAAGGGCATTTTATTTCGTTTGTTGATTATTATTCGCAGAATGGAAATCACCAGTTGCTTGGCGGTATGTTATTCGGATTGGATGTGAGTGAATACGACCCCGAAGAAGGATCCGCCGCATTTTATCTCGGCACATTCATGCGCTGGAACGATGCGGTGATACCGGTTGTGAAATTAGATTTCAATCACATGAGCCTCGGTGTGAGTTATGATGTAAATATTTCGAAACTGAGAACCGTATCAAACTGGCGCGGCGGTCTCGAGCTTACACTTGCATATAAAGGGTTTTTAAAGATCCGTAACTCAACACTTGACAGGATCCGGTGTGTGCGGTTTTAATTTTTCAATCCGCAGTTTTACCCTTTGCGCCTTCGCTCCCTGGCGCCTTTGCGTGAAAAAATCAGGCAATCTCACTTATACATTCTTTGCTTTTTTGCGTGAAACCGATTTGTTGTACATTTCAGTTCTAACTTATTATCATGCAACAGATCAGTTCAGGCACAATCAGGCAACTTAGTTTTTATGTGATATTGATATCGCTTGGCGTGCTGCTGTTCATGCAGCTGTCATCGTTTTTACCTTCACTGCTAGGCGCTGTTACGTTGTATATCCTGATGGAAAAACCGATGATCTGGCTCATCACTAAAAAACGCTGGAACAAAGGGCTGGCCGCAACTTTCTTAATGCTTGCCTCTTTTGTTGTTGTATTGCTGCCCGTAATGCTGTTCATCAATATCCTGTATGCTAAAATAGATTTTGCCATCCTGCATTCAAATGAAGTGGTGGCGGGATTAAAAGTGTTTGTTGAAAAGATCGAGCACGATTATAATATTACACTACTCAGCAATGCCAATATTGAAAATGCAGGATCGGCTATTGCGCAAATGCTGCCGAAGATACTTGGCGCTACTTTCAATTCGCTGATCGTTATTATTATCATGTATTTTATTTTATATTTTTTACTGGTCAATATCCGCGAAATGGAAGCATGGCTGTACAGGCATGTGCCGCTAAAAAATGAAAATGTAAAACTTGTTGGCGGAGAAATTAGCAAGCTGGTCTTTGCAAATGCATTGGGTATTCCCGTTACAGCCATACTGCAGGGCATTATCGGCGTAGTTGGATATTATTTTTTAGGCGTAACGGATCTTCCTTTCTGGTTCGTGGTTACCTGCGTAACAGCCATGGTTCCGATGATCGGTTCGGCTTTGGCATATATCTCTATTGCGATATTATTTTTTGCACAGGGGCATACCACCAAAGGAATATTGATGCTGGTATATGGCGCGGCCGTAATGAATGTGCTTGACAGTGTTTTCAGAATTTCTATTCAGAAAAGAATTGGTAATACACATCCATTGATCACCACATTTGGCGTGATCGTTGGCGTTAGCCTGTTTGGTTTTATCGGATTGATATTCGGGCCGATATTGATCTCGCTATTTATTTTACTGATCAGAATTTATCTGAATGAGTTTTCAAAGGAGAAGAGTGAATAGATCATAGTCCATGCACCATGGTCTATTGACTATGGACTATCCACTACCTCACATCACAAACCAATACGCCAATAACTGGCAGCCGATCCCGACAAAAAGCCCCGTATAAATTTCTGTATTCGTATGATCGCTTACTAAAAAGCGGCTGGTACATACGGCGCCGGCGATCAATGCAGCTACGCTCATAGATACCCCGAGCGGCATTTGATAATACATCGCAAATAAAATAATTGCTGCCAATGCACCACCCACACCCATTGCATGCAGGCTGATCTTAAAATAATTATTCAGTATCAATCCAAAAACAGTGGCAACGAATATGCCCATGTAAAAGAATTTCAACACAGCCGGCTGATCGGTAAAGTTGCGGCTGAGATAATACATCCACCAATAAAAGAACATGGTGATGATGTATGGTGCGATACGTTCTTTTTGTGTCCTTAAAAAAATGCTTTCGCTGAATTTCAACCGCCATAAAAGAAATACCGCAAACGCCGGGAAAAAAGCAGTGAGCCAGAATATACTGAACATGCGGAGTTTCAGCTGGTAGTCTGTGATACCCGCAAACTCATACGGCACCTGGTATACAAGGAATATGAACACATAGGTTGGAATGAACAAAGGATGGAAAACATACGATACAATTTTAGCGAGCATCGTTACAATAAAAGAAGGTTTTGTATTTACCGGTTCTGTTGTTTGTTCCATCTTATTTTTTTCTGCGCCCCTGCGCCTTTGCGTGAAAAAAATTTGCACGCAAAGGCGCGGAAGCGCGGTTTATAGTTCTTTTCTTAGACGCGCCACCGGCACGTTCAATTGTTCGCGGTATTTGGCAACGGTTCTGCGTGCAATATTATATCCTTTTTCCTGGAGCATATCTGTAAGCAGTTCGTCGCTTAAAGGTTTGCGTTTATCTTCTGCCTCGATCATATCGCTCAATATCTTTTTTACTTCACGGGTGCTTACCTCTTCGCCGCTATCTGTACTTAACGATTCACTGAAAAAGAATTTCAACCGGTAGGTTCCGAATTCTGTTTGCACAAATTTACTGTTGGCCACACGGCTTACTGTAGAAATATCGAGGCCGGTTAATTCTGCAATATCTTTTAAGATCATCGGCCTCATCGTGGTTTCATCGCCGGTAAGAAAAAATTCCTGCTGGTGCTTCATGATCGCGCTCATGGTTCCAACAAGTGTATCCTGTCTTTGTTTGATCATATCAATGAACCATTTCGCCGAATCTATTTTTTGTTTGATGAACAGTACCGCTTCTTTCTGCCGTTTATCTTTTTTGCTACCTTTATCATAATCTTTCAGCATGTCCTTATATCCTTCGCTGATGCGGAGATCGGGTGCATTCTTTGCATTGAGTGTGAGTTCGAGTTTTCCATTGTTGTTGATCACAAAAAAATCCGGAACGATATAATTCTCCGCCTTATTTACCTCGCCGATATTACCACCCGGTTTGGGGTTGAGCCTGATGATCTGGTTCATCACTTCTTTGATCTGCTCATCAGTAAGGTTTAAACTGCGCTGGATCTTCTCGTAATGTTTCTTGGTAAACTCATCAAAATATTTGGTCAAAATCTGTACGGCGATCGCTACACTTTTTCCTTCGTTCAGTTTTCTTTTCAATTGCAGCAGCAAACATTCACGCAGGTCGCGCGCACAAATACCCGGCGGATCAAACTGCTGTATCTGGTTAACCAGCGTTTCAATTTCTTTTTCATCCACTACAAGCCCTTGTCTGAATGCAAGGTCATCTGCAATAGACGACAGTTCTCTTCTCAAATATCCATCATCATCCAAACTTCCTACGATCTGTTCGGCGATCTTATAATTGCGTTCATCCAGTTCGAGCATGCCGAGTTGGTTAAGCAGCATCTCATGAAAACTGGTTTCCACTTTTATCGGGATCACTTTCTGATCATCCATTTCAGGATAATTATCATCCTTCATTTTATAATCGGCGATCTCACCATCATCGTCTGTAACATATTCACTGATGTCAACATTGCCATAATCTTCTTCGCTGCCATCCAGGTCGGCATCATTATCTGAGGCATTATCAAACTCATCCTGGATATCATCGCCGTATTCATCCTCATGCCCTTCTTCATCCATTTCAAGCGCAGGGTTTTCCTCCAGTTCTTCTTTGATCCGTTCTTCCAGGTTGGCCGTAGGTACCTGCAACAGTTTCATTAACTGGATCTGCTGGGGAGACAGTTTTTGTAATAACTTCTGCTGAAATGATTGACTAAGTGACATAGTTAAGTTAGAACTTAGAAGTACGAGGTACGAAATACAAAGAAAAAACTTCGTACTTCATACTTCGTAGATCGTACCTATAATAATTGCCGTAAATTTACACACAAAAGAAAGCAACCCGGCCGTGAAACGAATTTGTTTGTTTGTGAATTTATTGCTAATAACCGCTGCGGGCCATGCCCAGGCTGCCCCGCCGCAATTGGCCGACAAACAGAAACGGATCGACAGTTTGAAAAATATCCCTATCAGGCTAGTGCCACCGGATTATTACAGTAATAACCTCGGTTTTTTTTGTAAGAAAGAATTGCAGGTAGAGAAGCTTACCAAAGTGCCTTTCCGTTTCAGATTGGGAAGCCTGGATTATGTAGATAAACTGGAAGGAAAAAATAGTAAGCAACCGCCGGCCCCGTCACCAAAAAACTAAGGAGGCTGATTTTCGGCTATGGCTATCAGCTTTTAAAGGCTGTTGATTAATTTCCTACGCAAATGGAAGAAAACATTCCTACTAATGCCATTGTATTTATGCATGCTGCATTTGTGCCTTCAATACTTTATTAATGGCTGCTGCCATCCTCTCTCCTTTTTCTTTGATCTGTTCTTCGCTCCACAACAAACTGATGGCAGTGGAGATACAACGGCTCATGATCGCATCGCTTGCCGTGAATTTTGTTTCATTCAGTTTCAGCAATGCCGATCTTTGATCGGAGCTGATATTATGCAGTGTGGCCGCCTGTTTCAGGTGATCCCATTTACTCAGGTAATGCCAGTTATTTACATACCAGTAAAAATTTCCCGGTAAAATTCCCTGCTCTTTCATTTCAGCCACGAATGCTTTGGTTAGTTCTTCTGTTGGAAGGAACCAGCTCACAAAACTGCAACTGTCAACACCGCCTTCAGGCACCTCGCGAAAACTTACTTCAGGTATTTTTTCGAGATGAGCGCGTAATGCATCATAATTTTTTTTCTGCATGTCGAGGAACGTATCAACCTTTCTGATCTGCGCCAATCCAACAGCAGCATGTAATTCACTGATGCGATAATTGTAACCGATGAACGGATGAAGGTCTGCTCCGCGGTCAACACCTTTGTGGTCGTGGCCATGATCGGTGTATGCATCCGCTTTGGTATAAGTATCTTCCGTGTTTGTCATTACAACACCACCTTCCGCGCAAGTGATCGTCTTTACAAAATCAAAAGAAAAAGTTCCGGCATCGCCGATCGTTCCCAATGATCTTCCTTTATACGATGCGCCGATACTCTGACAGGCATCTTCCAGCAGGATCAGTTTGTGTTCTGTGCAGATCTGTTTTAACGCATCAAGGTCAGCCATGCTTCCGCACATATGAACCGGCATGATACATTTTGTTTTGGGTGTGATCGCTGTGCGAACCGCTGCGGGATCGAGTGTGAGCGTTTCATCAATATCCACTAAAACCGGTATGGCGCCAACACTCAATACTGCTTCAAAACTTGCCACAAAAGTGAAAGTCGGCATAATTACTTCATCGCCAAAACCAATACCCAATGCGGCCATCGCCGTAGTTAATGCAGAAGTGCCGCTCGAAGTAAGCTGCGCATATTTACACCCGAATCTTTTGATAATGGCCTGTTCTAATTCTTTTGCTTTCCAGATCCCTTTACGCGGGCCATCAAAACCATAGCGCATCAGGATGCCTGTTTCGAGAACATCGTTTATTTCTTTTTTTTCTTCTTCGCCGAATAATTCGTAACCGGGCATGGGACAAGAATTAAAAATTAAAAAAATTTCTAAAAGCGAAGATATGAAAGAATCATTTGCAACTTTAGCAGAGTCTGGAGTTAGAAGTCTGGAGACTGGAGTTCTTTTCTTAAAAAAGAATCCTAACAACAACTCCAGTCTCCTAACTCCAGTCTCCAGACTTATCTTTGCCCCATGAATCCTGTTCTCTTCTACTGTTACGATGCCTATTGCGGCTGGTGCTACGGCTTCAGCCCCGTGATAAAGAAGCTCGTTGATAGCCATCCTTCTTTGCAGGTGGAGGTTTTATCCGGCGGGATGATCATTGCTGAAAAGCCGGTTCCTATTTCGGCCACGGCGGGTTATATATTGAAAGCATATCCAACGGTTGAAGAATATACAGGTATCAAATTCGGAGCGGATTATTTATGGCATATCAATAATCCTGAACTAAGCGACTGGTTCCCCGATTCAGAAAAACCGGCAATAGCGCTTTGCATTTTTAAAGAATTCTATCCCGACAGGCAGGTTGAATTTGCAGGCGATCTTCAATACGCTTTGCATTTTGAAGGAAGGGATCTCACTGATGATGAAGCATACAGGCATCTTCTCGAAAAATACAGCATACAACCCGAAATATTTTACAGCAAGCTAAAAAGTGAAGAATACAAAGAGCAGGCACATTATGAATTTCAATTGTGCAAACAATTACAGGTAACAGGTTATCCATGTGTGCTGTTACAGAATTCAGAAACAAAATTTACGCTGCTCGCAAGAGGGTTTACTGATTATGAAACGCTGGAAGCCAGGCTGGATACGGCTTTGAAATGATTTTTGAATTTCAATCAATTCCAAAATTTCCCAATTCCAAAATTCCAAAATAAAACAAGGGTCATTTTTTTTCTTCCGCATCAACAATTTGCAGGATCTGCCGGTAACTTTTTATAACCGTAAGGTAACGGCTTCGCATCTCATAGTTTTTCCCGATCGAATACATGATATAGTTGCGCATGGTGTTCATTTGCAATACAGTTTTCCAGTTCGTGACATGCCCCCGTTCATCATGAATAAGGTTTTGGTCAAGAAAAGGTTGGATCTGCTGCATCCTGTATGCATTGAAACTGCCTGTACCAAAATACCGCAGGTAAGGGATTTCTTTCTGGTATAAATTAAACATGGCAGTTAATAATTCTGCATTATCAATGGCAGTTAATTTCCCGGCTGCCTTGAGTGCTTCAAACCTGCTGTCGTTAGGTGTAAATTCAATGGATTGGCCCATCTTGTCGGTGAGTTTTAAAATGCTGTCTTCACTGTAATTTTTGGCGTCCCACAATTTTATCAGCGCAACATTCATATTATGCAAACCGCCGGTATCGCTGGTTAATTCTTTAATATCTTTCAGCAGGTCGGCTTTATATCCTTTTAGAAACGCAGCTTTTATTTTCGTATCCTGTTGATGTTCCCGTAATCTTTCAAAAAAAAGTGTGATGAGAACCGCGAATACGATGATCATCATTTCGATAAAAATATCACGCAGTTTATGCCGGAATGTTTTTGCGGGGTCCTTCCATATTTTATAACTCCGCATACCATGATCAACAACAGGATGCTCGCTCATACAACTCGTTTATTTTTCAAAAAATAAAATCGGAAAATCTGGAATTGACTAAATGACTAAAATCAATTTCTCTGCACAAAAGCGCTGCGCCTCTGCATCTGTGCGGTTATTTTTTCACCGCAGAAACGCAGAGGCGCAGAGATATTATTTAATTACATTCCCGGCGCCAGCAATAATTTTTCATTCGGCGGCCGGATGCCCTGCAGGCGAATGTAGATCGTACATTGTCCGCGATGATGTGTTTGATGTTCGAATGCTTTCATCAGCCATGCAAACTTTGTTTCATCATACGGGCCGCGTTTTACATGTTCGCCTAATGTTGATGCATCCATATTCTTTATGGCATTGATCGCAAAATCGTAACTGGCATCCACATAATATACTACCGAGTCTTTACGCTGCGCACCTGCAGATTTTTCCATATTGAACCCGGGAAATATTCTTGGCTTACCGGTTCCGTTCGACACCAGCCCAAGCGTACCTGTTGCCAGGTGCAGCATTTGTTCTGAAAAACTGCGGATACTGTCAACCGCACGGGCACTGTATTTATCGGCCGGCATTGCGGCGAGGTATTCATCCGTATATTCTTTTGCGCGCTGCCAGTCTTTTACAAACTGCGCTTTAATACTGTCGGGCTGCAAACCCTGTGCATGTAATTGTGTAATGCCGGTACAAACTGATAAGCAAACAAGTAATAGTGAAAATGCTCTTCTCATAATAATAGTTTTGGTAAGTGTTTGACAGATGAAATTATGGTTGTGGTACGGAATGCAATGCAACGCGGTTGCTTTCCGAATCAATGAAAACGGCCATGTGTCCATATTCCGGCGAGGTTTCTGTTTTAGGCGCAATGATCGATCTGCCTGCTGCCGCCACTCTATCCAGCACGATCTGCAAATCCGGGTTTGCATTCAGGTAAAGCAACGGCCCATCAGTTGCAGAAGGTTTGTGAAAACCGCCGCTGTCAACAATTGCACCGCCAACGCCCATTTGAACTTCAATTGGAAACATTCGCATTTTCATATTTGGAAAATCCATTGGTACCAGACGCCTGCGAAAAACCTGTATGAAAAAAGCATGCAAACAGGCAGATGATAACAATTTTCTTCATGCAGTGATTGTGTTTTACTAAAATAGGTTTTATCCATTATTTGAAAACAACAAAAGGCTGAAAGATGAATTATAAGAACTGAAACGCCAATAATTGAGTTTTAAGAAGTGTCCTTTAAAAGTTGTTAGATAACAGTTGACCGTTTTTAGGTATCGAGAATCTTGCAAAAATTAAAAACAGAACAATCAATCCTATCTGGATAATAGGCACCCAAAAAGCAAATACGATCGTTAAACCAAACAAAATTGCAAATACAACCAGGTTAATAGTGATCACTCCTTTCATAATTTCCGGATCCACTTTTTTTCGTAGCAGGTACCAGTTCAGCAAACCTCCCAATAAACAGAGCAAACAAAGACAGGAGCTTAATACCAAAACCAGTTCATTCATTGTGCGGTGAAAGCCTGCACCGAAATCGAATTGGTAAGTGTCCATCAAAGTAAAGAGTTGCTTTTCAGTATCATTGTTTGGCGGTGGCGAAACAAACAAACTGATTGCATGAACAATGGCGCTGATGAACTGAAAGATAGCGGCTGTTTTAAGCCATATGGTGTATTTTTTCATGTTGTGTTTTCTTTTTACACTGGATCTCTAAAAAACTTCAGGGCATCTTTCTCCCCTTTAGGGTGGGGCAGAGGAGAGTTATCTCCAGACACCCAATACAGCGCCCATCAGCGTTAAAGATACAATGCTGTAACCTCCATTGATAAAAATAAGTTTCCAGCTTTTCAATTCAAATAAACTATGAATAGCGATGGCGCAGAAGGTCCAGATACCTGCAAGAAACCCTGCGGTCATGCCCCAGGTAAGATCTGTTTTGGGTTCATTTAAAAACATGGCAAGATTAGCCGACATCAGTAAAGAGAAAATAAGTGTGAACCCGAAGATCTTTCCTTTATTACCGGTTTTGATCTCTTCTTCCGACAAGTTGTTGGCGCTCATCCATGCTTTGCCAAACAAACCGGGCGAATACCAGATCCCACCCACAACAAAAGAAGAAATGCCTGCAACCAATACAGCGAGCCAGTTGATAGAAGCCATAAACATTAGTTTTAAGTTTGTATAAAATAAATTCTGTTTCTAAACTAATCACCAAACTTTACAAAACGTAATTATTACGAACGAACCAATACATGATGCCGACAAAACCGGGTATATCAGCGACAAAATCCGTTTCTCAAAAAGAGAAACTGAATGATATCGGTTTCCGTGTGATCCTGATCCCGTTTTTTGGCATTGCTATTCCTGTCATTACACAAATGGTTCCGCAACAGCCATTCAGCGCCTGGCAATTCAAGCTGAGTTATCTCTACACGATCATGATCGCTTTTGTGATATGGGAAGGGAACAGGTTTTTATTGTTCTCGCTCAGGTCATATTTCGACTGGCTCAATAAACCCGTAAAAAAGATCATTGCTTTATTATTATCTGTTTCATTCTACACCATACCGGTAAGTGCATTGCTGCTGATCGGCTGGTATTATTTTTTTGATAATGGCCATGTGCAATGGAACAAGATCTTTGAAGCAACATTGATCATCATGATCTGTGTTATTTTTATTACGCATGTGTATGAAACCGTATTTCTTGTAAAACAAACCGAAACGGATAAAGTAAAACAGGAACAGCTGGAGCGGTCAAAAGCAGAAGCGGAATTACAGGCGTTGAAGAACCAGATCGATCCGCATTTTATTTTTAATTCGCTGAATACTTTGTCGTACCTGATGGAAGAAAAACCACAGAAGGCACGCCAGTTCAATGAAAGCCTCGCCGATGTGTACCGGTATATCCTGCATAATAAAGAAAGAACGCTGGTGCTGCTACGTGAAGAAATAGATTTTGTGAACGATTATTTTTTATTACTCAAGATCCGTTTTGAAAACGCCGTTCAGTTATTTATTCATATCAATGAGGAAACAAAGAACACTTATCTCATTCCGCCCATTTCATTACAGTTATTACTGGAGAATGCAGTAAAGCACAATGAGTTTTCTGATGAACGCCCGCTCATCATTACCATTGAAATGAAAGAGAGCCAGTTAATGGTCAGCAATGCCATCCACAAAAAAACATTACGGCGGCCATCATCGAAGATCGGTTTACAGAACCTGGATGAACGCTATCGGCTTACAACCAATCATTCCATTATTATAAGCGATGATGAAAAACAATTCATCGTATCGTTGCCAATCCTCAAAATCGAGTGAGCCAATGACCATCCTTATCATAGAAGATGAAAAACCCGCAGCTGAAAGATTGCAGAAAGCATTATTAAAAGCAGATGCAACCATCTCTTTTGCCGCCATATTAAATAGTGTCAGCGCTTCTGTTAACTGGCTCAGAAAAAATCCGCAGCCTGATCTCATGATGATGGATATTGAATTAACCGATGGGCTTTCATTTAAGATCTTTGATGCCGTACAACTCAGCTGCCCGGTCATTTTTACCACTGCGTTTGATGAATACTGGCAGGAAGCATTTGAGCACAATGGCATCGATTACCTGCTCAAACCTGTTAAACAGGATAAGCTGGAAGCCGCTTTAAAAAAATACAGTTCATTGCAAAAACATTTTGCTGCAAATCTTCAGCAGTTGATGCAATGGCAACAACAGCCGCACATCAATACATACAAAAAAAGATTTTTGGTAAAAAGAGGGATCGATTATGTGGCAGTAAAAACGGAAGACATCGCCTATTGTTATGCCACACATAAACTGGTTTGTATGGTTGATAAAGAGAACGGGAAATTTATCCTTGACAGGTCTTTGGCAGACCTGGAAAAAGAACTCGACCCTGTGCTATTCTTCCGCATTAACCGCAAGTACCTCGCAAATATCAATTCCATTAAGAAAATAAAAGCTGTTGGCAAAGGAAAGTTGTTGCTTGAATTATTTCCTGCGGCAGGCGAATACATTCTGATCAGCAATGAAAACGTGGCATCATTTAAAGAATGGGTAAACAGGTAAAGCACCGGGAAACCCTAACATGCTGCGTTATTGGATAATATTTTTTTGCAGCAAAAAATAGCACGCGGATGACGCAGATGAGGCTGATTTTCACGGATCAGGAGCGATAGAATAAAAAAATCAGCGAATATCCGTCTAATCCGCGTCATCCGCATGCCATTAACACATCCATTAGCTAAACAGCTAACCCGTTTTAATAGCACAACACGTTAAAATCCTAAATAATGTGCCCAAACATATTCTCACGGCAATTTTCTTCTTTTTCCCGTTACTTTGCAGCTCTTAAATAATGTATATGGAGTATAGTAAATTGATATCGATAACCGGCCTGAACGGTTTATTCGAACTGGTTGGCAGCAAAACAGACGGCGCCATTGTAACGTCGCTGGAAGATAAGACCACCAAATTTGTAAGCAGCCGCGTGCACAATTTTTCGCACCTGGAAAGTATTGAAGTGTACACTGTTCGCGATAACGTGAACCTGGTAGAAGTTTTCCAGGCCATGGGCAAAAGCAAAGAAGCGTTGCCTTCTGATAAAGATGCAGCTGCCGTGAAAGCTTATTTTCAGAAAGTATATCCCGACATGGATTTTGCGCGTGTATATGCCAGTGATATGAAAAAAATGATCAAATGGTACGCAGTGATCAAAGCCAATAACATCGATCCGAAACTTACCGAAGAGCCGGAAGAAGATGCTGAAGAAAAAGAATAAATCAAAATCATTTACAGCCGCAACAATCCTACGTTGCGGCTTTTTTATTGTATAGTTATCCGGTTTAAATTCAAAAAATCAACACTGCGCCTCCGCGCCTTTGCGTGAACCTTATTTTATTTCACGCAAAGGCGCGGAGGCGCAGTAATAATACATCGGCCTTTAATTCATAACTTGTGCCCCCCAAGATCTTTATTATGAAAAGAAAATTGTTGCCCGTTTTTACAGCAGTTGCTTTACTGTTTATTTGTTTCGCAAATGCCCAGGATTTTTATGCCAAAACACCCGCCGCCGAACGCTGGGTAAAAAAGAAGTTCAGAAAACTCAGCAAAGATGAGCGCATCGCACAACTTATGATCATCCGTGCGCACAGCAATCTTGGCCCTGAACATGTTGCCGAAGTAATTGACCTCATTAAAAAATACAATGTTGGCGGACTTTGTTTTTTTCAGGGTGGCCCCGTACGGCAGGCGATGCTTACCAATCTGTATCAATCCATCGCCAAAACACCTTTGATGATCTCGATCGATGGCGAATGGGGATTGGGTATGCGTCTCGACAGCGTAATAAATTATCCGCGCCAGTTAATGATGGGCGCAACAGCCGATGCAAAACTGATCTACGAATTTGGCCGCGCTGTAGGCGAACAGTGCAAACGCGTTGGCGTGCAGGTAAACTATGCGCCTGATGTTGATGTAAATAATAATCCCATGAATCCTGTTATCAACGACAGGAGTTTTGGCGAGGATAAATATAAAGTTGCGTTATACGGAGTTGAATATATGAAAGGCATGCAGGATGTTGGCGTGATGGCAACGGCAAAACATTTTCCCGGCCATGGTGATGTTTCGGTTGACTCGCACAAAGATCTCCCGGTGATCAACAAAAGCCGCGCACAGCTGGATGATCTTGAGTTGTACCCGTTTCGCGAAATGATCAAAGCGGGTGTGGGAAGTATTATGACAGCACACTTATCCATTCCGGCAATCGACACAACCACTAATTTGCCGAGTTCGCTTTCTTACAGGAATGTAACAGGTATTTTACGGAATGATCTCGGTTTCCAGGGAATTTCATTTACCGATGCACTGGAGATGGCGGGGGTAACAAAATATTTTCCAAAAGGCGATGCGTCTGTTCTGTCGTTGATCGCAGGTAATGATATGCTGTGTTTACCGGGCGATATCCCCGGAAGCATAGCTAAAATAAAAGAAGCGATCAAAGAAGGAAAACTGAGCTGGGATGATATCAATGCCAAAGTAAAAAAAGTATTGCTCGCAAAATATCATCTCGGGCTGAATAAAACAGAACCGGTACAAACAGACAATCTTGTAACCGACCTGAATACACAAACAACCAGGATCAAAACATTACTCAGCCAGAATGCATTAACACTGGTACACAAACAGGATGAAAATATTTTTCCCATCGCAAAAGGAAAAAGGATCGCGTATGTGTGTATTGGCGCGCCATCTGAAAATGCGATCGCTGCAAACCTGCGCACTTTATACAACGCAGATATTTATCTCTTCGGAAGCAAGACCGAACTCGGCAAACAATTGATGGATGATAAAAATCAAATCACTACGATTGAAAAAAGCGATAGCGCCGGCGCCGCACAACTCATCAATACCATCCGCCAGAAAAATTATGATGTGGTCATCGCGGGCTTACACAATTACAGCCGCAGGCCGGCAAACAATTTTGGTTTAAGCAGCGCCACCATTTATTTATTGAATGGATTACAGAACCCGCAAACCATTACACTTGTTTTTGGAAATCCATATGCATTAAAGAATATCGCGAATGCACCAAATCTCATCGAATGTTATGAAGATGATGATGACACACAACTCGCCGCAGCAGCATTGTTACAGGGAACCGTGCAGGCAAAAGGAACACTGCCCGTAACGGTTGCAGATAATATGAAGTTTGGCGATGGCATTGTTTACAATAGTTATTTTCCGCCGGCAGCTCCGGAAACGGTTGGCCTGCAGCCCGACATGATCAAAAGAATTGACGCCATCGCAAACGATGCCATAGAAAAAGGAGCGGCGCCCGGTTGCGTGGTGCTTGTTGCCAAAGAAGGCAAAGTTGCTTACAACAAAGCATTCGGTTATACCAATTTTGATAAGAAAGAACCCATGACAACCGACATGGTCTTTGATCTTGCATCGGTAACCAAAGTATCGGCAACAACGGTTTCCATTATGAAATTGTATGAAGAAGGAAAGATCGATCTCGATAAAACATTAGGAGATTATTTACCGTGGGTAAAGGGTTCCAACAAAGCGCCGTTGAAGCTGACGGATATTTTATTACACCAGGCCGGGCTAAATCCATTCATTCCATTTTACAGGGAAGTGATCGATACCGTTACCGGCAAACCTTTGCCACAGTATTTTTCAACTGAGAAAGATGCCGGGCACCAGGTTCGTGTAGCGGAAGGATTGTATTTGCGTAATGATTATGAAGACACATTATATAAACGCATCCTCACAAGCAAATTAACTGCGCCCGAGCATTATGTGTATAGCGATAAAGATTTTATCTTCCTCGGCAAGATCGTTGAAACAGTGAGCGGCAAACCTTTGAATGAATATGCACGTGATAATTTTTATATCCCGTTGCGCATGACCACCACCACTTTCCATCCAAGAGAAGTGATGCCGATAGATAAGATCGTTCCCACGGAAGAAGAAAAACATTTCCGCCAGCAGCTCATCCGCGGCGATGTGCATGATGAAGGCTCTGCTATGTTTGGCGGCGTTGCCGGCCATGCAGGCCTTTTCAGCGATGCATACGACCTCGCACAGTTATACCAGATGCTGTTAAATGGCGGAGAATTGAATGGCATTCGCTTACTGAAAAAATCCACCATCGATAAATTCACTGCCTACAACAGCAATGTTAGCCGCAGGGGGCTGGGTTTCGACAAGCCGGAAAAAGACAATGATACGCGTAAAGAACCCTACCCGTCAAAAAGCGTATCGCCCGAAACTTTTGGCCATACCGGTTTTACAGGAACCTGTGTTTGGGTTGACCCCAAATATCATCTCGTGTATATTTTTCTTTCCAACCGCGTAACGCCCACACGTAACAATAATAAACTGAGCCAGTTAAATGTACGCCCAAACATACAGGAAGCCATTTACCAGTCGATAAACAAATAACATTAACAGGAAAATCAACAACATAATAATACCTTAGCGCATTATAAAACCAGACACTATTTTATGAAAAACCTATTGCGTTCATCCATACTCGTATTATCTGTTGCTGTAACACTGGCATCATGTAAAAGCAGTGCGCCAAAAGAAGCCAAATATATTCCCAAAGAAACAGGCTTTGTAATGGTACTCGACCCTGAGCAACTGCAGGATAAATTGCAGAAAGGCGGCATCAGCGTAGATACATTGATCAGCCGTGTTTTTAAAACTGATGCAGATGATGCAAAACACAAAGCCGAATTTAACGGCATAAAAGACAGCGCCGGAATCAACTGGGGCAACAAGTTCTTTCTGTTCGGGCAACAAAAAACAAATGCCGACAAGAGCCAGTCAAATTCATTCAGCCTTCTTTTTGGTTTACAGGATGCCGCCAAACTGGAAGCGTTCTTAAAACAACAGGATCACTTTAAAAACAAAGAGGTTAAAAAAGAAAAGGATTACAGTTATGTTTTGCTTCATAAT